>ERZ827516.32-NODE-32-length-165725-cov-14.464526_pt1 | contig 165725 bp, 150 predicted proteins | sample MGYA00519703_ERZ827516 | MGnify/ENA primary metagenome ERZ827516 (study PRJEB31778, sample SAMEA3449337) | human gut metagenome | biome: human gut; feature: human-associated habitat; material: faeces | place: United Kingdom | collected 2010/2012 ...
TGTACTTCATTGATTTTAATGTCTTCTGCCATACCTTGCATATTTTAGGGGCGTCTGATATGAGTTTTGTTCACACAGATACTATCCTTACTTTTACAGGCAAAAATGATTTACGCTTACATTAGAGTATCAACAGACAAACAAACTGTTGAAAACCAGCGCTACGAAATTGAAAAGTTTGCTCGTATCAGAGAATTATCTATCGATAAATGGATATCCGAAACGGTATCTGGTACGAAGTCTGCCAAAAAACGAAAACTCGGTTCACTCATTAAGAAATTAAAGAAAGGAGATACTCTTATTGCATCGGAAATCAGTCGTCTTGGGCGTCGATTGATGGAAGTAATGAGTATCTTGAATACTTTAATGCAAAAGAATATCACAGTTCTCACTGTGAAGGAAAAGTATGAGTTAGGTAATAATATCCAGTCGCAGATACTTGCTTTCGCTTTTGGCTTATCTGCACAGATTGAACGCGATTTAATTTCACAGAGGACGAAAGAAGGTCTTGCCCGGCGTGTAGCTGAAGGGCAAAAATTAGGACGTTGTAAAGGCGGGCATAATTCACATTATAAATTAACCGGAAAAGAGTCTCTCATAAAAACTATGCTGGCATACAAATATAGCAAGGCTGCTATTTGCCGAAAGTTGAAATGCAATCCCAAAACTCTTAATGATCATCTTCAGCGAATGAATGTCCTATGTAATGGCTAAACCACACACTACTTTTGCTTTGATTTTATTAATTCAAATATCTATGGCAAAAGCAGAAATCTTATTTAAAATCATCCGTAAATGGGAAGGCGGATGGAGTGACCACAAGAACGATAAAGGTGGTAAGACCAATATGGGCATCACCTTGTCTACATGGAAATCATGCGGTTACGACAAGGATGGTGACGGTGACATTGATGCAGATGACCTGCGTATGATTACTCCGGACGATGTTTTTCATGTTTTCAAGAAGTATTATTGGGACAAATATCAGGCTGATTTTATACATAATCAGTCCGTTGCCAACATTTGTGTGGACTGGGTATGGGCTTCAGGACGTTCCGGTATCACAAGAGTACAACAACTCCTGCAAATCAAGGTGGACGGCATTGTAGGACCTCAGACTGTTGCCAGTATCAATCTGGCCAATCAGCGGCAGCTGTTTGAAACCATCAAGGCGGATAGAATCCGATTTATTGAAGAAATCTGTAAAAGGGACCCTTCACAGGTTGTTTTCCGTAAAGGATGGCTGAACCGGATTAATGATTTTAAGTTCTCCGTTCATTAAATTCTTGTCCTTTTTCCCACTCTTTTCAGCCTTTAGTTTTGTACCTGAAACTAAAGGCTTTTTTATGGCAAAAGAAACAAACCAAAGCAAGCTGGTCACAGCACCGGAATTTAAAAAGAATGTAGGTGCCTGGATGGACTCCATTATAGGCATTTCAGGCAATATTCTCCAACTCAGAACCAGGGGAACCGATGAACTGAGCCGTAGTCTGGAGAAGAAAATGAGATATGCCGAAGGGGGTACCGAAGATGAGATAAACCGCATTGCATTTAAATTCAAACAATATGGTGTATTTGTACACTATGGTGTAGGACGTGGATATACCCGTATCAATGGTGTAGTGGTCAAAGGGTATAATCTGTACAACCGAAAAAAGAAGAAATGGAGAAATGAAGACATAAAGTCTGCATTGGTTAAAAAGGGCTATTCCTATGCGGAGATAAAAAAGCAGAAATACCAAACAGGAGTCGGAACCTTTACAGTGTTACGCAAACCGGTTGATTTCATTGACGGGGTAATTAACCAACACATCACTGAATTAGCGGATATATCCGGAGAATACTACGGGGATAAAGCTTTCAAAAAAATACTGGACACATTTGATAAACTAAAAATTCAGAAGAATGGCAAAAAATAAATCAGAGAAAAGAGGTATTTATCTTTATATCGATGGAAAGGAGATAGTCAATGATGTCAATCATATTGAGAAAGAATGCCGACAGCTGACACAACGGCTGAAAACTATGACCATGGGGTCTGAAGAGTATAACCGCACCATGGCGAAGATACAGCATTTGCAAGGAATACTCAAACAGCATCGTCAGGAGATAAAAGGTATTACCGCTGAAACCAAGAAAGCAACTATCAGTATTGGTGGCATGGTGGACTGGTTCAATCGTTTTGGTGGAGTTATCTTGTCTATAATCGGTTTCCTGACAGGATTCACGCTCGCCTTACGTGCCATCAGAGACGAACGCAACAAGTTGGAGGAGTCACAAGCCGGGTTGAAAGCTTTGACCGGACTTGATGATGACAGCATCTCCTGGTTGACAGAACAGGCTAAGACACTTTCCACCACCATGACAAAGGAGGGATTGCGTGTTCGCCAGTCTGCTGCCGAAATCCTTGATGCGTTCATGTTGGTTGGTTCGGCTAAACCGGAACTACTTGGAGATAAGGAAGCATTGAAACAGGTCACTGAAGAAGCGATGCGATTACAAGCGGCAGCCAAGGATATTACACTCAATGAAGCGGTTGACTCTCTTACCTTATCACTTAACCAATATGGTGCAGCAGCTGACCAGGCAGGACGGTTTACCAACGTATTGGCTGCCGGTTCCCAGGCCGGTTCCGCCAATATTGCAAGTCAGGCAAAAGCTATCCGGAATGCGGGTACGGCAGCTGCTTCTGCCAATGTCCCCATCGAGCAGACGGTTGCATTGATTGAAACACTTGCCTATCGAGGCATTAAGGATGAAGTGGCTGGAACGGGATTGAAGAAATTCTTCTTGGTACTTCAGACCGGAGCTGATGAAACCAATCCTAAAATTGTGGGATTGGATAAGGCACTGGAAAACCTGAAGAATAAAAAAATGGATGCAGGCGCCATTAAGAAAATGTTCGGGGAAGAAGGTTATAACACTGCATCCGTAATCCTTCAGAACACGGAGATGGTGAAGGACTTTACCGCTGCTGTTACCGGAACTAATGTGGCGTATGAGCAGGCGGCCATAAACAGTGATACGGCACAAGCTAAACTGGAGCAGGCACGTAATAAAATGAAACTGGCAGCCATCGACCTTGGCGAGAAATTGAATCCGGCTTTGACGGTGAGTACCAATATGCTAACCAATGTGCTCAAGTATTTACCTGGATTGATAGACTGGCTTCAAAAATGGGGTGGTACAGTAATGGCTCTAACAGCTCCTCTGGTTACTTATTATTCCACATTAAAGCTTATTTCTCTTTATCATATTACCTACAATGTAGTCCTACGGGCAGGGATTGCCATTCAAACAGCCTACCGAGTAGCCACCATTGCTTTGAACGATGCATTGGCAGGAGACTATAAAGCAATAGGCAGATTGATATTACAGATGCGTTCTCATAATATCATAACTCGGACAGTGGCAGCAAGCACACTTATTTTCCGGGCTGCACTGGAGACTCTAACCTTTCGGTTTTCTGCTGCAACTAAAGCGGCACGAGTTGCATGGGCAGTATTAGGATTAAACCCTTTTGTCGTTATTGCCACAGCTGTTGCAGCCGCAGCAACAGGACTGTATACCTATGCCCAGCGCACTTCTATAGCCGCACGGAGGCAAAAGGAGCTGGTAGATATGAATAGGGAGGCTGAAAAAAGTATCAGTGAAGAAAAGAATAAACTGGATGCACTACGGAAAGTACTTGAAGATTCTAAAGAACCATATGAAAAGCGAAAGGCTGCATTAGAAGAAATTCAGTCTATTGTTCCGGAATATCATGCTTCGTTGACGAAAGAGGGAATGCTTATCAACAACAATACACAAGCATTAGACGGTTATGTAGAGAAACTATTACTTACCGCCAAACAGCAGATGGCAAACTCCAAATTACAAGAAGCATTGAGTCAACGTAGCGAATGGATACGCGAAATTGGTTCAGATGCTATGAAGTTTAAAAATCTTGAATGGGAAATAAATGACCCTGCCAATGTAGGTAAGTCTGTTGAAGAGTTAGCGGTATCTAACGGAATATCACCTGATGCATACCGAGTATGGGCGTCGCAGAAGAAACGCCTTGATGACAATGTGCACTATTACGAACAAATGATGCAGGATTATACCTCCCAATTACTTGCTATTAACGACAAATACAAGACCGCTGTTCCAGCCCCTTCAACACCTACTACCAATAGTAGTGGTGGCGCAAGTTCTGAATCTGAAGATGAACGTAAAAAACGTGTGAAACAAGAATTGGAAGATGCTGAAACAAGACACATGCAGCAGATGACCCATTTACAAAAGTTATATTTAGAAGGTGAAATTGCAACCAGCGAAGAATACACAGCCTTACAAATAGATTTAGAGAAAAAGACTCTGGATGAGAAACTGGCAGTAATAGGACTGGAAGCACATGAACGTGAGAAATTGCAGGTCAAAATGCTGGAAGCACAAATCAAATTTAACGAAGAGTGTAAGAGACAAGACGAAAAAACAGCAAAAGAACGTCAGAAGGCATCAGACAAAATATCCAAAGAGCGCCTTTCTGTACGCCAGAAACAGTTACGCATTGAACTGGAAGAAGCTACAGCCAACCATTATAGGGATCTTACTTCCGAAGAGAATTTTGCTCAAGAAGTAAACAATATTCGACAACGATATTGGGATGATTTACTTCACAATTACCAGCTGACTGAAGAGCAGCGTACCGAAATACAAAAGGAACAAGCAGAAGCACAGACTGACATTGAAAAAGAAAAATATGACAAAACAATGGAAATGCACAAGCAATATGCATCTTTAGTGACAGATATAGCTTCCGACTTCGGGGAAACCATCGGTGAAATGATTGCTAATGGCGAACTCTCTCTGAAGAACTTTTTACGTGAAACCATCCTGATGGCACTGGATGCTTTGGAACGTGTTATAGAGATCTCCATTTTGGAAATTACCGCTAAAAATTTAGCTGCTACCGCCCCACTCTCTTTTATAGGTGCTGCCAAAGCTGCTGCACAGGTGGCTGCTATCAAAGCCGCTTTTGCTGTGGTAAAAGGATTGGTCGGAAATTTCTATACCGGTGGCTACACAGGCTCAGGCAGTTGGGACCAGCCGCAGGGTATCGTTCATTCAAATGAGTTTGTCGCCAATCGTTTTGCTGTGGCTAACCCAAGTTTACGGCCAATATTTGATGCCATTGATGTGGCGCAACGCAGTGGAAATGTCGGTAATCTGACTGCTGAAGATATAGCAGCTGTGGCAGGTTCCGGAAAAAGTACACGTACTGTGCCAGCCAAGACACCCGCTACCAGTGCAACGACTACTAATGACCCGGCGATGCTGGCAATGCTGATAGATTGTACCCGTATGCTTCGCAAACTTAAGAGTCGCTTGGACGAACCGTTGGTGGCGGAAACTTATGTTACCGGTAAACGGGGTATTAACCAAGCTCAAAAAGAATACCAAATGTTGAATAACAATAAATCACGTAATAAGCAATGACCGAATTATATATTGACGGACAATTGGCTGTTCTTCCTGAAGGGTTCAGCTTTACATTTACATCCGAGAATCCTTATTTTACCCGTAGCTCTAATTATTCTATGGATGTTGAGCTTCCCATGCCTGCCAATTATGCCACATTTAAGCATATCAACCGTTTGGATGTAACAAAAGAAAAGACTATCCTTCCAGCCATGCTCATCGTTGACGGTAAATGTCTGCTTTATGGTAGTGCGGTTTTGTTGTCTGTAGAAGACACATTGGTAAAAGTACAGCTTGTATCAGGTAATGCGGAATTTAATCTTCTGACAAATGATGACATTTATATTGATGAATTAAAATTGGGCGGCCCCTATGTTCCCCCCACACCGGGGTTATTTCAGTTCTTCTTACCGGAATCGGAAATGACTACCGTCTATGGCTCGGTAGATGAAGTAGACGGGGTTTTCTTGCCAGTGTTTTACCAAGAAGCAAAAGAAGAAAACCTGGTCAATGCAGTTACGTATGAAGAGGGAACAACCAACTTCAATCCTTATTCAAGTTACTTGATAGGAAGTTTCCAACCGTATCTGCTTACAGTAATCAAAAAACTGATTGACTATTTTGGATATACTTTTGATACTACTTTCTTTGACAACAATTTCTTGCGGAACATCTATATATGCAGTGCAGTAAACTCATTCCGTATCGAAACTGCATTGCCACACTGGACTATTTCCGAGTTTTTTAACGAGTTGGAAAAGTTTTTAGGCGTAGTTACTGTTGTGGATGAACAGTCCAAAATCGTACGCTTTGTTGAACTGAACAATTATTTTTCTAATCCTGATAAGGAAATTATCAATTACACTGAATTACTACACGAATTTACAGTCGACATAAACGAGGAGAAGAACGATAAGGATGTAACCTCTGGCAATGTCGGTTACGACCTTCCTTCCACTTCCGATGATGGTTACTTCCGACTGGATCGGAATCTGTTGAAAGCCGCTAAGAAAATAGAGTACACCCATTATCAGCAGATGAAAAATGCCTATGACGGCATGGATAAGGCAGAACGGAAGAAAGTAATATTTGTCGTAGGTAAACGTTACTACATCAATTACAATGAGAACGAAACCGATACTCTGCGTGAGGTCAATCTTTATGCAGACTTTGTCCGTCATCCGGAATCTGATGATACGGATGTCGAGCTGAAAATAGTCCCTGCTAAGATTGTACAACATAACCGTGGTACATGGAAACGGCTGCAACATAATTTTGATGTGGTACGGACCGACACCAACCTGTTTTTGAACATTCCCTTAATCAGCTATTATCGCAAAAGTTATAATCCGGACTGGATAATCAGTCCGCAGGGAGAAGGGTTCAATATCCAAGAGGCAATTGACGGTGATATCGAGTTGCCGGAGAAGCAACAAAAGAATGACCGTATGGAGATAGCCTTCAACACTGGAATATTTAACCGGCAGAACGTGACCTCCAACGGACAGACAAAGCCTTATAGCCATGCCTATCCTTTCACTGACTACCAACAGAAGACCGAAGCACAACTCACGGAGTTCCTACCCTATTCTCTCAGTTTGAACGATGTTTGTCCAAATAGTATGGGGCGCCGACTATCCAATCTTAAAAAGTTTCATTCGGATATTCCTTATACTATCCAGTTCCAGACTGATAAATTACCGGATGTGAATAAGGTATTTCTCATAGGTAACAAGCGGTATTTGTGCGAGAAGATTGAAGCGGAGATAGATGCGGATGGATTAAATAAGGTGTTGAAGGGGACTTTTTACCGTATAGAATAATTTTGCAGTATATTTTAACAACAAATTTTCGTAGTAAATTTGCTTAATACGATTTTTCGTAGTAAATTTGTCGTGTTCAAAAAAATAAGCGATATGAGAAAAAAGAGATTAAGAACTCCACAACAAAGACTGAAGCTGACCAAGGACGAAGAGGAACTGATACGGTGCATAAGAAATTATCAGAACTCTTTCCCTAACGGCTACCCACAGTTACTTTGGTATTGTCAAGAACTATTTGATAAGTTAGTGGATTTACCAAGAGATTAAAAACAGAACCCACCCTTTCGAGGGTGGGCACAATTACCCATAAAAATATAGAAAGATATGGAAACAATGATTGTAACACCTCAAGCTGAAATGACAATGAAGCAAAAGCTTCAAGATATTTTAATGATAGTATCATGGCGGGAGATAGCCCGCAACTATTTTGGAAAGTCCAGTTCATGGCTTTATCATAAGCTGGATGGCATAGATGGTAACGGCGGCAAAGGGGAATTTTCTGAAAAAGAAAAAGAGCAAATGCGTGGAGCTTTGTGTGATTTAGCAGATCGCTTACGCCGCGCTGCTGATAATATTTAAGGCCACGGGACCATATCCCCCGATTTGAACAAGAAGTCACCCGCCAGCCTTCGGGTGCAACCTCAATCTCGCTTTCTTTATTATGGAGAAAGCGAGATTTTGTTTGAATAAAAATGCCTCATGAGGATGAAGATTTGACTTCAGTTGAGATGCTAAGTACCACAGTTGTGCGGAGAAACAAAAAATCTCCGCTTTTCTTTTGTTAGCTGGTTAGTTATTCTGACCTTTGTTCTATAATATAAAATAAATATCCAATGGAAACAATTATTCATTTTATTATTTTTTTGACTGCGGTTATTGAAATCGTTCTGCTTGTTCGATTCTTTACATTATGTAATCATGTAGAGGAAATTAAAAAGAAAATGGTACCAAACGAAAATTTCCAAGCAATGTTCTTACTGTATTGTTCGGCTGGGGAGAAGGAAAAAGCCAAAGAATTACTTCTCCATGAAATAAGTTTGGATAAGATGTTTACTACAGCTTTCTTCTCCGTTCTTCCAGAACATGATAAAGCAAAACAAGCTATTTTGACTAAGTATGAAAAACTGCTTAAAATGGTTGATGTGACTCTCGATTTTGAGACTGTAGATAAATATTTGAAAGGATGATAAATGTTGGAGCGGAGATAAAAAATCTCCGCTTTTCTTTTGCCATTTCAAAATAAACCTGCATCTTTGTGGTGCGTTTCATTTTGACAAGGCGAGACTGCTCGCCAACTTTTGCCGTTGGCATTTTTTATGCCCAATGGTATCATATAGTTCCGACCCCCGTGTGGAGTGTGTAATGCACCCACTGCCTTGTCAAGGTGAAACGCAACGGGAAAGCGGAACTTTCTTTTTTAATAGGTTTTCTGATTTTTTGGAGAGAGTTCCCTTCCCGTCTTTTATTGAAGCATTACATTATTCAATATATTGTTTCATTTAAAATAGCGTTTCATTATGACAAAACAATCTCAAAGCGCTCGCGGACGCTACGTATCCGCAGAGAAGGTTCAAGAACTGTTTGCCCAGTTGGGTATCGAATTGTGTTCCGGGCGTAAACGTATCCGTGCAGCACATAGTGAAAATTCTATTTCCATCTATGTCAATGGTGGGACAGTAAACATCACCTTTAATGAGAAAGGAGGCAAAGCATGATGTTCTTTGTTTCCTATTTGCAGACCTATTCACCGAAGAACCGGGCATGGAAAAAGGTGATTGACTATGTAAAGAAGTATAAGGACGTTCTTATCAAGGATGAACTTTCCCTGGATGCACTCAAGCATGAATTATGTGATGTGGTCAACCGCATCAATGCCGAACACCCCAAAACGAAACGTATGCAATACACTGCCGGTCCAGTTGATAGTGGTCGTACCATACGTATTGAAGCTCATGTAATGAGTGGCGGATTACCGGACACGATATTCTTTATCGACATCTGTAAGGTCCGTTCTGTTTATCAATTTAGTGAGAAAGCGAATATGTTGGAACAGGAAGGAGGCGAACTATGAGTACTGAAATCAACAATGTTATATTGACACCAACCATCAGCGAAACCATCTCGATTTTGCAGAGTGGCGGCGCTAATGCTTGTTGCAATACCATAGATAAAGCTACCGGATTAATCCTGGACCTGAAAGTTGACAATGAAGTTAGCACTGATGACATTATATCCATAATAAGTGATTTACGCATCGTATCATCCATGATAAAAAGATTGGCCCCACAAGAAGAGGAGGTGTACAATGAGTAAGAAAATAGGATTCCGTTCTTACTATGAGAATGAAAAGGACGAAAAAGAACAAGAACAGAATGAGCTGGAAAAGATAAAAGCAGAACAACAGAAGGCCATAGCCAATTTCTTAGGACAGAACTACTCCCCTATTGGTTCCACTTCTGCCAAATGCTTCAAGACCACCGATGAATTAATATATGATTTATCCAACATTATATCAGTACGACCGACAGAACTTGCAAAGCAACTGACTGATGCAGGATATCATGTAGAATATTTGGCCGGTCAACCCTACTGGGTGATGTACGAGAAATAAAATTTGTGCGGCTGCATCTTCTTCTGTACGAACTTGTACAGAAAAGTGCAGCCGCATTATTTTGAAAAACAGCAGATTATAAATAAAGCGTACGAATGTACGGTCTTTGAACGTTATTTATAAGGTGAAGCTATTGAAACATTGCATACCTTCCCGCTTGCTCTCATCCATAACGTGCGCATAAATCATCGTTTCCCGGATATTACTGTGTCCAAGCAATTTTTGCAGGCTGGATAAGTCTTTCGTTTTCCTTAGATAAATAGTCGCAAATGTATGCCTACCTGTCTTAGCCGATATTTTTTTGTTAATCCCCAGCTCTTTGGCAATAGCTTTCAGTTGTCTGTTGACAACCTGATCGCATTGTACATTCCTAAAGAGTCGTCCTTCTTCCCTATCTTCAGCCCACTCTTCCAGAAGTTTTAAGGCTGGTATAGACATCGGTATTTTAATGGGTTCCGGTTTACAGTTCCGGTTCTTTACACGATAATAGGTCAACACATCATTGTTTACTTGCTCAATGCAGAACATTCGGGCATCCGTTATGTGCATGCTCGTAAAACACATGAATAGGAAAAAAGCTAAAGTTAGCTGAAGCTTTTCCGGTAATGTTCTCTGATAGTATAACTGCACAAACTGCATCAACTCCTCTTCCGTCAGATAGTCCACATCACTTTTTATTCTTTTGATATGGAACTCCTGAAAGGGATTTTCCTCTATATAACCCTTTCTGTAGGCTGCGGTGACATATATTTTGATGGTGGACATATTACGTTGTGCGGTTATCTCCGTATTTCCCAACTCCTTTTTCATATAAATCAGGTAGTCGGTCAGATAATCCGGAGTGAGTTCCCGGAACTGCAACAGTTCATTATATGCCTTGAACTTTTTCATGCAACTCAAGTGGTGCTTAAAGGTGCCCACTTCTATGCGCCGGCTGTAGGTTTTCATATACTCCTTTACGAAGTCATGGAAGGTTTTGTAATCGCTCGGATTGTTGTACTCCCGCATGAAAATATCTTTTGTTAAAGCTTGGTTTCGCAACCGGAACTTCACCAGTATGTCGTTAACACGTGCCTTCTGATTGTTCACGATGAGATTAATATCCTTTGCCTCTTTGCCGTTTCCCTTGAGAAGTCCGCTTTTCTCATCAAATTTAGCGGCAGGTACAGATACTCTGCAAGGAAGCATCAGCTTTTCCTTACCAATATAAAAGGTTATATAGAGTGGAGCATTGCCTTCTTTTGTCAATCTCTGCTTATTTTGAATGACTCTTACCGTACTCATTTTTGTTTTCTAAATTATTTCTATCCACTGAAAAATGGGGCTACGGAAAGCTGTGTTTCTACTATGTTACCTACTTTTTGCACGAATTCTACTGAAAAAGACAAGGTAGTAACTCTTTGATACCCAGCTAAACGACGAAAGGCAAGCAGTCGTTTTATCGACTACTTGCCTTTTCGTTGTGATTCCGTTGCGATTCGAACGCAAGACCCACGCCTTAGAAGGGCGTTGCTCTATCCAGCTGAGCTACGGAACCAGCCTTAATTGCGGTGCAAAGGTACGTTTTTTTATGAAAACTACAAATTTTACATTCAAAATATTTATTGTTTGTATTAAAATGATAGTCTTCTATATGGCAAGCAAATAGTTGTATTACTGAAACACAATGCTTTATACATACATAATATTTTTTAAAAGAGTTGCATCATAATTGGTAATAAGCGTCGTCAGCCATAATGATTGCATCTTCCAAAGTACCGCCACTTTGTTCTACAAATGCGATAATAGCATCTATAAACTCGTTGAAAGAAGCAATATCCTCACCTGCTGTTTTCTCATTATAATCTTTCTCTGTAAAGTCTAAATTTTCTATTAACTCCGTTTTCATATTTACTCAATGATTATTATAGTATCATTATTAAATATCTTTTTTTGGCAAAAATAATATATCGCCATGACTTCTTAGCTATTATTTGCAAATAATATTTACCATTACAATATATTACATCAAACATATTACTAATAAGAACTTCCCTCTGAGAAGTGTAATGTAAATGTAATTCAAGTCGTTACAGCCTATTAGACCCGTTACTAACGATTGTCTATGTTTTTCTAAATCATTTCTTTAAACTGATATCAACGGTAAATGAGTTCTTTTCTTGTTTCGGCATTTCCTCTCTCTTTCTAAAAGACAATTCTAATAACATATTCAACCAAATTAATAATTCAACTCCTATTTGTAGTTAGGATATACACATTACTGAGCGGCACTCGGTGATAAACTTCTTATATTTGCACAAATAAACTAAATACTTAATACGATGATATTCAAACGCCATTTTTACATTTGTGCATTCCTATCTTCTATCATTATGTTCGGATGTACAAATAACGACATACCCATAAAAGATAAGGAAGAAGAGAAACCGCCCGTAGAGGATGAAGAAAAGCCCGCTCTGCCCCCAGACGAAGATACAGAAGTAACCCTATTCAAGATTCTTAATCTGGACTATCCCGGATTGGGTGCTGTCAAATCGCTGCATGAAGCAGGTGATGATAATACCGCCTTAAAAGAACTGTTGGCTTACTACATAAACAGAGAGAATATAAAGAATCCCAATGTCACATCAGCTTCTCCCAGTGAGGTAGAGCGTGGTTATGCGGACTATGCCATAGATGAATACCGTTTTTATGTAAACGATAACTATTTGGAAGATAAGAATCTGAAAAAGCCTTATTCCCTACAAAACAGCGATAAAACAATCAATTGGGAATTTGCGCCTAAAGGTGCGGATAATGAATATCAGAAGCAATTGCATCGCCACAATTGGATGCCGCTTCAAGGAAAAACCTATCAAGATTCTCATGATGAGAAATATATGCTTTCATGGAAAGAAGTATATGCCGATTGGATTGCCAAGCATCCTCTGCCCGAAGGCAGTCCTGATAAGTTTAAATGGTATCAGCTTCAAGTGTCCACACGCATTATGGGTCAGACGGAGTCATTTGAATATTTCAAAAGTTCTCCCAACTTTACGCCGGAGTGGCTCTCTTTTTTCCTGGTACACTTTGCGGAGCATGCAGATTATTTATCCAAATACAAATATGCCGGTGAAAATAATATCTTGCTAAGCCAAGCAGTGGCATTAGTGTTTGCAGGAACTTTGTTCCCTGAGTTGAAGAATGCCTCACAATGGCAAAAAACAGGTTGTGATATTATCAATGACCAAACTTCAAAACTGTTTTTGGAGGATGGTATGACAAACGACTTGTCTCTACATTATCATATAGGTATATTAGACGGACTGTATGACCTCAAACGACTGCTTCTTCTGAACAAAGTTCCGGAGAATTTACTTTCACCAAATCTCAATGAGGTACTTTTAAAAGCGGCAAAGGTAGTGATGCACTTCACTTACCCCAGCTATTTCACGAAAAACAGTAAAGATTGCAGCCCTGCTTTCAACGATTCATGGGTGAAAACCCGAAGCGTGCTAAATAAGAATTTCAAGAAATATATGGAAATGTTTCCTGAAGATTCCGAGTTTGAATATATGTACACATATGGTAAAAGCGGCGCTTGTCCGAGCACACAAATAAAAACGTTCCAATCTTCAGGCTTTTATGTACTGCGTAGCGGTTGGGACTCACAATCTACCGTATTGATTCACAGTAATAATATTTCTTCAAAATTGGGCGATTCGAGCCATAACCAGCTTGACAACGGTACGTTTGAGCTATATCGTAACGGGCGTAACTTCTTCCCCGACTCCGGTGTTTGTGCATATATGGCAGAGGGTAATGAAAATGTAATGGAGTTACGCAGATGGTTCCGCCAGACCAAAGCGCATAACACGATGGTTTTAGGCAATACCGCGGAACATGAAGAGACCGGAGCGGAAAACATCAATAAAGCAGCCGGAACCTTATTATTATCCAAAGATGAAAATGAATACCAACTTATTGTGACGGAAAATCAAGGATATACCAACTTCAAACACCGTCGAGCCATCTTCTACGTCAAACAGCCACAAGAATTCTTTGTATTTGTAGATGAAGGATTCGGGACAGCTACCGGATATGCAAAATTATATTTCCATCTTTGCGATGAAAAGTCTGTTGACAATGTTCTTTTGGATAAGGAAGTATTTGGCGCTCATACCACCTTCAATGGTGACAACAACCTGTTAGTTCGTACATTCGGAGAAACAAATAAGAATCTTATCTTCAAAGAATTTGATGGTCGCATATCCTACCAGACAGACAGAAAATATGAACAAAGAAAGTCCTATGCGGTTGTCATGCGGAAGCCAGATAACAGTCCTGTACGATATATTACAGTACTATACCCCGTACGCTCTGCCACAGGTCACACAATCGAGGGTCAGTTTAAAGAAACCGGGAACAAGGACAATGTATCTATCAATATAAAAATAGACGGTCACCCATACGATTTAAATTATAACCTTAATGAATAGCGTATTTACAAAGTCCGTTAACCAATGAAACAGAAAACATTCTTGGCAAACTTTTTTCTTTAAAGTTATGTTATAATAACAATATAAAAAACAGTAAAAGGTATGAAGTGGAACAATCAACTCATAGAACAGTTGCAATGGTCAAATACTATTATCAACAGAGCCGGCAAAGAGCGTATTGCCAAAGAAGTAGCCGATATAGCCAAAAACGGAGATATAATCGGTGCCGGCTCCGGCTCTACTGTCTACCTGACTTTATTCGCATTGGCCGAACGGATACGCAAGGAAGCGCTCCACATAGAGATAATACCCGCTTCCAATGAGATTTCAATGACCTGCATACAACTGAACATACAACAAACCACCCTTTGGAATAAACGTCCCGACTGGACTTTTGACGGAGCCGATGAGGTCGATCCGCAACATAACCTGATTAAAGGTCGCGGCGGTGCCATGTTCAAAGAAAAATTGCTGATTAAGAGTAGTGACAAAAGTTACATCATCATCGACCCAAGCAAGAAGGTGGAGCGTTTGGGAAGTAAATTTCCTGTTCCGGTGGAAGTCTTTCCCGGTGCGCTCAATCATGCGGAGCAGGAGATTCGTCGGTTGGGAGCTTCTGAAATAACATTGCGGCTTGCTGTTGGGAAAGACGGTCCGATACTGACCGAAAACGGTAACTTTATCTTGGATGTCCGTTTTGACACCATCGGCTCCGGTTTGGAACAACAGCTCAAATCCATTACGGGAGTCATTGAAAGCGGGCTTTTCATCGGTTATGATGTTGATATTATTACCGCAGAATAAAGATACGCGCGAAAACAATCCCGACTTACAATCCCAGCGGCAGTTTACAAAGATACCAAAGCACAAACAAAGCAGTCCAGGCAATAAGAATGGCCAATGAATATCTCCACGTATATTTAAGCAGCGAACCATAAGTAGACTGCTTATCGTACTGCTGCATATACGTCAGAACAAGCGGCATATAAAACATGAAAGGAGTAATCGCATTCGTTGCGCTATCACCGATGCGATACGCGCACTGTGTCATATCCGGAGAAATCCCCATACCGGCCAATACCGGAACGAAAATGAACGACATAAACGCCCACTTCGATGTGGAAGAAACCATAATGAGGTTAATAAGAGCAGTAAACAAAATAAATAATATCAGTATCCACAAACTGTCCGAACGAACGGAAGAAAGCATATTCGCTCCCATTATTGCGATACACTTATCCAGATGTGAATACTCAAAGCAAGCGAACATCTGGGCAGCAAAAAAAGCGATTACGAAATAAACGCCCAATAACTTCATCGGTTGGGTCAGCCCCTCTATCACATCACCGTCCGTACGATAACGTCCGGAAGCGAATCCATACACCATTCCCATCAACCCTATCCCCAAAGATAGCAGGAACAGGATACCGACAATAAACGGCGAACGGATCAGCCCGCCATTAACGCCTCTCAATATCCCCCACGAAGAGAATGTAGCCCACAGAACAAGCGCCGCATAGAGCAAACCGACAATGACAGCTCCCAGCAAAGCTCTCTGCTCCTTTCGGGACAACTGCTTATAACCGCAGAACGCATTACTTCCATTGTATTCCCCTAAGCCCGGCAATAGTCTTCTACGGGTTATATGGTAAATAATGAGCGCCAATAGGAAAGTAGATGCGCAAAAGAAATAATAATTGCACAGAGGTCCGACCCGTCCGCCCGACACATCCGTCATATCGGCAGCCTCTTGTGTTGCGGCGGCAAGCATAGGATCAAGCGTACTCAAAAGTATATTGGCACTATAACCGCACGACACCGATACATAAGCAGCTATAATTCCGCCTACGGGATGCAATCCTACCGAATGGAATAACGTTGCGGCGATAGGCAGCAATATGATATATCCGGCATCCCCCACTACATTGGACAGCAACCCCAAAACAATAACACTGAGTACGATACGCCACGGATTACGTCCCCGGCCGCGTATGCCTTTGCGTATACACGCATCTATAAACCCGGAATGTTGCGCAACTCCTATCCCGAACATCGACACGATAACCAGCCCCAACGGGGCGAAACCCGTAAAATTCGTTACCACATGGCGCAACAGCCATCGAATACCTTCCGGGCTCAACAAACTCTGTACACGTATCTCCTCGCCTGTCTGAGGCAGACGCACACTCAAACCGTAGACATCGAATATCCACGACAGAAAGATAACTCCCAGCGTCAGCAGGAAGAACATCGTTGCGGGATGGGGCATGCGCCATTTATTCCTCATAACTATTCGGTATCCGGGATTATTCCTCGTCCGCTTCCAGATTGTCAATATCAAGAATACGCAGCTCGAACGCACGCACCACCAGGCGCGTAGCATTTACTCCCACTCGTTCATAATCTCCAAAAAGGCGTCCTATCAAATCATTCTGCCGTTTCTCCAAAGACTTCACGCCAAACGGCATACCTTTCAGATTGGCAATCATCTCCTTGGTGTACCCCAAAGCAAGATGACGGAGAAAGCGTTCGTCGTATTCGTCTATATCATAACTGATAACGGCTTCCTGCCGTTTCGCATCATTCCGGACGGAAGTTTTAAAGCGTTCTACAATCTTTTCCAATATGGGATAATTGAAAACAAGTTTCTTCCCGTCCATAACGGCCTGTACATCCGTCTTGGTCAGCAGTTCTCCGGTCTTCAGAATGATACCGTCGGCTCCCGCATCAAGAACATCCATCCATAGTTTCTCATTCAAAATCTCTCCGGTGAATATCAACACATGCACACCCGGATAGCGCTTAAAGATATTGCGGCAAATCTCCACGCCGATAGTGGTGGAACCGCCCAAGCCCAAATCCAGTAAAACAAGGTCCGGTACACCGGTTTCCATCAAACCCCAGAACTCCTGTTCCGTCATGGCGGTACCGATAACTTCCGCATCCGGTATTTCGTGACGGAATATCTCTTCCGTCCCCTTTAACTCCAGCTTTACGTCCTCTACAATAATGACTTTAAATTTCTTTGCTTCCATATTTCATATCCTTTCATCCTTACTTATTCCGATTTGCTCCGGGGAAAAACAATTATCTTCCCGGCTAAATTCTTTTTAGATAACGGGGTAGCGTAAAGTATACGGCAAATCCCCCTTTCTCCGCAGGTTCCGCGTTAATGCGGCATCCTCTTCTTCCGGCGAATTCGTCATGGTCGCGAATAATCTGTTTGCATAGCAGATACTCCGTACCGTGCAACTCTCCTCTTTCACCGGCCGTCATACGCGCCAGATTCGGATAAAACAGTTGGTTCAGCTCTTCCCTTGTCTTCTCCCGCCGCGTGTCTGTAAAAAGAAAACGCACAAAATCATCTTCTACTGCACAAGTCAGGCTGATTTTTCCCGAAACAGGTACAGACAAAGCTTCATCAATCAAGTTCTCCAACAGAAAACGCAATTGGTTTACATCGCCGACAACCGATTCGTCTACCGTTTCCGTACTGAAAATAACAGAAGCCGCAACTCCCCTGCCCGCCTTGCGGAAATACTTCTCCGCAGCTTCCGATAACTCGGAAACAGGAATCACCGTACGCCTGAAAGTAACCTCTTCCAATTGGCGGGATGCGCATTGGCTCAAAATGGAGAATACCCCCTTATAATACTCTATCAGTTCGCTGATAGCCGTTACCGTTTCCCGCTCTTCCGTTTCCGGCAATTCACCGGAACGGAGTTTGCCTATCAGTTGCTTTATTCTGTTCGGATAATAAATCGTTTCATGCTTGATGGTAGACAAACAGTTGTCGAGTACCATATTTTGCACATGCAGCACACTGTCTTCCCACGATGCACGGCGCGCTTCATCCTGAGCCGTCTCGATATCCCGGTATTTCGTTGCCAGCTTCACTACCGCATTGAATATCACGATCGCAACGTAACGGGCTATCAGCTCCAGCAACAAGTGGTCGGACTCCTGCTGCGCCTCGCTTCTTACCAGGCACAACACCCCTATGCACTGACTGGAGTTTCCGGCTTTCACAATGAGAGGCAATGCCTGCATTCCACTTTCCGACAGATACCTCTGTTCTTCAAAACAGCGTTGCATCAAGTCTTTCCACACGGATTTATTCTCCGCCGCTCCTTCCAAAGGATTGGACGCGTACTCCAACCTATGGGCAGCCTCGTTATACACCGCAATACTCAACCGCTCTATACCCAACAACTCGTTAACCGCGTCGAATGCATTATCCGCTATGTGTTGCGGAATACCTTTCAGCGTATCTTCTTCCCGTTGCAGCATCTCCTCGTTTTCGGATGCAGGCATTACAGAAGCGGAAAACACCTGCTTGTTGATTTCCAAGACCTGTTCCAGGTTCCAACGGTTTACCAATCTCCTGCGGAAATACAGAACATAATACCCCAGACATAGCGTAACCAGCAAAATAATCACCAGCAGGATGCTCACCATCTTATTATTCGTAGAGCGTTCCAGCTCACGGCAGAAATTTTCCAAAGACTGGTCTTCGCCCAGCAACTTGTACAAAGTAGTATAAGCGGCATTATTGTAACTGTACTCATCCCACTGCTTCAAAGCGAGAAAAGCAACTGCTGCCTCGTTCCGGATATCCAGTATCACATGAAAGTCCGAATTAAACATCCTATTCCACCAATCCAGCTCGGCAGGCGTGTCATCCCCGGCCAAAGCCATATAGCGACGCGGTTCTTCGGCGTACTTTCCGTAATGCTCATTCAAGCAAATCATCGCGGAGTCTATATATTGCAAAGCCATCGCATATTCACCGTCCACATTACAGTAATAGGCTTCATTGGCATAGTCGGAAGCCCGATTCAGTAAAAGTTCATATTCTGCCTGCAAGGCCGATGTCAGAGAATCGGTAAGCGTTTCCTTCGGCATATCGTTATCTGTCGCTTTACCGCAAGAAACCATACCCAAAGAGAATGCAAGCAGCATTACCGTCAAAACCTTGCGTACTCCTGCCGGCAGCCTGAAATAGAAGCGGCTGCCCTGCCCCAACGTACTCTCTACATTGAACAGGCACACATTAAAAATAGGATTCGTCTTCTTATATTTCTCAATGATACCCTTACAATTCATTAAACCGAACCCGCTGCCCTTATTCTTTCGCAATTCTTCCCGGTCGGGCGCGTCGTTCATTCCGATGGCTTTGGAATCATATACTTTCTCGCCTATGATATGGGCGACATCTTCCGGAGACAGACCGCAGCCGTTATCTTCAACGGATATTTCCACATAATCACTCTCCCGACGGGCGTAGATTTTCACCTTACCCCCCTTAGGAGTATATTTGCGCGCATTCTCGGCCAATGTATTTATCATAAAGAGAGTCAAGGCCTTGTCCGCTTTCACGCAGGTATCGGTCGGCTCCACTTCCAAATCCAGCCGCTTCATCTCGAAAGCCCGGTTCCCTTTCCTTAGCAATTCAAAAAGTTCATTCAGCTCAAAAGCCTCGATGTTCAGGCTCAGCGTACCTTGCTTCATCTTAATCCACAAAGCCAGAATATCATTATATTCGTTAATGGTGGTGACAAGTTCATCAATATACTGATACTTCTCTTTTTTGATAGTTTCATCATGGATATATCCCATGCGTATCAGCTTATGCACCTCATTCAGAATACGGTCGATGTAAGGATGAATGCCATTGACAATGGAAAGACAAGCCTTTTTAATCAGATTCTGCCGTTTGTTTCCGGCGATATGCTGTTCATGGATATAGCGTTGCTTTTCCAGCCTGCGCTGTTCCTCGCCGAGAGAGATGGACGTCATTCCGTTGTCCAGCGCCCATTGGATATAGGGGTTGATTACCTGCACCATAGCCTGCTCGTCTTTCCCCATACGCCGTGCGAATACCAATTCTCTGTTTTTGATACATACCTCTTCTGTACCGAACAGGCATTTCAGTCCCGGACGTACAGCCGTCAGAATCGCATCCGTGATGTCTTCCTCAGTCTGCGCATCGGCGGGGATGGATGCGGTTATTCCCTGACAAATATCCAGCATGGACTGCAAGCGGTGCAGGTGTAATCTGTTGCGCAGTTTGGAGCGTTTATTAAAGAACCAAAAGAACACCAGCACCAAAATAAGTCCCGTAATCACACAGAAAAGCAGCAGGTTCAGTTGTCCCGCCTCTTTCTCCAACGCCTGATAACGGCTTTCCAGCTCCTTATCCTGACGGGTATCTTCCAGAATATCCAGATATATATTCCTATTGTAATCCGAATACTCTTTCATTTCCAGCCCGGCGTAAGTCACACTCAACTGCTCGCGTATCCTTGAAATCCATTCGGGAACGGTTTTCAGTTTCTGCTGAATCCACGACTTCTCCGCGCATATCGTATCACGGCGGTCGTAAGCCTTCAACCAGTCTAAGCTATCGTGGCAATCGTAAAAGCGGCGATGATGGTCGTTTACACATTCCAGAGCATGTTTCAGCGTATCGAGAGCCTGCTCGTATTCCCCGTGCGCATTCAGATACTTCCCGATGGAAACGTACGCGCCCGCAATTTGGTAAATGTCATTATATTGCCGGAATTTCTCCAAAGCCAATTGCCCCAACCGCATGGGCAATAAAGAATCCACCGGCTCGCCGAACTGCTTCAGCGCATGCGCCCGCCGTCCTTGAAAGAATTCATAATTATCCGGCGAAGCCATCAGATTGGCCAACCCCTGTACGCCGTTTCCCTCAAAATACAGATACCCTTTTCTGGAAGCTAGTCTCCAGGTCGTGTACAGTTCGTCAAACTCCCTTAAACGACGCTCGTCGGGCGTTTCTCCGTCACACAAAGAAGCCGAACCCTTTATATAGTGATAATACAATAACTGGTTGGTGTCCGCTGCCAGCTCCTCGTTCTCCGGCACCTCATCGATGGACGCCAGAGCTTCCGACCGCTGCTGCAGATAATAGTAATATATGGCAGATACGATATAGAACTCCGACCGGGCGTAGGCCAGCCGCATCCGTTCATGCCTGTCCGCAAACAGATTATTATCCTCGGCGATACGTTTCATGCGGCGCACGGCGCTGTTGCGGTAATCATAAAACTCCTTGTTCAGCGCCGTCCGCTGATAAATCTTCATCAAGCCTATATCGGCGATAAGAAGCTCCAACTCATTCTTTGTCAGGCCGTACACTTCCTGATAGTATTTCTCCGCCTGCTCGAAATCCATGCGCATAAAAGCGCAGAATCCCAGATTGTTACAGGCTTCCGCCTTTCCTTGTCTGTAAAGCCTCACTTCCCGGTAAGCCCTCGACGCCGCATGACACGACGAGTCCAGATTTTTATAACGATAAGTATATGCCACCTGATTCAAGGAATCAATCAGATGCACCTCTTTTGTAGGAGCCGTACCCACACACGAGACAAACGCCGTACCTGCCAGGCATAGCATTCCTACCGACAATAATATAGATGAAAGGCATTTCACAAAGCAAAGCTACAAATAAATCCGGTAAAGAAAAATATTTTTTCTACAATAAGTCTTGTATTATGTAGCGGGAAATTCATACCTTTGCATGCAAATTAATAAATAGGTAACATCTATTACAAAATGAGCGAAAAAGCACCCTTTATGGTATTCTCCGGAACAAACTCGAGATACCTTGCAGAAAAAATCTGCGCCAGCCTTGATTGCCCTCTAGGAAAGATGAATATCACCCACTTTGCTGATGGTGAATTCGCCGTTTCTTACGAAGAGTCCATCCGTGGCGCAAACGTATTCCTGGTTCAATCCACTTTCCCTAATTCCGACAATCTGATGGAACTTCTGCTGATGGTTGATGCGGCCAAAAGAGCATCCGCCAAAAGTGTAATTGCAGTTATTCCTTATTTTGGTTGGGCACGTCAAGACAGAAAAGACAAACCTCGTGTTTCCATCGGCGCCAAGCTGGTAGCCGACCTGCTTTCAGTTGCAGGCATCGACCGTTTGATTACTATGGATCTCCATGCTGACCAAATTCAAGGTTTCTTCAACATTCCCGTTGATCATTTGTATGCATCGGCAGTATTCCTTCCTTATATCGAATCATTAAAGCTGGATGATCTTGTTATCGCAACTCCCGACGTGGGCGGTTCAAAACGTGCCAGCACATTCTCCAAATACCTCGGCGTACCTTTGGTATTGTGCAACAAAACACGTGAAAAAGCAAACGTAGTTGCCACCATGCAGATTATCGGTGACGTAAAAGACAAGAATGTCGTATTGGTGGATGACATTGTGGATACGGCCGGCACCATTACCAAAGCTGCCAACATTATGATGGAAGCAGGCGCCAAATCCGTACGTGCCATTGCCAGCCACTGCGTGATGTCCGATCCGGCATCATTCCGCGTACAAGAGTCCGGTCTGACCGAAATGGTATTTACAGACAGTATTCCTTACTCCAAGAAGTGCGATAAGGTTAAGCAATTGAGCATCGCCGACATGTTTGCCGAAACCATCAGACGAGTGATGAGCAATGAATCCATCAGTTCTCAATACATTATTTGAAAATTAAGAATTAAGAATTGAGAATTAAAAAATAAGGGCTGCGCAATATTCATCCGAATCGCGCAGCCCTCTCTATTTTTTAATTTTTAATTCTCAATTTTCAATTACTCAACCGTCCCATTTTGTAGGTTCCTTTCCGTATCAGCTTTCCGTTCTTGTCCGTTTCCACAAACGGGCCGTCTTTCTTGCCTTGTTTGAAGAAGCCTTCGTAGCGGTTTCCGTTCTTATCTTCCTGCACGCCGCTTCCCTCTTCCAGTCCGTTCACAAAACCGCCTTTGTATTTTGTGCCGTCGGTAAGAATCAGAGTACCCTGGCCGTTGAATTTATTATCTTTCCATTCACCTTCGTAGGAGTCGCCGACGTTCCATTTGTAAACGCCATAGCCATTACGCTGATTATCTTTCCATTGTCCGTCGTATACGGCACCGCTGGCCCATGTAAACGTACCCTGTCCGTCCTGCATGCCGTTCTTGAAGTTTCCTACATATTTATTGCCGCTGGCATGATAATAAATGCCTTCGCCGGTACGCTCGCCCTGCACGTAAGAACCCTCGTAGCGGTCGCCCGTATGGAAAAAGTAAATACCCTTGCCATGCTGCATATCCTCTTTCCAGTCGCCTACATACTTATCGCCATTGGCATATTCAAACGTACCTTTGCCGTCGCGTACATCATTCTTCCAATGACCGTCGTATTTGCAGCCGTCATTCCAGATTAACGTACCCTCACCGTTCTTTTTGTCGTCTTTCCACGAGCCGATGTATTTGGAACCGTTCTTCCAGGTATAAGTACCCTGGCCTTCACGTTTGTCGTTTATCCAGTCGCCCTCGTAAAGGTCACCGTTATAGTAGTACATGGTGCCTTTGCCGTGTTGGTAGTCCTGGTACCACATACCGTCGTAACGGTTATTGTTCATAAAATAATAGATACCTCTGCCATGCTGCTGGTCTTGAAACCACTGGCCGTCGTACTTCTCGCCGTCGGGAAAAGTATAGACGCCGTACCCCTCGCGTTTTCCTTTGACGTATTCGCCTTCATAGACATCGCCGTTCTTAAAAACCGTCTTTCCTTTGCCGTTGGGTTTGCGTCCTTTCATCTCGCCGGTATATACGGAACCGTCTTTAAACGTATGCGTCCCTATTTTTATTTCCGATGAGAAAGTACCCTTTATTTTATCAAAGAAACCGCTCTTTTCTTGGGCTGCGGCACTGCCCTGTGATAAGTATAACAGAATGATTGCGGTATATAGATATTTCATCTTTGGTTACAGATTACTTAATTAGTATTTTGACAAAGATACGATTAATCTGCCAAAACCACGAGCCGCTTCCCGCTTTTTATGACATTTTTTTGCCGGATATGACTTCTTTTAATTTCTCTTTGCACAAATGCCGTCCGGCAAGTTCCCGTATTTCTTCGGGGGTAATATCCTTAACCGCATTCAGGGCATCCTCAAAGTGGGTATCACCGAAGCCCGAAACCTGAACGAACATCCACGCGTCTGCCAGCGAAAACGCCGATTCATAGCTGCGGCACATCTCGCCCAGCATATAATTCTTTACCATAGACAACTCCTCTTCCGGTACCAAATCATTCTGCAGGCAGTCTATTTCGTGATAAACTTCCCGAATAAGAGGCTCTGCAAACTCGTTTGCCGTTTCCGTATTTACAACCAGCATCCCTTTTCCCGGATAGGGCACGATACCTGCGGAAATACCGTAAGTATATCCTTTTTCCTCACGGATGTTAGACATCAGGCGGCTTCCGAAATACCCGCCGAACAGCGTCACCATCACCCGTGTCTTCAAATAATCGGGATGATTGCGCTCCAAGGAAAGCATGCCCATGCGCACCGCGCTCTGCATGGCATCCGCATATTCCACAAAAATCCGTTTGTCTGCGGAAGAAACCGGAATAAAGTCTCTCCTTTCCGGTTTGCGGAAATCCTTGCCGAACGCTTCCCTGCCGAACAAATCCTCTATCCGCCGCACACAATCATCGCTCACTTTTCCGGAAACGTAAATCGTGCAGTTCCGCGAATGATAATGCCGGTCGTAGAACTCCCTGAGCACGGCAGGGTTTATCCGGTTATAATCCTCTTTCTGCACCAGCCGCCCGCAGGGATGCGCTTCGCCATACACCGCTTTCATCAACGCCCGGTGCGCCAGAAAATCCACTTTGGACGAATTGACCATGAACTGCTGGATATTATTATCTATGATAATGCCCAACTCCTTCTCCGGAAATACTGGTTCTTTCACGATAGACTCCAGTATCTCCAAAGTCTGCGGCAGGTATTTATTCAACGAATAAAGCGTGATGTAGGCATATTCCGATGCGCTGGACAGTTCCAGCCATGCGCCGTAATAGTCCAGCTTCTCCGCTATTTCCAAAGCGCCGTACCGCAGCGTTCCTTCACGCAGCATACGGTTGGTGAACAGAGCCTGCAACGGTTGCGACTGCTGCCAGCGTCCGCCTTCCATCAGCAGGTCTATGCGTACCACTTCATTATCGCCGGAATCGAGAACGTTCAAAAGTACGCCGTTGGGCATGACGGAGCGACGGGGCATTTGTACGGCCAAATGCTCGATATCCCTTACTTTAGGTTGGTTGGTTCTGTCCAAAAGCATCATCAGTCAACTATTCATTGAACGTTTTGAGCTTGCAGGAAGCGTTCCGCATGCTCCAAATCCTGCGGCGTATCGATGCCGATTGTCTCCACTTCGGTAATGCCGGCTTTAATGGTATAACCGTTCTCCAGCCAACGCAACTGCTCCAGCGATTCCGCCAGTTCGAGCGAGGACTGGGGAAGCGAAGTTATCTCTTTCAGTACTTCCACCCGATAGGCATACAAACCGATGTGTTTGTAATAAGTGTGATTTTTCAGCCACTCCCGTTTTTCCGCATTACGCTGGTACGGAATAATGGAACGGCTGAAATAAAGGGCGTTCATGTTCTTGTTGAGTACCACTTTCGGAGAATTGACGTTCTCCAATGCCTCAAAGCCGTTATCCGCCGTGAAAGGTTTTACCAAGGTGGCAATCTGCGTGGACGGGTCGTCGAAGCAAGCCTTTACGGTTTCCAGTTGTGACGGTTGTATAAAAGGTTCGTCACCCTGAATGTTTACCACCACATCAAATCCGTCCCCTACTTTGGTACAGGCCTCATAACAACGGTCGGTACCGCTTTTATGATGTACGGACGTCATCACGACTTTTCCGCCGAACGCCTTTACGGCAGCTTCGATGCGCTCGTCGTCGGTAGCCACGTAAGCGTCGTCCAAAACACCGGCCACTTGTTCATACACCCGCTGAATAACGGTTTTTCCACCCAACAAAGCCAAAGGTTTGGCCGGGAAACGCGTAGATGCGTAACGGGCAGGAATGATTCCCAGAAATTTCATATCGTTAATACTTTATAGTTCTTCCAATCCACGGACAATATAGTCCCGTTTCCAATCTTCGGGTTTATACACCTTGCTATCACAGGCCAGCAAGTCGATATCGAGGCGCACAATCTCCTGTTCCTTCTCTTCGGGCGTTCTTCCGGCTTCCCGTTCTATATTTTTCAAACGGAGTATGACTTCATCGGCGTCATAATCGGATATGAAACGTGCCACCTGATTGGTAAACAACGCCTGCCGCCGGAAAAACAACGGTTTCGTATCCGCCTCTGCCGAAAAGCGAATATCCGGAAAAAGTTCCGACAGCCTTTTACGCGCCAATGCCAGATTATCTTTCCGGTGCTCGTTACTGCCGATGCAGATTGTATACACCATTTCTGTTATCCGGTTCTCAATTAAACAAATCGTCCAATCCTATTTCCGATGCAGGTTCCGCATCCTCATAGTCGCTGTCCTTGCACGGGTCGAAACCTTCGGGCAGTTGGAAAGTCTCGTTTTCGTCATATCCCAGCGATTTGTCGCCAAGCACTTTCACCATATATTTAGCCCAGATAGGCAATGCCATGGAAGCGCCTTGTCCGTGCAGCATCGTATCAAAGTGAATATCACGGTCTTCGCCGCCCACCCAGCAACCGGACACCAGCGAAGGCGTAAAGCCCATGAACCAGCCGTCGGCGTTAAAGTTGGTCGTTCCGGTCTTGCCGCCCATATCGGCCTTCACACCCAGGCGGCGAACACGTCCGCCGGTACCTTCATTGACTACCGCACGCAGCATCACCAGCATCTTATAAGCGCTGGATGCGCTGATTACTTCCTGCATTTCCGGCGAGAATGTAGCCAGTACATTACCGTCGTTATCCTCAATACGGGTTACGAACAGCGGCGCTACACGAATACCCTTATTGGGGAATGCGGTGTAAGCGCTCACCATCTCGCCTACGGATATTTCGCAAGGGCCGAGACAGAGAGATACCGAAGGCACGATGTCGCGATTGCGCACACCGAAACTGTGTACCAGCCGTTTCAATTCATACGGGTTCAGTTTGCTCATCAGATAGGCCGTAATCCAGTTGTCCGAATTCGCCAGTCCCCACTTCACCGTCACCATTTCGCCGTAGCGTTTTTTGTTGGCGTTACGCGGTGTCCAGGGTTTTCCGTTTTCGTCTATCAACGTATATTCCACGTGACGCGCCTGATCGCAAGGAGAAAAACCGTTCTCCATGGCCAGCGAGTACACATAAGGCTTCATGGTAGAACCGATTTGGCGGCGTCCCACCATGGCCATGTCATACTTGAAGTAATGGTGGTTAGGCCCGCCTACATACGCTTTTACATGACCGTTGCGAGGGTCCATCGACATGAATCCGGCACGCAGGAAGAACTTGTAATAACGTATGGAGTCCATCGGCGTCATTACCGTATCTTTCTCGCCGCCCCAACTGAATACGGACATTTGCTCGGGCGTATCAAACGCTTTCTTGATTTCCGCCTCGGAAGCTCCGGCGTTCTTCATGATGCGGTAACGGTCGGACAGCCTCATGGCGCGTCCCAGGATTTCGTCCACCTGCTCCTGCGTCAGACGGAAAGTATAGGGCGCTTTTTTAGCGCCTTTTTTCTCCTTGAAGAAGTAACCCTGCAATTCTTTCAGATGCTCGGTCACGGCGTCCTCCGCATATTTCTGCATGCGGGAATCAATCGTGGTATAGATTTTCAGCCCGTCCGTATACAGGTTGTATTTGCTTCCGTCTTTCTTCGTATTCTTTTCGCACCAGCCGTACAGAGGGTTTGTTTCCCAGTCGAGCGAATCCTCGTAATACTTCTGCATCTGCCAGCCCCGGTAATCCGATTTGTCGGGTTTCCTGGCATTCAGTACGCCGCGCAGATATTCGCGGAAATACGTTGCAAGCCCCTCGTTATGGTCTACGCGATGATAGGACAGTTTCAGGGGCAAAGCCTGCAAAGAGTCGCGTTCCTCAACGGTGATATATCCGGCCTTGCGCATTTGGTCGAGCACCACATTGCGGCGTCCGCGCGAGCGTTCGTTATAACGTACCGGATTGTAAAGCGACGGATTCTTGCACATACCCACCAGCGTGGCGGCTTCCTCTATCTTTAATTCTTTCGGCTCGCAACCGAAGTAAGTATAAGCGGCGGTTTTTATACCTACCGCATTGTTCAGGAAGTCGAACTTGTTGAGATACATCGTAAGAATCTCCTCTTTGGTATAATAGCGTTCCAGTTTCACGGCGATAACCCATTCGATGGGTTTTTGGAACAGACGCTCCATAATGTTATCGGCGCTCGGAGAATAGAGCTGCTTGGAAAGCTGCTGGCTGATGGTGCTGCCGCCGCCGGCATTCTTCTGCATCAGGATTCCCCGCTTCACCACGGCGCGGAACAGCGCGATGGCGTCAATACCCGAATGTTCGGCGAAACGTACGTCTTCCGTCGCGATCAGCGCATTGATGATATGGGGGGACAAATCGTTATATCCCACAAAAACGCGGTTCTCCTTACTATAAGAATAAGTACCCAGAACTTTTCCGTCTTCCGAGAAGATTTCCGTTGCAAATTTATAATTGGGATTTTCCAGGTCTTCCACAGGCGGCATATAGCCAATCCAACCTTTTGCTATCGAGAAGAAAATAATAACGCATGTCAATGCTATCAGTGCTATGAAAATCCAAAGGACTTTTACGACTCTTTTTATCATGTCCGGTTCTTAAAATTCGTTGGTTCAATATTCAATAATGGGGCAAAGATACGGAAATATATCAAAACAACTCTCACAAATTTGATAGAAAACTCTAAATACTCCCAAAACTGCGGAAGCCCCGGAATCCTGCGGTTTACACAGGCTTCCGGGGCTTCCTTAGCTCATTGCGGGCTTTGAGAATCAGCGAAGAGACATAATTTCCCTTGTCTGCTTATCTGTCAGTCTCACATTCTCTATCCATTTCCTGAAGGTTTCCAGATTATGCAAATCCGTCCCTACCATATTATACATACCTTTTTCCAGTAAGGATTCAGCTTTTTTCATCACCTGTTTTCCATAATAGCCGGAAAGCGAAAGTAAATTTAACTGTAACAGGCAATCCTTGTTCTTAAGCTCGCAATAATCGCTGTACCTCATATAAAGATAACGTTCGGGATGCGCAATCACCGGAGTATATCCGGCAAGCGACACATTGTACAACAACTCGTCCAGGTTATTTGGAGGAGAAAAATAAGACGTCTCTACCAACATACAATCCCCATACAAAGGCTGCACTCCCTTTTCAAGCCTCTTCTGGAAACCGGAATCCAGCATATATTCAGCCCCCAGCTCGAGCGCGATTTCTCCGGTATAACGCCTGCGCAACGTATCGAAAGCCTGCAACACATCCTCCCAATGCTCCACGCCGTTCATCACATGAGGTGTCAACCTCACCTTCTTCACCCCGAGCGAATCGAAGTGCGCCAACACCTCCAAAGACTCCTCTATCGTCTTTATGCCGTCGTCCACCCCCGGAAGGATATGGCTGTGGCTATCCACAAAGCCCCTAAAAAAGCCGGTATCCGCCAGCCGCTTTTTATGCCGTAAGAAAAACATACACTTATCGTTTAAATCCCGAATATCCTCTTGTACAGCGGCTTCTTGTTCTTCCGCTCCTCATCGTTCCCGTAATTGCCGTAACCATACCCGTAACCGTAGCCATAACCCGTCTTTACATAATCTATTCCGTTCAGCAAGAGACTCATATTCTTCATCTTTCCCGAATCATACAGCTCCTGCAATTCCGGTAACATCCGTTTGTCGAATAAGCCTGAGCGCACCACATAAATCGTCTGGTCTGCCAGCCGTCCGCATAACTGCGTATCCGCCACTATGCCATAAGGCGGATTATCCAGCAGGATATAATCATAGTTCTTTTTCAGCTCCTCTATCAGCCGGTCGAGCCTGCCGCTTTTCAGCAATTCCGCAGGATTGGGCGGCAACGCTCCCGAAGTAATGATGTGTAGCCGGCTATCTTCCCCGCAAACCTGTACCAGTTCTTTCACATCATCCACCTTGCCGCTCAAGTAGTTCGATATACCGATCTTTTTCATTCCTATGCCGACACACTTGCTCAAAGAACCTTTCCGTAAGTCCAGATCGAGAATTACCACCCTTACATTAGCCAACGCCATACTCATAGCCAGGTTCAGCGTGATAAAGGTCTTTCCCGAATCGGGATTGGCAGAAGTTACCAGCACCACCTTTCCTGCCGTTTTCTTCTCCGTATCCATAAAGTCCAGGTTATCGCGTACTATCTTGAACGCCTCGCAGATGCTCTCCCTACTGCCCTCCTGCACTACGATATCCTTCTCGTGCTTGCTCTTCTCGAGCGGCACTTCACCCAGGAAAGGAATACTCACACCCGTTTTCAGCTCCTTCTTCGTATGCACGCTGGTATTGAGCAGCGAACGGATATAAATCCACAAGGCGGGCAGCATGATTCCCGCCAGCAAAGAAATCAGTATCACCTGCGCCTTCTTGGGAGCAACCGGTAAGTCCACTCCTTCCGCCGAGTCTATGATGCGGCAATTACTCTCCGTAATAGAAAGCTGGAGTTCATTCTCCTCCTTCTTGTTCAGCAGGAACAAATACAACTCCTCCTTTATCTTCTGTTGCCGTTCGATGCTTACCACATATTTCAGTTGGGTAGGCACGAACGCTATCTTATCGCTGTTCTCGCGCTCCTTGTTCTTCATATTGGCTGCCTGTATCTCCAGGTTCGCTATCAGGTTGTCCACAGCCTTCGCGATAGACAGACGCATGGACATCAGCGTACCGTTCAAGTCCCGCACGAGCGGGTTGCCCTCACTGCTGTTGGCTATCAGCTTATTCCTCCGCGTCAACACCGTATTGTACTCCATAATCAGGTTCTGCACCCCCATATCGTCTATCCCGATACTGGCAGGAATAGGGTCTGTCGTTTTCGAGTTATCCTGCAAATACTCCTTCATGTACTGCGCCATGTTCAGTTGGTTTTCCACACTCAACCCTTCCGTGTCCAGCATGCTCGAACTTTGCAGGTACAAGGCACTTTCCGAGGCAATATCCGTCAGTTTATTCTTTTTCTTATAATTCTCTATTTCCGCATCCACGGTAGCCAAGTCGGCTTCTATGATTTCCAACCTATCGTTTATGAATTTGGCTGTATTTATCACAATCCTGTTTTTGTCCTCGATAGCATCGTTCTTATAAACCTCAATCAGCGTATTCAGCAAATCCTCCGCCCGCTGCACATTCTCGTCCTCTATGCTCAGGGCTATCAACGACGACTGCTTGTTCGTCACTCCCGCGTTCAGAGCCTTGTTGTACTCCTCCGCTACCTCCTTCAAATTTCCTTTTGCCACATAGACCGATTTGCCTATATAACTCTCGTTCGTAAACAACGTAGGCTGCACTGCAATCTTTCCTACCGGAGTATTCACCGTATCCCCCGGTTGTACGGTCAGGCTTTCGTCGAATTCCTCTTCTTCCAGCTCGTTTTGCAGAACCATGTCCGTCAAGGTCACCTTTCCGTTATCCGTCATCGTAACGGTAAGGCTTATCTTTTGTGCGGGGTCTGCATCGAGAAAATTAACGGTAAACGGCGTAGAGGTGTAAAGTTCCTTCTTCCTCAACCCGTCCCACTCTTTATAACTTACATTCAGATGCAGCGTCTCGACTACTGTCCGCATCAGCCGCTTGCTTTTAAAGATGCCCACCTCATTATCTACCGTGCTGCCGCCCAGAGAGAATAAATCCTGAAAGGCCGCCGCACCATTGACACCCCCGCCTTTCTGCTCGTCCTTCACCAGTACGGTGGCAGTACGCAGAAATATTTTCGGGGAACTTTTCAGATACAGAAAACCTATCAAGACACACACCACCACGGACAAGATGAACCATTTCCGGTTGCGATACACCGCCGACAACATATCGGCAATCACCGTGCTCTCCTGCTGGCGGCTGTCATTAAAATCTATGAAGTCCAAATCTTCAAACCTATCTTTTCCCATAAACTTTTTTCTTTACTGTTTTTTTATTTGAATATAAGCACTGCCAAGGATACCATTACCGATAGAATGGAAGCGAACGTGCCTATGGTTCTGTTCTGGTTAATCTCCCGTTGCCCCGCCTTTACCTTATTAGGTTCTACATATACTACGTCGTTCTGTTGCAGGTAATAATAAGGAGACGATAATAAATCTTTATTTCGCAAATCCAGCGAAGCCACTACCCGTTCTCCGTTTTCTTCCCGGATAACCTTTACGTTTTCGCGCTGCCCGTAAACGGTCAAGTCGCCTGCAAGACTCAATGCGTCCAGCAAGGTAATGCGGTCGCTGGTAATTTCGAATGTACCCGGCCGGTTCACTTCTCCCAATACCGACACTTTGAAGTTCAAGAATTGAATGGTTACGATAGGGTCTTTCATCAGCCCCTTTTCTATCAATTGGTTTTTGATATATTTTGTCAATTCGGTACGTGTCATCCCTTGTACCTTGATAACTCCCAACTGCGGGAAGTCGATGTACCCCTCTTTATCCACCAGATAGCCCAGTACTCTATTCTGTCCCCCTGCATATCCGGTATTGCTGTTGGCAATCTGGTAACTCACCATTGGCAGGTTGAACATCTGTGCCAGTTCGGGGTCTTTGCTGTTCACCATGATAGAAAGCAAATCATCCGGATGAATCTTAAGGTCATAATCCTGTGTTATCTTTTGCCGATAGTCATCCGGCACATTTTGCAGGTACGAAATCTGTTTTTGAGACGCACAGCCTGCCAGGACACATAGCACGAAGGCTATACATCCCCACTTCTTCATGTTCTTTACCATATTATTTTATCGATTGTTTTTTATTTTTTCAGCGCATAAAAGCTACGAGTACTTTTTTTATCACATTCTTTGTTTAATGATTTTAAATGCGAACCCATTATTCTCTCCTTTTTTCAAGCTCATTTACAAATGAATACATATACTCATTTATATCTATAAATAAGCGGTTTATAGTGCCTCGAATATTTTCCTGTTCTTTCTTATAACTCAAATTGGCTTTAAAACATTCTATCCATTCTTCAAAATCCATACTTTTTCGATTGTGTAGCACTCCCAATCGAGAAGCAGCATAGTTCGCCGGCATATCATATCTAATTCCTAAATAATATGAGGGAACCCCCAATAAAGCAGCTTCACGCGCCATGCTATCTCCCGAAGATATTAAAGCGCAACTATAATAGATAAGAGAATGAATACCCTCAACCGGTTCTTCCAACAGTATCCAGTCCTTAGGATACATATCTTTTATAGATTTATCTTCCAAAGAGAACAACACTTTCTTATCTTGAGGTATTTTTGAGGCAATATCCATAACAGCCCCCGCACTCTGTCCCGCATAATTAACCGTACCTACCGATACCTCCCTTACAAAAAAATATTCTTTAGGTTTCAGTTTATATTTATCCAAAAATTTCATATCTGGTACAAAAACATTCGGAGCCAGATATGCCCATTCTTTAAGGACTGGCAGAACTTTTACCTTGGACGACAAAGTATAACCGGGCGGAAGTTCGTAAAGACAGTAATGAGATATCTTCGAAAACCACATTTTAGGTTTAAAAGCAAGTGTCTGCGGGTCGTCGTCGAATGTAAATGTAGGAAAATCTCTTACTTTTCCTATAAGGGCACTCAAAAAAGCATTGGAATAGGATATATCTATCCGCTTATTCAATGACCATAAAAACAGTTTGACAATCCGTATTAAATTAGCATCGATTATAGCCGACCATTTAACGAGCCTATGCTTTCCTATAATATAAATCTTTATTGTAGGATATGCAATCAACTCTTTTTGAATTATCAAGGGCATCTTCCCCCTATTCAAAACTGTGATATATACCAAATGGCCTTCTTCAGCCAAACGAATAATAAGATTCTTATAGAAATTGTATTGCGGAGTATGGCATATATCAAACCATACATGTACCTTTTTCCTACCAACAGATTCCTTTATAACCATTCTCACCCTCCAATTCCTTTATCCTGACCAGGTCAATTACCGTTTGCCCTTTTCTTATTTTTATAGCCTTAAAAGCCTCGTCACTATTAGCAATAATGATAATCTCTGCCCATTTTACCAAAGACTCCATATCGTCCTGTAACATACTATTCAGATGTGGCAGTTTTTCGGTAATTACACTTTTATTTTTCCCAATCAAACGAGCCAGAGAAACATTTTTATCATAGATTTTAATCTCGTACCCTTTACCATGCAATGTTTCTATTACATTTATAATAGGACTATTTCTCATATCGTCCGTTCCCGCTTTGAAACTCAATCCTAATACACCGATTTTCTTATATCCTATAGTTTGAATCCATTCTATGGTATTTTCTATATGATATTGGTTACTGTTTTCTATGGCATTCAAAACCGGAGCTTCCACATACAAATCATGAGCCATTGTTTTCAAAGCCTTTAAGTCTTTAGGCAAACAACTGCCGCCGTATGCAAATCCCGGTTTAAAATAGTAAGGAGAGATATTAAGCTGCTTATCCATACAGAAAATACGCATCACCTCATGCGAATCAATTCCACACGATTTGCATATCCTTCCTATTTCATTAGCAAAAACCACTTTGAGAGCATGATAAGAGTTGTTTACATACTTTATCATTTCAGCAACTTCTATAGGGACTATTTCGAGGGGTGCAGCCATAGGAGCATACAACTCCGTCATAATATCCCGTGCCTTTTCACAATCCGTACCTATTACAGTCAACGGTGGGTTCATGTAATCCTTTACGGCTGTTCCTTCTCTTAGGAATTCAGGATTAGATACAACAGCAAAATGCACATTCCTCGTTTTTCCGGATATTCCTTCTATTATTTCGCTTACTTTTTTATTCGTACCGGGAAATACGGTTGACCTGATAACAATAACATGAAACCCGTTTTTCTCTTTCAAGGCCTCTCCTATTTCTTTAGCAGTCTGATAGATATAACTCAAGTCCAAATGTCCTTTGTTAGTAGAAGGAGTACCTACGCATACAAAAGAGATATCACTTTCTTTCACAGCCTCCATATAGTCATGTGTAGCACTGATTCTCCCTTGTAAATGTTGTTCTTTGATGATTTCGCCTATTCCCACTTCCACAATTGTAGGTATTCCTTCATTTATATTTTTTATTTTTTCAGGAGAAATATCTACCCCGATAACCTTATGCCCATTCTGCGCTAAGCATCCCATGCCTACACACCCTACATAACCTAATCCAAAAAATGAAATGTTCATTATTCTATCTTTTATAATTTGACTATTCTAAATATTTCATATAATATTGTCTGACTTATTTAAACTAACATCATACTTGTTAGCAGCAAATTAGCCCTATTATGTATATATCCTTTTATCAATTACTATATCATTCATTTTACTTTAGCATATTTGGTACAAAACAGAATAAAATCACTCATTCGGCTCATGATTCCTCTTAAATTCCGGTTTTTCGGCTCACATTGAGCTGTATTTATTAATTTTTATCGTATATTTGAGCCGAATCAACACTATATCATCATGAAATTGCATAGCGAAATACTTGAATACCTTCATTATCATCCAGAATCTTCCAGAAGCGAGATTACCGACGGTATTGCAATCAAAGCAAGTCCCGCCACCCTTAAACGGGCAATATCCGAAGCTGTGGAACAGAAGCTTATTCATGTCACCGGAAAAGGAAAAGCCACGAAGTATAGCATTACTCCGCAAGCCCATGTGCTGATGACGTTTGATATCGACACTTATTTTGAGAAAGAAATCGATGAACGTACCATACAGCAAGGATTCAATTTCGAATTGATTCAGAATATATTACCTCGTGTCATTCTGTTTTCCGATGAAGAACTTCATCATTTAAACGGTTTGCAAGCAACATTTACAAAGAATATATCCCAATTGTCCCCCCTCGAATATGCTAAAGAAATGGAGCGGTTAGGCATAGACTTAAGCTGGAAATCCTCACAGATAGAAGGCAATACATACTCCTTGCTTGAAACAGAACGCTTGTTGACCGAACGTGAAGAAGCAAAAGGCAAAAGCAAGGAAGAAGCCATTATGCTGCTCAATCATAAAGAAGCCTTAAAATTCATACTTCAAGAACCGGATTATTTAGAGACCCTAACCATAAGCCATATCGAAGACATTCATAGTATTCTGACCGATAATTTGAATGTAGACCGGAATATCCGTTCCCGTCGTGTCGGCATCACCGGCACTAACTATCGTCCGCTCGACAACGAATTTCAAATCAGGGAAGCGATGCAGGATACCTGTAAACTGATTAACGCCAAATCCTGCGTTTTTGAGAAAGCATTGTTAGCACTGGTTCTATTATCATACATACAACCATTTACCGACGGCAACAAAAGAACTGCACGTATCGTAAGCAACTCATTGCTGATTGCCAATTCATATTGTCCCATTTCGTTCAGGACTGTCGATTCTATCGATTACAAAAAAGCAATGCTTATTTTCTATGAACAAAATAACATTTCTGCTTTTAAGAGAATATTTATGGAACAATTCGAGTTTGCGGTGAACACTTATTTTTGATAAATAGTACCTTCCCTTCTGTTTCTAATACAATCTCTGTGTTTAATACAACAAAACATAACGAGCAAGTGATAGGTGTTTTGCAAAAAATAACTACCACTTCTCTTTTTATATGTATCTTATAATTTTAGATATAATAAAATTTATTTTCCAGAAAAGTCATATTCCGAAACACAATAATCATCCTTTCCAGAAGGCATTTTAGGAATTTCTGCAACAAAATTCAGTTCAATCTTTGAATCCGGAAAGTTTTTAGCAAAATTATCAACTACATAATCAAATGTGGATATGGGCTCATTTTCGTTTTTAGGTTTAATCAGTATACATATATCTCCCGAACTATCTTGACGGACTTGAAATTGGTCTATTTTTTGATAAAGCTCTGCATGTTCTGCTTTATGGTAATCCATATTTTTAAACATCATATTATCTATAACTATAGAGGTAAAGGGGTGACCTTGTTTATTAAACAAAGTTTTCCCTGTTCTACCTACGATATGTTCTATCAAGCGAGAGGAACGTCCACACGAACATTTTTGCTTTTTTATTGTTGCCATATCTCCTATCTGGTATCGGATAAAAGGAAACACATAATTATTTAAGTCGGTTGTTATCACAAATCCTGGATTTCCATTTTTTACTATATTACCTCCTTTATCTACTATTTCAACTATACACTGCTCCTCGGTTATGTGTAATCCTTCGTGCATATAACATTCATGGGATACTACTCCTCCGTCTCCTGCTCCGTATTGGTCATATACAGGTACGTGGAATACTTTTTGTATAGTGTATCGGTGTTGTGGTAATAACATTTCTCCTGTTGTCAACACCATACGAATTTTAGGAATAGCTAATTTATTTTCTTCTATGAACTTACTTAGATTATAAATAGCTGCCGGATAGCCACGAATAACTTTTGGATGATAATTCATCAATTTTTCATAAATCTTACGAATCCCCTTATTAGACATATCCGAACAATCACACTTTAAATTATTCATTATAAACTTATCAAAAATATCTTTTTTAGTAAGTTTATTCCTCTCTGCCTTTGTCTTTACCAATGAATTACCACCAAGTGTGAAAATTTTTTCACCTAAAGAAAAACCATACCACTCCCAGGCTCTGAATGAAGATGACCACCTGATTCCCCATGTTGCCTTATCCGTCATAAAATTTAGTGGTATTCCCGTACTTCCACCAGAGGTTTCTTTATGAGCTTTGCGTTGAGAAACATCCAAACTAATCATATCGTCATAATTATCCCTGATTATCTGTTTTGTCAAAATCGGAAGTTTTGCTAAATCAGCACGGCATTTTATGTCTTCTGGTTTTAAATTAAGTTTATCAAAAAGTTTGGTGTAATAAGGGACATTCATATAACAATGATGAATTAAACGCTTCAATTTTTCATTTTGCAAATTCATCAATTGTTCCTCAGAATACCAATCAGTCCGTTTTAGACGTACATATTCCTTTAATATGTCGCTTTTTTGTATTTTAGCCGCAACAGGTAATAGTACATACCTGTCTATTTTACTATATAAACTCATAAGCATATTTCTATTAAACAACTTCTAATAATTATTATATGTCAAATTTCACGCACTATAAATGCTTTATATCAAAACGTCATTTTTCGTAAAATAATAATAGATTGGATTTTATATTTTCCCACGAATAATAAGATAGACTTTTATAAGCCTCTCTCGTCATCTTTAATACCCTCTCTTGATTATTCACTGCCCAAAGCATTTTTCCCGATAGCTCAATAAAATTATCACTTTCAAATAGTAATCCTGTCCTACCATTTTCTATCATATACGGTACACCTCCCACATTACTCGATATAACTAGTAAACCTGCATTAAATGCTTCCAAGACAGACATCGGTTGGTTATCGATTACCGGAGAAGAAATAAATATATCGGCTTTATTAAGATAGGAGTATATCTCACAATTATCCACATGCCCACAAAAGCATATATTCTTTATACCTTTTTGCTCAACCATAAACTCCAATTCTTTCCTGCTGCATCCATCTCCGACAATATACAGTTCGGATGTAGGTATTTGTTTCTGTACAATTTCAAAAGCTTTGATAATACATCCTATATTATAAGTCGGCGAAAGTGTACGAATGCTAATGAAACAAGGACGAACGGCAGTACGTTCTCTAAAATACTTGTTATCTAACTCTAAGATATTGGAAACAATCCGGTAAGGTATACGGTGTTTTTCAAATATAGAAGCTATAAATCCGGATAATACGATATTTACATCTGTTTTACGTAAAAAATAATTCACCAATACTGGATGCCTTTTAAAAAAAACATCTGCTTCTCCACCATGATAAGTTAAAATAATTCTTCTATTTAACAATCTACCTATCATGATTCCTGCTATTGCCGGCAAGAACCCCCAATGGGAACAGGCATGAATATGGAAAACGTCATATCTATAACCGACAAATATCAACCTTAATGGCAGGAATAATCTAACAAAAGAATTATACTTCATTGAAAAGATTCGGGCAGTAACCCCCTCTTTCAAAAGTTTTTTATATAACAGTTCAACCTGTCCGGATATGCCACCAATACTTGATTTATAGTTAGCTATCAATAATACTTTCATGTTATTAGTTTTTATAATTTTAAAGTAGGCATATCAATTATTCGACTATCCGAGAAGTTTTTTCAGAAAAAAGAAGCTGGGTATTTCCATTAACCGTATCACAATGTAACTAAAAACAAAAGCCGAAATAGCCGCTAATACAAACTGCGGCAAACCTGTATGAATTTCCGGAAAAAAGTGTATTAAAATTGCCACGAAAAACATATGGGAAAAATAAATTAAAGTACTCATTTTCCTATACCATGGAAAAGAATTCCTATCAGGTAGCTTTATCGAAATTACTATAAGTAAAGTGCAAAAACAAAGTAAATGTTTAGAGAAAGGCAAGCCATACAAATAGACAATTGCAGATACTAATGTCATAAAAAAAGCCCATGCAAAATGTTTCAAAAAAAAATCTTGCCACTTACTCAAAAAAAGCCCAACAGCAACAAATCCAAAACCAACAAATAAGCCGTTTCTCGTAGTAGAAAAAATCTTTTCATACACATATATAAAATTTCCACATATACCATCCATATGTTCTACTTGCAAAATATTATTTATCCCCCAACCAATTATTGTAAAACAAAGTCCGCAAGTCAATATCCATTCTATTGTAAATTTCCACTTTATTAATATTTTTACAATAAACGAAGCCCAAACCAAAGCCAACAAATACCATAAAGGCCAACTCATATAGTTCTCGCCGACAAATATGACATTTCTACAAAAGATTGCAAATGCTCTTACTAAACTATTACCCTCAATTATGCATGAGCCATAAAAAGTCAATGGTAAATATAATACCGTCCATAAGAAATACAGTTTTAGCAATTTGACTATATACATATTAATTGTCCAATCCACACAATTGCTATTACCACAAGAAATATACACACTCATTTTTTTCTGTAACAGAAAGCCTGAAAGAACAAAAAACATGGGTACTACCAATGGGCAAATAAACCCTGTAAAAAAGGTATGGTCATAATCAGTATGTATTGCCACAACGAAAAAGCTCATGAAAAACTTCAAGAGGTCTATACTGTTATAATGTTTCATTTAAGTAATCCGATTGTTATAAAAAAACAACTTCAACATATTACAAAATCCACTCCAATTATAACTTTTATACCGTAAATGGATTGTTCCTATCTTTTCACTAATGATAATCGGAATAGAAACCGGCACGTATTGCATCAATCCGATACATATAATCACAAAAAACAGTGGGTCTTTAAACTCTATACTCGAAAATGACCAAGCACAGGTCATCATGAGTAATAATATGCGGCTAAACAAAGACAAGTCATGTTTTAAAGTTCTCCAAAATCGCCAGATAAGTATAGGAAAAAAGATTAAAAAAGAGACTCCCCAATGAATACAATTATTCAGTAACGAACCTGACCCCTTTATTACAACTCCACTACTTGTTTTCAATAAACCATTATCATTCAGACCATATCCCCAAGGCCATTTGTAAACATTACTTTTAGTAACTAAAAAATTAGGTATTCGGCTAACATTTTGCCCTTCAACGAGAAAATCATAATCGGAAATCTCTTTTGTTTTTACATCATCCACAATTAGATTTATTTTCTTCATTCCGAATGATGATGCATAGAAGGAAAGCAAGAAAATTCCTACTCCTAATATACTTAAAACCTTATAAGACACCTTTTTCTGATTGAATGCAACGAATGCAAATATCATAATCAGACTAATCAAATAGGTCGTTGAAAGTGTTGACAGTCCGATAATCATTACTATCCACATTTTCCTATCTATTTTTATATTATTCCTCGTTAGGCGTAAACATATCCAAAAAGATAGTATAAAGCCGAAGAATGAGGGTTCGGAAGTAAATCCACTGTTCCTCAATAAACCATCTGTCACCCACGAGGGATATGCTGTATAAACCAGGAAACTCCAACGTTCCCTTGAATCATCATCGACCGTTAAATTTATAAAGTTCAGATAATCATGGAAAAAGGAAAAATCAAATAACTGTACCAACCAAAACGGAACGCTTATTAAAGCAAGAATGTATACGGTCTTATCATAAAAAGAAAAGAAATTGGCGATGACATATTTTAAAAAGAAATAAGCTGTTAGGAATCGGATATTATATCCTACATAATTACTTAAGAACTCCACGGACAGACCTCCCCATTTCAGTACTGATATAAAATTTATCAAAGCAAATACCAAAATAGGAATTAATATGATAGCATCGAACCTTTGTTTGCTTTCAATCGCAACAGTAAGCCCATAAAAAAAGAAAAATAGCAGAACAATGGCATTCCCCGCAAAGATGTTAGGGTTCGCCCCGATATAAATGAGTACATAGGCAATACTTATTACATGCTTTAGAACCGTATTATTCATACAATTTTATCTTAATTTATCTGTCCCTATCGTTTTCCTCAGAAAGTCTTTTATCCTAAAATACGGCTCTGCAAGAAGTGAGTAATAGATGCTATCACCAACAATCCGCTTTAGTAAATACGGAAAAGTTTTTTTCTCTTTTGCAGTCCAACTCCCTTCAAAATGATGAATTGAATACGTTTGGGGGGTAATCCGAATCTTATTGGTTCTATTATCCTTCGGAGAAAAATAATAATGCGGAAATACCGACACAACTTTATCTGAAAAATCAAATTGCGTTATATCCTTGATTCTTTTTACCTGATAGTTATATTCTTTAAAACATTTCATTATTATGACCGGTAAGGGCGTAGTATCCATTTCTCCATTATTCGATATAAAAGACCGTTGTTCATAATATCTCAACAACATAGAAAAAAGAGGATGATTTTTTTCAGTCCCCAATACCGCAGCCTCCACTGTATTGGTTAACTCGTATCTTTCTATACCTATAAAATATGGCAGTTCCAATAAATCATCGAACTTTTTTAGAACCTCCACATCTAAATCCAAATATATACCTCCGTAATTCTTTAATGCCCATATTCGAATATAATCTGCTGCAAAGGCATATTTTTTTCTTTCAAAGGCTTGTTTAGTCCAAGTTACAGAGTCAATATCAAAGCTATCCCTATTCCATAGAATAAATTTATAATCCGGTAAGTATCGGTGCCAGCTTTCCAGGCACTTCCTTATTTTATCCGGGTAAGGGTCATTACTAAGCCAACAGTAGTGAATAATTTTAGGTATCATATAAATAAATGGGGTTACATTTTTTTTATAATCAATGTCTTTAACTTCGAACAGTAAAAGTCAAACTCTTTAATTTTAAACAGTTTAGAAAAAAGAACGTACATGGCAATATAAGCAAAGGCCTGGATAATAACCTGCCAAACAGGTGCAACAATGAAAAAGGAAGATGCCAAATAAACAAAAATTGCTGGTAATACCGCAATGAATAATGTAAGGAAAAGGTCTCCGAATTGGGCTCTAAAATCATAGTGAATCAGTTTTCCCACATACATGGAAGCTCCGATATAAAACAAGAACTGAGACAACGTATATCCTATAAGTAGGCCAATCATGTCAAACTTAATGCTGATAACAATAATAATCAGCCCTATCGTCCTAAGTACAAATTCTAAAATAAAGACTCCCTTACTTTTTCCTAAAGATTTGATGACATTCGTATGAGTTTCGAACAGAGTTGTCAGTAAACCGGCGACAGTAAGAAGCTGAAAATAGGGAATCATCGGAAGCCACTTACTCGTAAACAAAACGGTAATCAATGGTCGTGCTACTATAATCAGAATCATCGCCATTGGAAAATAAACGAATGCTATCGACCTGATACATTTTGAAAAAGCATTTTTTAGTCTTGCTATGTCATCTTGGATACCCGAAAAGATAGGGAAAGTCACATTTATAACAGCCGAAGAAATACAGTTCCGCGGTACATCCTGCAACTTTCCGGCTTGAGTATAATACCCCAATTCCATAGGTGAGAAACACTTCCCGATAATCAATGAAAGTACATTATAATAAAGGCGATTCAATATCGAATTGAAAAACATGAAACTACCGAAATTCAGTAAGCCGGTAATAGACTGCCAGTCAAATACCCACAACGGTCTCCAACGGTTATATCTCCAATATGCCAAACACTGTACTATTCCTGTAACAAGTAATTTTGCAACTAAGCTCCATACTCCTGCCCCCCAATAAGCGAATAAAATTCCTACCGAAGTACCGAAGATAACGGAACTCAAATTAATTTTAGCGATTCGTCCGAATGCCAGTTTCTTTCTCAATACATTCTGCTGTACCTGCATTAAAGCATTTATTACGAGAATAATACCTTGTATCTTCAATATATCGCTCAGCAAAGGAATCTCATAAAAGTCAGCTATCAAAGGAGATGTTAAAAACAACGTTGCATACAACACAAATGATAAACCCAGATTCCAATAAAACACTGTCGAGTAATCTGTTGCAGTTGGATTTTTCTTTTGAATCAACGCACTTCCGAAGCCACCGTCGACGATAGCGTCGGATATGCTGATAAAGACCAACAGCATACCGATACATCCGAAATCATCCGGAGACAGTAAACGGGCTAATACAAGGTTGGAAACAAATAAGAAAAATGACGAGCCAAAGCGTTCTACCGCATTCCATATCATTCCTGATATGGCTTTTTGCTTCAATGATTCGGGCATTGAAAAATATATAAGGATATGGTTAAGGAGTTAAATGAACCTATCTCCTTTTTATTTATTACACGTTCAAAATTTATAGCATTTTCTTAAAGCGCCTCTTTGTCATCTTCGACTCTTTCAAGCAATCTTTTAAAGCAGAAAACTGTTCTTTGGTCAGTTTACCCATTAATTCGACTTTGGTTTCTCTGTTCTCAATCCTCCCCTTCCACCTTTCGATATCGGCTTCCGCAACCGTACGGCCTACATCATACCTCACGTATTCGTCTGTCCTCTCCTCGCAGCTGTGGCTGTTCCGGATACGGCTCACGATAAAGTCCGATTCCTCAATCATCACGAAACGCTTGCCATCCATCAGACAGAAAACCGAGATGTTGCCGTTATAATGGAAAATCTCGTGTATTAGGTAGGCGGAGCGTTCCAGGGCCATCCTGCACTTGCCGCAGCAGTAAAGGTAAATGCCGCGTAGGTTATTGCGCTCTTTCTTAAGCATTTCCAGGACTTAGTCGCGGAGAAAAACGATAGCGGATATTTCTTTTTATTGCATAATCCGGAGGCGGATATGACAGGTTGCCACCTTTTTTATAACTTTTCGTTACGCGCGCGAGAATTTATTGATAAATGTAACGATTACATTTATCAATTTTAAAACACATACCCCTGTAAAAGTTGGAAATATGGCTGGCAACCTGTCAACTACGGGCGGGGAACATGCAGTCGCATATAGTCCGCCCCGAGCCGTAAGTCCAACTCTGTCAATACGTTACACAGTTCTGCGGGGTGATTTTTCAGCTCTTCCCGGTAGATGCGGAACACGCTGTAATACTGGCTCAGTTTTAAACTTTCGCCCTTTTTACCTTGCCATAGGTCTGGGGACTCATCGAGATTTTACGGCAAATCTCTTTGTCGCTCAGGCGTTTGCCACCTACAGGAATCGTGTTCTGGAACAGTTCTAGGTAGTCACCGAGCTCCAAGTGGACGAATTCCGGATTTAGATTTTGAGTCATCTATAAATGTTTTTAAAAGTTAATAATGTTAATATATCATCTGTCCGGTTCCCACATGCGGGAACCTCCATTTTCCGTATCCGGCGCTTTATTCGGAACTTCACTCCGTAAAACCCTAATAACGACAATAATGAAAGAAACTTCAATCAGCCTTTTCAAAGGTTACTCGGATACACATCCGCAGGACAGCACGTTACAGGAAATCGTAAACCTTATCCGCAACGATGCACTGGTGCGCGACCGCACCGAGAAACACCGCTATTACAGCCATAACGGGCAAAGGGCTGCCGCTGCATGGGAGAAAGCCGCCTGCCCGTGTTTTGCCGTTGCCGTGTGCTTCGGAGACGGCAAGCAGGCAGAGAACATCACGGGCTGGACTTCGCTGGCGCTGGCAGACATCGACCATATCGACGCCGACCGCCTGCCGGAACTTATCGGACGTGTCCGCGCCGACAAGCATACGCCGCTGTCCTACACCACTATCAGCGGTACGGGGCTTCGCATTATCTACCGTACGGACTGCCTGACGGCCACTCCGGAGAAGAACCGGAAAATCTATTCCAAAATCTTCGAGCAGGGCAACCGCTATTATGCCGGCCTGCTGGGTTGCGAATGCGACCTGAAATGTAAGAATATCACGAGGCTCAGCGGACTGGCGCACGACCCTGATGTCTATTTCAATCCTGATGCCGTTGCCATGCCCGTCGAACTGAAAGGCGACAAGAAAGAGCAGCCCGCCAAACCCTCTGTCCGCAACAGGCGGCTGGAGAAAGCGGTTGCTGCGGTAGCCGGCGAGCTGGCAGGACAGGGCATCGTTTACGAGGCACACCAGCGCAACCAATATATCATGCGTATGGGGTATCTGCTCAACGCTTACGGAGTGGCGCAAACCAGCGCTACCCAGTGGGCGGTGAAACGCTTTGCCGACTACGACGGGGATGTAACCGCCGTCTTTCGGTCGTGTTACCAGCGCACCGAGGAGCACGGTTCCCGTCCGTTGCACGGACGGGAACCGAATGCCGGCGGCAACGACGGATTTGCCAGCGTGGAAGACATCGAACATTTCCTCGACACGCAAGCCCGTTTCCGGTACAATGAGGCTACCGGGAAATGCGAGACGGCTGCTGCCGGAGCGGACGGCGCCGAAGGGGAATATACGGAGATAGACGACCGTTTCGTCAACACCCTATGGAGCCGTATGAGCAAGCAGGGAAAGACCGTGCGTATCAATGATATCCGTGCCATACTGAACTCGGAATATACTGTTTTGTTCAATCCTTTTACCGACTACTTCGAAGGGCTGAAACCCTGGGACGGGGTGACCGACCATATCGGACGGCTTGCCGCTACGGTGCACGTAAAGAGCGAGCAGTCCGTATTCGAAGGTTACTTCAAGAAATGGCTCGTAGCCTCCATTGCCTCCCTTTTCGACCGGGAAACGGTGAACCACGAGATTTTCGTACTGATTGGGCCTCAGGGCAGCTACAAGACTACCTAGCTCAACAAGCTGTTGCCGCCTGCGCTGCAACGTTATTTTTACATCAAGTCCAACAATAACCGCATTACCAAAGACGATATGTTTTCGCTGGCGGAATTCGTCTTTATTTGCATGGAGGAAATAGACGAGCTGGGGGCGTCGGAGCTGAACCAGATTAAGGCGATGACTACCCAGAAGGTGGTGAACGAGCGAATGGCTTACGCGCATTATAAGGAGCACCGCGCCCACATTGCCAGCCTGTGCGGAACCACCAACAACGTGCAGTTCCTGACAGACCTTACGGGCAACCGCCGCTGGCTGCCGTTCGAAATCAGCAGCATAGACAATCCTTATACGCATCCCGTGGATTACGAGGGGGTGTACTCGCAGACGTATGCGCTTTGGAAAGGCGGCATGCGCTATTGGTTCGAGGACAAGGAGATAAAGCTCGTAAACCTGCACAACCGCAATTTCGAAGTGCCCAGCATGGAGCGCGAACTGATACAGGCTTATTACCGCCACCCCTTGCCGAGCGAAAAAGGTACGTTCGTATCTACCACCGATATTCTGAGTCGCATAAACTCTGCCGTGAAGCACTACCTCAGCCCCGTAAAGATAGGGCTTGTGATGAAGCAGGCGGGCTTCGAACTGACAAGGCTGAACGGAAAGCGGGGTTATCGCGTGGTGGAGCTGTCGAGAAACTAAAGGGCTGTACTGCGGCGCTAAAGAGCTATACTGTGTGACTAAAGAGCTATACTGTGTGGCTAAAGGTCTATGTTACGATGCTAAAGGTCTATACTGTCGTACCTTAATCTCTGTTGCCAAATTCCCGGCTTCCCTCCCGTTCCGTTGTCTTGTACAGGCGATTCCGTTCCCTATACTGCCTGCTTTTGGGGAGGAGGAGTTTTTTATGGTTCGCCCAGCGCCTCGACTATGAGCCGTACTTGCGCCGGCGTGTATGTCCGCGTTTTGTCCGAGGTTACCAGTGCATGGAGGCTGCCCCGCAGTGTGGGGTGGAAATCTATCCACTGGTTCAGCTTGCGGAAGGCGGCTTGCGGGCAAAGTCCCGGACAGTAGAGCTGGGCGAGCTCCGTGCGCCCGTATGTACGTATTTTGAAAGTTTCCATATCCTTTGAATTCTTTGTTTTTATATAAGCCAAAGATACGGAAATATCTCCACACCACAGCCGTTATATCCGTATATAACGTACTGTAACGAACCGTAACGGACGAAAAGTGATAAATGCCCTTATGCTATGTCGTATCTTCGTATTGTTGCAACAAGGATATAGGATTTTTTAATTGTGAACTAAAAAAAACAAAAGATTATGATTCGTTACAAAAAGTATCAAATGACCGGCGAAAAAAGCCCGTTGAAAGGACTGTGGTATGCACGTCCGCTGATTGAGGACACTTTCGATACCGAAAGGCTCGCCAAGCATATGGCTAACCATAACACGCCCTATTCGGAGGGGCTGATTAAGGGGGTGCTGACCGACATGATTTCCTGCACCAAAGAGCTTATCCTGGACGGCAAAAACGTAAAGCTGGACGACCTCGCCATTTTCTCCGTAGGCATCGTGAGCAAAAAGGGTGCTGCCTCGGCTGCCGCCTTTACGCTGGCGGACAATGTGAAAGGTCTGAAACTCCGTGCACGCGCCACGGGCGAATTGAGCAACGCCCAGATTAATTTGGAAGGTCAACTGAAAGAGGCTTACAAATACAATGTGGACGGCAGTGAGTCCGGCGGTGGAAACAAGCCCGGCGGTAATGACGGAGAGGAAGAAAATCCGTTAGGATAACGCTCCCTTAAGGCGGCGGGGCGGTAAAAAGCTGTTGCCTTACTGCTTTGCCGCCTTTGCTTCACTCTATCGTTTTTATCGCTTTCCCTAATTGTTTCACCATTGTTTTATCATTACTTTATCATCGTTTTATTTTCATTATCAATTACTTATTTTTTACATTAAAACCAAACAACATGAGCACAAAATCAAAATCGGTATGGGGCGTCGTCCTCAAAGTAATCATCACAGTAGCCACTGCCTTAGCAGGTGTTTTCGGTATCACGTCTTGCATGAGCTGACCTGATGAGAGCCGGAAGTTTCTATCAGAACTATCGGGAGGTACGCCTCCTGGTAGTTCATTGCAGCGCAACACGTTACGACCGTGATTTCCCGGTGGATGCCCTGCGCCGCTGTCATCTGCAACGCGGATTTGCCAGCATCGGCTATCACTTCTACATCACCCGCGACGGCGAAGTACACATCTGCCGCCCCGTACACCAAATCGGCGCCCATGCCACGGGTTGGAACGACAAGAGCATCGGTATCTGCTACGAAGGCGGTCTTAACGAACGGGGATGTCCCGCCGACACGCGCACGTATGCCCAGAAATGTTCCCTGCTCGACCTCCTGCGGCAACTGAAAACCGACTACCCCACCGCCCTCATCTTAGGTCATTACCAACTGAGCCGCTCCGTCCGCAAGAGTTGCCCGTGCTTCGATGCGAAGGAGGAGTACGGAGAGGTGTGATTTATGGTGAACTTCATCCAACCTTATTTGCTTCTCTTTCCCCGAAACACGATATTGCGGAATGCTTTCCAGAAGTAGCGCCAGTCGGTGAGGAAAGGGCTTTTGAAATAGAGTTCCAGGTATCTGCGTTCGCTTTCCTGTATTTCGGCCAGGGTGACGGGCATATCGGCGTAGAAGGGCGGTACAAGACCCGGTTTCGCCTTGATGCGCAGTTCCCGGAGCTCTTCGGAATAAAGGCTGAAGTAATGGTTGCTGAGCGGGCGGACGCCTACCAGCTTCAAATCTCCCTTTGCCCAGTTGAGCAGCATGGGCAGCTCGTCCAGCCATGTTTTCCGGAGAAAACGGCCTATGGCGTTCACCCGGTAATCGTCGGCTATCTTTCCGCCGCTGCACAATCCCTCCTGCTTGTAGATGTAAGGCTGCAAATACTCCGAATAGGCATGCATCGTCCTGAACTTGTACACGCCGATGAATTTTCCGTTCTTGCCTACCCGCTTGAGGCGGATAAGCACCCCGTTGGAGGGACGGTCATCGCGGATAGGTTCCTTTACCTTCGCGGCGATAACGTAGAATTCTCCGTGTACGATTTCCTCGTGCAGCACGTCGAAGCCGGCACGGTACAATCGCCCCAAGACCTCGACACGGGTAAGGGCACGTGTCTTACCTTTCGTTACCCAGTAGTAAAACTCTTTCGTAAACGGGAGCTTCGGAATGACCCTATGCCAACAGTAGTCCATAAAAAAGAGGATACGGTTGATAATGACCGGATTCTGCCGCATGATTTTCTCCCGGCGTATGCCCGAAGTGGTGCAATGGCAGGCTACGAGCCCTCCATTCTCCAGGCAGTAGTTGCTGTAAGAAAGGAGTGTGTTGATATGTCTTACCTCGTTCAGCGAACGCCGGTGGATGATGAACCGGGGCAGCCGCACTTTATGGGCAAGCACCGTTTCCGGATTGCGCGAATCGATAACCACCGTATCGGGCGAGAACGCCCTGCCGTCCTGCTGCACCCGCCGAAGTACTTCCGCGCTGTTTTCCGCCTCGTGCGTGAGGCTCAACAGCCGGGTTACATCGGCATTCTTCAGCAAATCCGCCTGCTCCATTCCGGTATTGATTCCCACCTCCGTAACATCGTCCAGCAGGGGTTCTTCGTAGAAATAGGGAATTTTGCGGTAGACTAATTTCCTTACGGAATAGTACAGCCCCCATTCGAGCACGATGATGATGCCGGTAGCGAGGATAATGGAATTATCGTACTCGTAGCCGGGCACGCAATGGCGGTAGAGGGTGTAAAGGAACAGCCCGGAGAGAATGTCCAGGGCAAAGATACCCGAAACCGCGTAACGTATTCTTTTGTAGGAACCGAATTGCAGCTTCCGCGATACGATGCCCAAAGCTACCCAAATAACGGCCGACAGCACCAACCAGTACCAACGTGGCAGGTCACCGAAATAGCGTGCCAGCCAGAAGGAGAACAGGGATATGAACAAATCGAGAAAGATGATTACCGTATGACGGCGGAAAGTGGAGAAAGGCAAGGGATACAGGAGTTAGGATTTATGAATGATGAATTGTGATTTTGCTGCCGGGACAAGTGTCCGGTGCAGCCGGTCAGATGTGGCTGCAAACGGTTTCTATGTCTTCTTCCGTGATGTAGGGATGAATGGGAAGCGACAGCACGGTATCACAAAGTTCCCGGGCTACGGGACAACAGTCGTCAGGAACATTCAATGTTTTATAGGCGGTTTGCCCGTGCATAGGGGTGGGATAATAGACCATGGACGGGATGCCTTGCTCTTTGAGGCGGGCTTGGAGCGCGTCGCGTTCTTCCTTGCTATCCAAGCGGATAGTGTACTGCGCCCAGCTCGAATAGTAGCCTTCGGGAACGACAGGGGTCTTTACCTTGCCGCTCAGCTTGCCGGTGTAGAGGGCAGCGGCTTTGTTGATGTCCCGCAACTCGTATTCGTGGAAGGCTTTGAATTTTATTTTCAGGATAGCGGCTTGCAGGGTGTCCAGGCGCGAGTTCATGCCGATACGGACGTTATCGTACTTGAACATGCCTTTGCCGTGTACCCGGTAAGAATCTGCCAGCGCAGCCCATTCGTCGTTGTCGGTGAACACCGCTCCGCCGTCGCCGTAACAGCCCAAAGGCTTGGCGGGGAAAAAGGAGGTGGTAGAGATGTCGCCGAAACTGCATGCACGCTTGTTGCCTATCATACCCCCAAATCCTTGCGCACCGTCCTCGAGAATGAAAAGCCGGTGGGCATCGGCTATCTTACGGATAGCGGGATAGTTGGCGGGAAGACCGAATAAATCTACAGTAACGATGACTTTGGGCGTCAGTCTGCCTTCTTCTACGGTACAGGCAATCTTCCGTTCCAAATCCGAGGCATCCATATTGAATGTATCGCGGTCTACGTCTACAAAGACCGGAGTGGCTCCTTCCAGTGAGATAACCTCTGCCGAGGAGAAAAAAGTGAAATCGGGCACGAATACGGCATCTCCCGCACCGATGTTCCATACTTTCAGGGCGAGGGTCAGCGCGTCCGTGCCGTTGCCGCACGAAATGCAATATTTCACTCCTACATACTCCGCCAGCTCGTTTTCAAGCTCTTTTACGGGTTTGCCCATAATAAAGGCACTCGATGCCGCTACGTCTACCATAGCGGCGTCTATGTCCCACTTCAATACTTGATACTGTTTTTTTAAATCTCTGAATTGCATAATGCTGATGTTTGTTTTAATTCTCCATTTTCTTCCTCATACCTACGCCCGCACGAACATGTAAGCGAAGCATCCAATCGGGCGCCGCATTCGCATACCCAACCGATACGGCGGGCAGGGACTCCCGCCATAAGCGCATAGTCCAGTACATCCTTCGTTACTACAGCACCTGCGGCAATGAGCGCGCTTTTGCCTACAGTATGTCCGCAAACCACGGTAGAGTTGGCTCCTAACGAGGCGCCTTCTCTAATCAGGGTCTTGGCATATACGCCATGTACGGGGAAATGCGCCCGGGGAGTCACGACGTTGGTGAATACGCAAGAAGGGCCGCAAAATACGTTGTCCTCCAGTTCTACGCCTTCGTACACCGACACGTTATTCTGAATGCGGACGCCGTTGCCTACCTTTACGTTATTCGCTATATTCACATTCTGTCCCAGCGAGCAGTTTTCTCCGATAACCGCTCCTTTCTGGATATGTGAGAAATGCCAGATTTTGGTTCCTTTTCCCACTGTTGCACCCTCATCTACATAGCTGCTGGGGTGAACGAAACAGTCATTCTTATTGTCCATTATTTTCTATGATTTGTTGTACGGTTTCCAGTACTTTTACTACTTCATAACCTGCCTCTCCACTGTTTATCCCGATAGTGGAGTCGAGGTGTTCTACGAAGTATTTCAGTTCTTCTTCCAGGGGCATCTTTTTCTCGTAGGGGATAATCTCGTCCGGCGCCTCTATCTTGACGGGAAGCCCGTTCTCGAAATCGATTCGTTTATTATAGAAATGGATTTCCTTTTCGCTCGTGGCGTCATCGAAGGAGAGCATGCCTTTACTGCCTATCACCACCAGCAATTGCTGCTTGTAGGGATGTAGCCAGGACACGTAGATGTGTGCATGCACGTTGCCGGGATATTCCAGTTGGGTTAGCGTACTGTCGTACACCTTGTCTTGGAGGAACTTCGCTCCTTTTGCCTCTATCTTGCATGCCGGGCTGCCCGTGAGGTAGTCCAACACCGAAATGTCGTGGGGCGCGAACGAGGGGAATACGCTTTCTTCCGTGCGTACCGTACCCAGGTTCAGCCGGTGGGAATAGAGGTAGAAAAGCTTGCCCAGCCTGCCGCTGTCTATCACTTCTTTTATCTTGCGGTAGGCCGGATGAAACAGCAGTACATGCCCTACCATGAGGCGTGCGCCCGTATCCCGTGCCAGCTCCACCAGTTCGGCGGATTGCGCGGCGGTGAGTGTCATTGGCTTTTCCAACATAACGTTCAGCCCTTTTTCCAACAGTTTTTTACCTGCCGGATAGTGAAGCTCCGCCGGAAGCGCAACCGTATATCCGTCATAGCCGCAGGCAATGGCTTCGTTTATATCCGTATATCCTTTTATTCCGGGATATTGCTCCGTGTATTCTTTTAGCCTGCCGGCATCTGCCTCTACCACGGCGGCAAGGCAGCCGAGTCCTGCCAATGTGCGGATGTGGTTCTTCCCCCACCTACCGCCACCGATAACGCATATATTTTTTTTCATGGGAAAAAATCAGTGGTTTCAAATTTTAAAGTACTTCGATATTGTTTCTTTCTTTTACTTCTTTCATCACATTCTTCGTATCGAAGACGGCTTGTGCATGCCGCTGCACGAAATCGTAGTCGATGTTGGTGTGTGCGGCGGTTACGACTACGAGGTCGGCATGCTGCAACAGCTCGGCAGTAAGGGCGGTTTCGCCTTTGTGCAATTTGCCGTGTTGTTTGTATTGGGGGATGTAGGGGTCGTAGAAGGACACCGATGCTCCGGTTTTCTCCAGCTCTTCGATGACGCGCAGGGCGGGACTTTCGCGGTAATCGTCTATGTCTTGCTTGTACGCCACGCCGAGAACCAATACTTTGGAGCCGTTCAGCGCTTTGCGGTGGCGGTTGAGTATTTTGCCGCAGCGTTCTACGGTGTATTCGGGCATGTGGTCGTTTATCATCATGGAAGCTTCTATCATCGAGGTGTGGAAGCCGTATTCGCGGGCTTTCCAAGTCAGGTAATAGGGGTCTAAGGGGATGCAATGCCCGCCCAGCCCCGGTCCGGGATAGAAGGCGGTGAAGCCGAAAGGTTTGGTCTTGGCGGCTTCTATCACTTCCCAGAGGTCGATATTCATACGGTTGCAGAGAATTGCCAGCTCGTTAATCAGGCCGATGTTGATGTTGCGGTAGGTGTTTTCCAGGATTTTTGTCATCTCTGCCACGGCGGGCGAGGAGACGGTATGTACCTTATCGCCCAAGACGGCTCCGTATATGGCGGCAATCACTTCTTGGGCGTCTTTGCCTACGGCTCCTACTACTTTCGGGGTGTTCTTGGTTTTGTAAACTGCGTTGCCCGGGTCTACCCGTTCGGGGGAAAAGCCCAGATAGAAGTCTTTGCCGCACTCCAACCCGGAACCTTTTTCAAGAATCGGCTTTATGAGTTCTTCGGTAGTGCCGGGATAGGTCGTGGATTCCAGTACCACTACCGTGCCTTTGGTGAGATAGCCGGCTATCGACTTCGCCGAATTCTCCACATAGCTGATGTCCGGTTCCTGGTGTATATCCAACGGGGTGGGTACGCAAATGGCTACGAAGTCCACTTCTTTTATGAAAGAGAAATCGGAAGTGGCGCTGAGCATGCCGTTGCTTACCAATTGCGCCAGCTCTGCATCGACCACGTCGCCGATGTAGTTGTGTCCGGCATTCACCTGTTTTACCTTTTCTTCCTGTACATCGAAACCGATAGTTCTGAATCCGGCTTTTGCTTTTTCTACAGCAAGGGGCAGACCGACATAGCCTAAGCCGACAACCCCCACAGTGATTTTCCTTTCCGCAATGCGGGAAAGTAGCTCTTCTTTCATTGTCGTTTATTATTTTAGATTGGTTATTTCTGTCGATATCTTCACACGGATGTTATTCCTGAAAGATGTACGGAAGCGTTATTCTATCACTTCGCAGTACCAACGGGAAATACGCATCATGACCCCGACGCCGGCAAGTGTCTTGATGAAGTAGTAGCCGCCCCGGGTACGGTGTAGCTTGCCTGTTATACCGGAGAACGGTCCGTGGATGATACGGACGTTTTTTCCGGGTTTTGCCTCTGCCTCTTGGTGGGTGATATATAAGGTGTCCTTGAAATCGGGGTCGCACAGCACGCGGAATTCTGTCATCTGGCTGTCGGGTATCTCGCAAAGGTGTCTCGTCTCTTTGTTACGGAGCACGTTGAACGGTACGCCGCATTCCTCGAGCATGCCGAGCATTGCCTTCTGGCTTTCGTCTTTCTGTAAGAAAATCAGATTGTGGACTACCGGGACGAGCATTCTTTTCATCTTCCCTTCCCTCTCCTTTTCGGCGTAGGTCATCGGGATGAAATGTACTTTCCCTCTTTCTCTTAAAAAATCGCTAATTTTCAATTCCTGACAGTTGAACGTACGGACTGCATACCAGGGGTTCTGCTTATTTTGATTATTCAAGTCGTTTATGCCGGTCATGATTAGCTTCTTGTTTTTTTAATGTATATCCTTAAAGAAAAGAAAACAACTTCCTCTCCCCACCTGTGCGACACAGCCGGGAAACGTTATTATCGATAAGGATATAGCCTTTTTATACCACCTCTGTACAAGAGGTGCGATAATAGATAATCAGTTAAAAGCCAAGGATAACCATAGTATCAGTAGGGAGAAAGAGTAATATCAAGTAGTACAAATGTTGAAAAAAAAGATGTTTTTGTTTGTTTGTTTTAGTTTATCTACATACTTTTGCAGCCGTTATAGTGCTCTATTCCTATTTCTGTGAGTTCTCACTCTTGTACAGAGGCGGCCTCTTGTACAGAGGAATGCTCTTCCAATACTTCATTCAATAGTTTTTTATTAGCCCAATTCTGTTTATCATTTCCAATATCTTCTACATAAATCTGTGTAGTCTTGATATTGGTATGCCCCAAAGCTTGCGCGATGACTGGCATGTCTACCGATGACATGAAAGCGAGCGTAGCCCATGTATGGCGTGCCACATATGAGGAAAGCGCCTTGTTTATTCCCGCCTGCTTCCCCAGTATTTTCAGCACCTTATTATAATAAGTGAATTTTCGTTTGTACTCCCGATAAGCCGTATCTTCATCCTGTGAAGTAAGAAAAGGGAAAACATAGCTGCGATCGTCCGACCGGTAGCGATTGATAATCTCCTCCATGCAAGGCTCCAGCTTGATTTGTACGAACTGATTGGTTTTGCGACGATGATAGGCGAGAACACCATCCGTAATCTGCGACTTCTTCAGGAAAGCCACATCCACGAAAGGCATGCCGCAGGCATAAAAGCAGAACAGAAAAACATCGCGCACCAACTGCATGAACGACCCCGGTTTCACCTTTACATTACGCAGTTTATTGATGTCCGTTTTTTCTATCGAACGTTTCCTGGTGCGGGAGATGCCCGTAAACACATTTTTGAAGGGTTCTTTCTGCTCCGTAAGCCCGTGTTCTACCGCCTTGTTGTAGATGGCACGCAGGGAACGCATGTAGCAAGAAAGCGTATCCTTGCACACCCCTTTTCTCTGAAGCCAGGCTCCATAAGCGTCTATCAGCTCGCATCCCATATCGGAAAAGGTAATATTCTTGTCACCATGAAATTTAAGAAGCGAACGCAAAGCGGTAGCATAATTGCCGGCGGTGCTGTGGCGGTGCATCCGGCGGGTACGTACAATTTCTTCTCTGGCAAACGTGGAAAAACTCCCGGAAACTACGGAGCTAGTCTCCTCTTCTTTTCTCTGTTCCGGTGAATGATTGCTCCGCTGGATATTCACCTTAAAAACAATACTGATTCTCAACATAATCTCTAAATTATTTAATAAAAATTGAACATTAATTGTGAAGTCCGTGCCAAACAAATTTCAAGCAGGCTCCAAACGGCGAAAGTTATGGAAAAAGAATAATTCTATTCACTCAAAAAAGTTCGCGGAGATTTTTATAACCCATATTTTTTTTGCAACTTTACACTCTCGAAAAGTAAAATGAATATCAACGATATGGAAAACAGAAGTTTAGTCACTATCGCCGAACACAGCAAGGAAAAAATCCTCTACATGCTCGAAATGGCGAAAGAGTTCGAGGCAAAGCCCAACAGGCATCTGCTTGATGAAAAAGTTGTCGCCACCCTATTTTTCGAGCCGTCCACCCGTACCCGTTTAAGTTTTGAAACTGCCGCCAACCGTCTCGGCGCACGTGTCATCGGTTTCAGCGACCCTAAAGCCACCAGCTCGTCCAAGGGCGAAACGCTGAAAGACACCATCAAAATGGTAAGCAACTACGCCGACATCATCGTGATGCGCCACTATCTGGAAGGGGCTGCCCGCTATGCCAGCGAAGTAACCTCGGTGCCTATCGTCAATGCCGGAGACGGAGCCAACCAGCACCCCTCGCAAACGATGCTCGACCTCTACTCCATCTACAAGACGCAAGGCACGCTGGAGAATCTGAACATTTACCTGGTAGGCGATTTGAAATACGGCCGCACCGTACACTCCCTGCTGATGGCAATGCGCCACTTCAACCCCACCTTCCATTTCATCGCTCCCGAAGAACTGAAAATGCCGGAAGAATACAAGATTTACTGTCGCGAACACGACATCAAATTCGTGGAACACACCGACTTCACGGAAGAAATAATAGCCGACGCGGACATCCTCTACATGACCCGTGTGCAGCGTGAACGCTTCACCGACCTCATGGAGTACGAACGTGTAAAGAACATCTACATCCTGCGCAACAAGATGCTGGAACACACCCGTCCCAACCTGCGCATCCTGCATCCGCTGCCCCGTGTCAACGAGATAGCCCTCGATGTGGACGACAATCCGAAAGCGTACTATTTCCAGCAGGCGCAAAACGGACTTTATGCCCGCGAAGCCATCCTCTGCGATGTACTCGGCATCACGCTGGACGATGTTAAAGTATAAAGCATGGAACATGAGGTATACCGCTCTAAACGTTATACTTCTTTTACGCTTTCTACTTCAATATTTTACACTTCATACTTTATTTAGGACATGAAAAAGCAAGAATTACAAGTAGCCGCGTTAGAAAACGGCACTGTCATCGACCATATACCATCCGAAAAGCTGTTTACAGTAGTGTCACTGCTCGGACTGAAACAGATGAACAACAACATAACAATCGGCTTCAACCTCAAGAGCAAGAAGCTGGGAACAAAGGGTATCATCAAAATAGCGGATAAGTTCTTCTGCGACGAGGAAATAAACCGCATCGCCGTAGTTGCCCCCAACGTAAAGCTGAACATCATCCGCGACTACGAAGTGGTGGAAAAACGCGAAGTGAACCTGCCCGACGAATTACGCGGCATCGTAAAATGCGCCAATCCCAAGTGCATCACCAACAACGAGCCGATGCCTACCTTGTTTCATGTGGTGGACAAGGATAATTGCGTAATCAAATGCCACTATTGCGAGAAAGAACAAACAAGAGAGGACATAGAGATAATCTGATGAAAGAAGACTGGAAACCGGGAACCATGATTTATCCGCTGCCCGCCGTACTGGTGAGCTGCGGAAGCACCCCGGAAGAATACAACATACTGACTGTCGCATGGACGGGAACCATTTGCACAAACCCGCCCATGTGCTATATTTCCGTACGTCCGGAACGTCACTCCTACGACATCATCAAGCGTAACATGGAGTTTGTCATCAACCTGACAACCAAAGATATGGCACGCGCCACCGACTGGTGCGGCGTACGCTCGGGCAAGAACTACAACAAATTCGAGGAGATGAAGCTGACACCCGGCAAGAGTACCGTTGTCAGCGCTCCGCTCATAGAGGAGTCTCCTTTGTGCATCGAGTGCAGGGTAAAGGAAATCGTCGCCCTCGGCTCACACGATATGTTCATCGCCGATGTGGTGAATGTCCGTGCCGATACATCCCGCCTGAATACGGAAACCGGAAAGCTGGAGCTGGCGGAATCCAATCTGCTGGTCTACGTGCATGGCGGTTATTACGGGCTGGGAGAGAAAATCGGAAAATTCGGCTGGTCGGTAGAGAAGAAAAAGTGATAGATACTATCTGATACGTCCAAGCGTGTCGTTACATTAATAATTTAAAGACAATTATGGGAAGAAGAGGATTACTTTTCGGGTTTTGTTTGCTGGCTTTCTCCGCAACCATGTGGGGTCAACTGCCGGTCGTGCCCGGAACGGATGAACCGGAACGCCCCCAGCACACCCACCGTCACGACCGACGGGTGAACTTCGGTATCAAGGGCGGATTCACCTCTTCACTTTTCCTCGTATCAGACCTGGTGCTTAACGGCACCGTCATCGACGAAGTGCAGAACAACTACAAGATAGGCTATTTCGGCTCGTTCTTTATGCGGATAAACTTCAAGCGCCACTTCCTGCAACCGGAACTGTCGTACACGATAAACCGCTGCAATATCACCTTCGAGAAGCCACTGCCCGAAGACGCGCCCGAAAACAGTACGCCCGAAATGGCCTCTATCACCTCGTCCATCCATAGTTTCGAGATTCCCGTAATCTACGGATACAACATCATCAAGGAAGGGCCTTACAGCCTTGCCGTATTCGGCGGACCGAAAATACGCTATATTTGGGACAAGCAGAGCAAGGTCACTTTCGAGAATTTCGACCAACGGGATATCGAAGAAGAGCTTTATCCGCTGAACGTCAGCTTCACGGCCGGCGTTGCCGTAACGATTTCACGCGTATTCTTCGACTTCCGCTACGACATCGGACTGCACAACATTTCAAAGCGCATCAGCTACAAGCCGGTTTACGATGAAAGCGTCGGCGAGGAAATTACTCTTGCCAACCAAATACGCTTCCACAGACGGGATAATGTACTCAGCTTTTCGCTCGGGGTGTTCTTTTGATAGGAAATTTCTTACTTTTCTTACAGTTTATTCATTTATTTCCTTTAAATTTGTGCGCTTAATAAGAGAACACAGAATTATCAAACTTATCTAATAAGCAAGAATGAAAAGAGACGATTTAATTTTCGACATCATCGAAAAAGAACATCAACGTCAGCTCAAAGGCATTGAACTGATTGCATCAGAGAACTTCGTAAGTGACCAAGTTATGCAGGCGATGGGCTCCTGCCTCACCAACAAGTACGCAGAGGGCTATCCCGGCAAGCGTTACTATGGCGGTTGCGAGGTTGTAGACCAAAGCGAACAGATTGCTATCGATCGTTTGAAACAGATTTTCGGTGCAGAATGGGCTAACGTACAGCCGCACTCGGGCGCACAGGCCAATGCCGCCGTATTCCTCGCAGTGCTGAATCCGGGCGACAAATTCATGGGTTTGAACCTTGCGCACGGCGGTCACCTCTCTCACGGCTCATTGGTTAATACTTCCGGTATTATCTATACTCCCTGCGAATACAACCTTAATAAAGAAACCGGACGCGTAGACTACGACCAAATGGAAGAAGTAGCCCTGCGTGAGAAACCGAAAATGATTATCGGCGGCGGTTCTGCTTATTCACGCGAATGGGACTACAAGCGCATGCGCGAAATTGCCGACAAGATAGGCGCTATCCTGATGATTGACATGGCGCATCCTGCCGGACTGATTGCCGCCGGTGAACTGGATAACCCCGTGAAATACGCCCATATCGTAACTTCCACCACTCATAAGACGCTACGCGGCCCTCGCGGCGGTGTCATCATGATGGGTAAGGACTTCCCCAACCCCTGGGGCAAGAAAACTCCGAAAGGCGAAATCAAGATGATGTCCCAATTGCTCGACTCTGCCGTATTCCCCGGTATTCAAGGCGGTCCGTTGGAACATGTCATTGCGGCAAAAGCCGTTGCTTTCGGCGAGATTCTGCAACCGGAATGGAAGGAATACGCCAAGCAGGTTAAAAAGAATGCCGCTACGCTGGCGCAAGCCCTGATAGACCGTGGCTTTACAATCGTTTCCGGCGGTACGGACAACCACTCCATGCTGGTAGACCTGCGTAGCAAATACCCCGATTTAACAGGTAAAGTGGCTGAAAAGGCATTGGTATCTGCCGACATCACCGTAAACAAGAACATGGTTCCGTTCGACAGCCGTTCCGCATTCCAGACTTCCGGTATCCGTCTGGGTACTCCCGCCATCACAACCCGCGGCGCAAAAGAAGATTTGATGCTGGAAATCGCTGAAATGATCGAAACCGTTCTCTCCAACGTAGACAACGAACAGGTCATCGCAGACGTTCGCGCACGTGTGAATGCCAAGATGAAAGAATATCCGCTGTTCGCTTACTGATTATTAAATTAAGAATTGAGAAATAAAAAACAGGCTGCGCAATGTTCACTCGAACTGCGCAGCCTGTTTTTTTTCACTTCTTATTGTAGAAACTATTATTTCTCACTTCTTAATTCTCAATTCTCAATTTTTAAGAAAGTCCCTCTATGTTACCGTCCACAATGTCGATGTGCTCTGCTTGCGGAACTTTGGGCAGCCCCGGCATACGGAGTATCTCACCGGCAATGGCTACAAGCATTTCCGCGCCGTTATTGATAACGATGTCTTTGATGTGGAACTCGAAGTTATTGACTGCGCCGTATATTTTGGGGTCGGCGGAGAAAGAGTATTGCGTCTTGGCTATGCAGATGGGATAATGCGCGATGCCCATTTCTTCGATGAGCTTCATCATCTTGCGTGAAGCGCTGCTATAAGTCACCACGCTTGCTCCGTAAAGGTTGCAGGCTACTTTCTCTATCTTCTGCTGTACGCTATCGTTTTCCCCGTAAGTGTATTGCAGCGGGGCGGAAGGTTTCTTTTCGATTGTTTCCACGACAAGGTTAGCCAGGTCAATGGCACCTTCCCCACCCTCGGCGAAAGCGTTATTGATGGCGAAGCCCACCTTCAAATCATCTTCACAATGACGGCGGATAGCTTCTACTTCTTCGTCGGTATCACTGGCAAAACGGTTGAAAGCGACAACAACGGTCTGCCCGAAGTAGCGCAGGTTACGAATATGTTTGTCAAGATTACCGAAACCTTCTTTCAGGCCTTCCATATTCGGTTCCTTGATACGGTCAAGGCTGACGCCGCCATGCATCTTCAGGCCTTGCGCAGTGGCAACGATAACAGTGAGCTTGGGTTGCAGTCCGCTTTTACGGCATTTGATGTTATAGAACTTTTCCGCTCCCAAGTCCGCGCCGAAGCCTGCTTCCGTCACTACATAATCGCCGAAGGTCATAGCCATTTTGGTGGCGAGAATGGAGTTGCAACCGTGCGCTATATTTGCGAACGGACCACCATGCACAAAAGCAGCCGTTCCTTCGGTGGTTTGTACCAAATTGGGATGGATGGCGTCTTTCAGCAATACGGTGATGGCACCGGCTACACCTAAGTCTTTAACAGTAAACGGTTTGCCGTTGAAATCAAAGCCGAGTATGATGTTCTCGATTCGCCTGCGAAGGTCTTCCGTATCTTTTGACAGGCAAAGAATTGCCATAATCTCCGATGCAGGCGTAATATCGAAGCCGGACTCCATGGTAACCCCGTTGGTGCGCGGACCGAGACCGGTGACGATGCTGCGCAAAGAGCGGTCGTTTACATCGAGCACGCGTCGCCAGATGATTTCTTTCAGACCGAAGCCGTCTGCCTGATGCTGGTAGATATAGTTATCCAGCAAAGCGGAAATCATATTGTGAGCGGAAGTGATGGCATGAAAATCTCCTGTGAAATGTAAGTTTATTTTCTCCATGGGAAGCACCTGAGCATAGCCGCCGCCTGCCGCTCCGCCTTTCATTCCGAAGCATGGGCCGAGTGAGGGTTCACGCAAGGCTACGATGGCTTTCTTTCCAATCTTATTAAGTCCTAATGCCAGGCCGATAGAGACGGTAGTTTTGCCAATGCCCGCCTTGGTTGCCGTGATAGCGGTTACAAGAATCAGGTTACTCTGTTTTACTTTCTCCTCGTCAATCAGTTGTTCGGGAATCTTGGCGATGTAACGGCCGTAGTTCTCTACTTCTTCACGGGGAATACCCACACTTTCAGCAACCTGCTTTATCTTCTTCAGCTCTATGCTGCGCGCTATTTCAATGTCTGATTTCATACAGGGTCTTTTCTTTAAATAACAACTTTGGTTTTTGAAAGTTGCAAAAGTACAAAAAAGAAGGGAAAATGCAGGTATATAAAAAGAATTTAGTGACACGCCGAGTTGTTTCGTCGGTAAGGGGAGAATGCCATATAGTATAATGGAATAATTTAATACATAGAATAGCCTGATTGTAGAGTAACCTGAGGCTGAAAACCTTGCATCTCTAAACCCGGGGTAAGCCTCCGGGAACGTATATATGACCAACATTACGCCCTATAAAGGCAAAATCTTTAAACATTAATCTTTTGCCCTTACAGGGCGCAGAAGACCGAGGACATTTAGACCCGGGGTGTTACCCCGGGTCTAAATGATAAAAGCCTTTCAGGCTTAGAATTAATCAAATCAACTACAAAATCATATTTAATTGACAAGCCATACCTATATTATCAAGACATATTTAATATCAACTTATACTTAATATCAAATCATACCTAATATCAAGTTATATTTAAGACCAAGTTATACTTAATATCAAGGCATATCAAGGCATATTAAGTATAGACTAACCTAAGGCTGAAAGCCTTACATCTCTAAGCCCGGGGTAACACCCCGGGAACGTATATATGACTAACATTGCGCCCTGTAAGGGCAAAATCTTTGAACATTAACCTTTTGCCCTTACAGGGCGTAGAATACAGAGGACATTTAGACCCGGGGTGTTACCCCGGGCTATATGCTGAAAGCCTTTCAGGCTTAGAGTTTGTCAAATCAACTACAAAATCATATTTAATTGACAAGCCATGCTTAACTACCAAATCATATTTAATCGCCAAGTCATGTTCAATTATCAAGTTACACTCAATCGTCAAATCCTCCTTTATTACTCAATCCTTCTCAATTCTCAAACAATCATTAACAGCCAAATAATCATTTAAATCGTGATGTATCCACCCCTTCCCTTTGCTTTTCTTTATAGCCACCGAATTTGTATGTGAACGACACTCCCAACTCGCGAAAACACGAGTAATGATTGGTTACGTTCTGTGTCCGGAAGCGGATGCGCGGAGAGATTTGCCCTGTTTCGAATATATCGTTGCAATACAAATTCAGTATAGCCTTTCCTTTGGCAAATCCATAGCGCAGGGCGGCGTTCACATTGCCGGAAACAGGCAGGTCGTAAATCCCCTGAATCGCTTTGCTATGTACAAATCCGGTGAGGGTCAGTTTCAAATCGGGTTTGGTAGAAAGGGTGAAAGTATTGTTCATTTGAGCTATGCCGTAACACTGTTTGCGATTGAAAGGGATATCCCAAAAGTCATTGTCTTTCTCGTGATGCCATATCCCGATAAGCGTCAGGCGGGAATTCAACCAATTCTTTATCTTAAACGGCACTGACGCCTGTATACCAGCCTGTTGCTGATAATCAAAATTCATATACTTATAAATCTCGACCAACCGTTGCGAGGATTGGTAAAGCGTCTGCGTCGAGTAGTCTTTGGTATGGCTGAACCAGGTGCTGAAGATATATTTTCCCTTCAAAACGTAGTTCATCTTAAACTCGTAGCTTTGCGCAGGCTTCAGCAGAGGATTACCGTGAATCTCGGAATACCCGCCGCCGATATACGAAACGGCATCCTGCACAGCCCAATAATCGGGATAGTCCTTATCACTGCTCAACGCAAGTTGCAGGATATGTCCGGGAGCAGGCATATAGTTCAGATTGATGGCAGGATACAAATCCCACTGGTTCCATACGGGCGTTTTATAGCGTTCTATGGCTAAGGATGCGTCCAGCGAGAGCTTATCGCCGAAACTCTTGTTGAAGCCCGCATAGATGTTCAGTGTTTCTTCCCGTTTGCGTGATTTCATGTTGCTGAGGTTATCGGCGGAGTTATCACCGGCTGCCAACGAAGTTGTGTTTTCATCTCCCAGCTGCTCTCCGGTCTCCGGGTCGTAGTAATATTGGTAGCTGTTGTCGGTGCTGGTGGTATAGACGATGCCGTAATTCAATCCCCAGCCCTTGCCCAGACTGTGTTCCTGCGCCAAAAACATTTTCCAGCGGTTGATGCGCTGGCAGTCTTGCGTAAAGAAGTCGAGTTCATCGCTCTCCAGCAGACGGCTGTTCAACAGCTGGTCGGACGGAGAACGATAATAGGTCAGTTCCACGCCCGCTTTCAAACCGAAGGGAGTACGGTAGTCCAGACGACCGTTGTGAAGCCAATCCGTACTGTTACTCAGCGTGGTGGACTGCTGTGAACCGTTGATATGCATCCGGTTGTGATACGTTTGATAGTTACCGTTATAAACAAAGCTCAACTGATGCTCTTCAGCGATATTGTAATCGGCTCCCACCCGGAAACTATGCGTATGCGAACGGCCGCGGCGCACCTCATCGGTAGTCATCGGGTACACCGAGCCATCCGCCAGAGTGTGCATAGCCTCTTTGTCCGTCGTATTGTAAGTACGGCCATGTTTGTGCGAGTAAAGAAAATCCGCTGAGAACTTATTTCCGTTATATAAGAGGCTGGCACGCTCTTCAAAGTTTTCGTAATACTTCTGGTTGTACTTGCCATAAAGCTCGCCTTGCCAGGAAGAAGGGCCGTCTGCGGTCTGCTTCAATTGTATGTTGATAAGGGCGCCGCGCACTTGGTAGCGGGCGGGCGCATTGTACATCACTTCGGCTTTTTCTATACGGCTCGCAGGGATGCTCCGCAGCAATGAATACAACTGTTCGACGCTGAGGGTGGTTACCTTTCCGTTCAGAACGACGGTGACGCCCTGCCCCGCCAATTGCAAAGCGCCGTTCATCTCGGTTACGCCGGGAAGCTCCTTTACGGCATCATAAGCGTTGTCCACAGGCAGATCGCGGATAAGCCGCGGCAAGTCATAAACCAGTTTGCCTTGCGATGCTTTTACTACGGGACGCTCGCCGGTTATCATTACTTCGGGCAGACTTTGGTAGATGCTGTCCAGCCGGGCATCCGAGGTTATAATACTGTCAGCGCTGAGAGTACGCTCTTCGCCGGTGCTTTCCTGGGCGGAAAGACTGATACTTGTCAGGCAAATGGCTGATAACAGATAAAATCGTTTCATATCAAGTCAGTGTTGAAATTTAATTTATAGTCAGGCATATTTTAATTGACCTCCGCAAAGTACGGCATTAGCCGCGTAACTCTGTGTTATCACCGGCTTACCAAGTGTTATCTACTGTTATCGGAAGTGTTATTTAGTCTTACCGCATGATACAGCGCACGATATAACTCCTTATATTTGCCTGCGTAAGCATTAAGCATAAAGAAACTGCCATGAAACTGCCTCTGAAATACATTGCCATACTCGTTATCCTGTCTTTGGCGGGCATCTTCTCCTACCAGGCCTATTGGCTCGGCGGGCTGTACCGTACCATGCGCAATGACCTGGAGCGCAACATCATAGAAGCCATGCGCATGAGCGACTATAATGAAATGATGCTACGTGTGGAAAGGATGCGTAAGGACAGCACCGACCATGGAGAAGTGAGCGTATCCGCCGGATTCGAGAAAGACGGAACGCAAAACAAAGCCTATGTACGCAGCACCACCAGTATAGACCGCAACGGTGAGAAAGAAGAAACCACCACCCAGCAGGTCATCCATCAAAAGAGTGATACCATTTCGATGAATATCTCGGACAATTCTTCCGTACAAGCTATTGTCACCCGTGATGACATTGCCGCCTCGGACTCCGGTGACGTGCTTTTCATAGAACGAAACAAAGACCGGAGCAAGGCTCAATGGCTGAACCCCGATTCAGCCCAAAAGAAGCTGGAAGCCGCCGTAAAAGATACCGGTAACTCGCCCCAAGCCGCCCTGAGAGCCAAAGACGGACTGGATGTGATTCTGCGCGACCAGAACAGCATGCTGGAACTCGCCACCTATTTCCAACGAGGTCTGCACTCCGGTCTGGACATTATCTCCGACCCCGACGTCCTCGTGTACGACAGCCTGCTGAGCCTTCAACTGAAAGACCGGGGCATCACGCTGCCCTACCGTTTGGAGCATATCTACACGAGCGACAAAGACGCACCTTACACATTCGTGGACACGCTGGCCGTTGCCGGTACTGCCGGATATACCCCCGGCCCTGACGCCAAGCAATACAACTACGCCTTCGACCTCAATACCCACCAAAGCTACCGTCTTTGGATAGAGCCCGTCACGCAACTGGTGTTGAAGCAGATGTCGGGCATACTGGCTACCTCGCTCGTCATTCTGATTATCCTTATCTTCGCATTCTGGGTACTTATCCGCACCATTCTGCGGCAAAAGACGCTGGAAGAGATGAAAAGCGACTTCACCAACAACATCACCCATGAGCTGAAAACCCCTATCGCCGTCGCCTACGCCGCCAACGATGCCCTGCTGAACTTTAACCAGGCGGAAGACAAGACGCAACGCGACAAATACCTGCGTATCTGCCAGGAACAGTTGCAGCGGCTCAGCGGACTTGTCGAGCAAATACTTTCCATGAGTATGGAACGCCGCAAGACCTTCCGCCTGCATCCGGAAGTACTGTCCGTTGGAGATATCCTCGAACCGCTCATCGAACAGCACACACTGAAATCGGAGAAGCCCGTGCATATATCGGTAGATATCGAGCCGGAAGACCTGGCCCTTACCGCCGACCGCACTCATTTCAGTAACATCATCAGCAACCTGATAGATAACGCCATAAAATACTCGCCGGGAGAAGCGGAAGTAAACATCCGTTGCCGGCAAATCAACGCAGCGGAACAAGGAGAACTTGTCGAAATCGCCATCAGCGACCGTGGAATAGGTATCGCTCCCGAAAAGCAGAGCCACATATTCGATAAGTTCTACCGCGTTCCCACCGGTAATCTGCATGACGTGAAGGGCTACGGGCTCGGTTTGTTCTACGTCAAGACCATGGTTGGGAAACATGGCGGGAGCATATCCGTAAAGAGCGAACCGGGCAAAGGCAGCACCTTTGTTGTAAGATTAAACAAGCAGACGGATGATTGAAATCTGTATGGGACAAAAAGCTTCAACGCACGAAACAAAGTGTTTTTTACGTGTTTGAACACTTTGTTTCAAGGCATGAAAACAGAATGTTCCGCATAGCGAAACAAAATGTTCACCGTAGGGAAACAAAGTGTTTCAACGGTTGGAACAGTCTGTTTCGCCGCTGAAAACCGACATCCGCCTCAGGAGTAACAAAATTCGGCTTATAATACAGAATAAATAAAGGACTATGGATAAAATAAAAGTATTATTGGTTGAGGATGAAGAAACCCTTGCCATGATTATAAAAGACACGCTTGAAGGGCAGAACTTCACCATCCACACCGCTGCCGACGGTGAAGAGGGATTGCGCCGGTTCTTCGACCTGCGCCCCGATGTACTCGTGGCCGACGTAATGATGCCCCGCATGGACGGTTTTGAAATGGTACGCCGCATCCGCCAGACTGACAAGCATACGCCGGTACTGTTCCTTACCGCCCGCTCGGCCATCAATGATGTCGTAGAGGGCTTTGAGCTCGGCGCCAACGATTATCTGAAAAAGCCTTTCGGCATGCAAGAGCTGATTATCCGTATCAAAGCGCTGGCGGGCAGGGCTTTCAGCTTCACTGACGCCGCACCCAAAGAAGTCACCGACTTTGAAATAGGCGATTACCGGTTTAACTCCGTCACGCAACGGTTGTCGTATATAGGGACTACCGTATCTCCGCACACTGACACGGATATGGAACTCTCCCACCGTGAATCGGAAATACTGAAACGCCTCTGCGAAAACCGTAACCAGGTTGTCAACACCCAGAATGTTCTGCTCGAACTTTGGGGAGACGACAGCTTTTTCAACTCCCGCAGCCTGCACGTGTTCATCACCAAGTTGCGCCACAAACTGGCGCTGGACGACCGAATCCGCATCGTAAACGTACGCGGAATAGGATATAAACTGATAGTATAACAGAGTATAAGTGAATGAGACGAACACTCCCGATGCAGACCGTCCCTCAATATTTACTTAAAGAAATTTCGAAGAATGACCGGAAAGGTTTATCTTTGTAATCGGGAGACGGGGAATTAAAGAATGAAGGAGCGAAACCGCCGGATTGGTGAAAGCTCCATTAAGAATAGTTGAATGGAACAATGAAACGAGTTTGCTTTTTTATCATCGCACTGCTTGCAAGTATCGCTTCGCTATATGCCCAAAGCGAAGTGAAAGGCGACAGCGTACGCTCCCTGCCCGACGGTACTCCGCCCGATGGCGTATTCCTGCCCGAAACAAAGAATTACAACGGCTTTCTTTTGGATATGAGCCTGATGAAAATGGAAGCTCCCCGCCTGCCTGAGTTTACGCTGGAAATACCGGACGCAAGCAAGGATTACAGCAGCATATTCCGTCTTAATCCGGACGTTACCTACTCGCAAGGGCTTTCGAATGTATTCTCACTGACCAATTCCACCGTTTACAGCATGAATCCGTTCGGGCTGACCGGATTCTGGTCGTCACCGGAGAATCTGCAGATGGGCAGCTTCAAACTGAAAAACGGTATGCGTATCAATACCTATGGCGAATATGACAAAGACGGCTGGAAAGTTCCCAACCGCTCGGCGCTGCCATGGGAGAAGAACAACTTCAAGGGCGCATTCGAGATGAAATCTTCCAACGGAGCGTTCGGCATACGCATCGAAGTGCAGCAAGGTAACAGAAGCCCGTTCTGATATAATCTTTTAAAATGTGAATAAAGCGGATACGGACTTCTGAAATATAGGCACAGCGGCATGAATAAAATAATATGGTATCAAACGGTTCTCTTGGTTGTCATAGGGCTCCTTGTCAAGAGGTTTCCCATTTTAATGGCAGGCTATAACACCATGACAGCGGAACAGAAGAAGAATGTGGACGCCAAAGGCGCGGCCGATTATCTGTGCCGTGCCTTTTGTATGATTGCATTGGTGGGAATCATTTTGTTTTATGGTTTGCAACTTACCGGCATGACGGAGAAAGTGATTACTATCCTGACGAGTACGGTCGTTCCCGTCATCGGGATATTAATCACGCTTGTGAAAATACAGAAGTTCGACCATACTCCTAAAGCATGAGTTCCGGCTCTGCCAATCCTTTCTCCTTGCGGTATCCATGTACCATTTCCAAAATAATATCCCCGTATTTTTCCACTCCTTTCTTTCCGAAATAAGGGATGCGGACAAGCATGGCTTTATCGGCGGGCAGCAGGTTGCTGATGCCTAAAATGGCTTTTTGTTGGATAACCGTATAGACGGGCAGCCCCAGCCGGGACGCTTCCGAGTTTCTCCATGCCACCAGCCGGTCGTAAAGTTCGGGATGTAACACGTCCGAAGGAACTTGAACAGCAGGTGTTGCCGATTCTTTCTTTTTCCGTTCCCGTATATTCTTCTCCACCGCATCCAACAGTCCTCTTCGTTTCAGGTCTTCTTTACCGGAGAGAGCGGAGTCACCGATGGAGAGTATCGCTTTCTGCCTTAAATATTCGGCTGTACGGAATCCGTGCGCTATGACGTAAGCCAAGAGGTCGTCTTTCAGCAAGAAAAGGGTGTTCAGCTCTTCTTTCGCGGTATTCAACTGTTTCTTCAGTTCCTTGTTGTCCGTGGCAAGAACCCGTTCTTTTATCAATACGAGATACTGAGGCTCCATTTCTTTTTTGAAGTAACCGGCTCCCGCAGCAATCCGTTCCTGCAATGTTTCGTCCGTAGCATAGTTCTGCGCGGCGTCAATCAGACGGTTGTATTGCATACCGAACTTCTGCGCCACTATCACCACCTTCTCGTGAAAACGTTCCGCTTCTGCTTTGTATGCTGCCAACTGCTTGGGATAGAGTTTATAAAGATGCTCGTCAATCAGGCGTACATAGCGCTGAAGCGATTGCTCCAACGGCCGGAAATCGAATAGTCCCGACAACAGTTCATGGAAATAGGTTCGCTGCAACGAATGGAAGCGGTCTTCATCCGGTTCGTTTCTGCGTGCTTCTTCCGTAAAGCGGTCTACCGCCCGGTCGCTGATGACGGCTTTTGCGGAAAGCGGGGCGCTAAGCACCAAACCTTCCAATGTCTTGCAACGGCTCAGAGCCACATACGTCTGTCCGTGCGCAAAGGATGAGCTGGCATCGATAATGGCACGTTCAAACGTAAGCCCCTGGCTTTTATGAATCGTAATGGCCCATGCCAGTTTCAAAGGGAACTGCCGGAAAGTACCTTCAATATCTTCCACAATCTCCTTGCTTTCCTCGTCCAATACGTATTTTGCGTTTGCCCACTCCTCTTCTTGCAGCAGGAAGGTAGCGGTGCTATCTTTGGCACGCACTTCGATGCTGTCGGCGGAAAGATCGGTGACTTCACCGATCATACCGTTATAGTAGCGGTGCTCGCCGGACGAGTCGTTCTTTACAAACATCACCTGAGCGCCTTTTTTCAGCTCCAGGAGTTCGTCCGTGGGATATGAATACTCGGGAAACTTTCCGTCAATCGTGGCACGAAAAGCGTAAGAACGTCCCGGAAGCTGTTCCAGTTCGTAATTGTTGATGCGCTGCGCCTGGTAGTTATGGGTGACCAGACGGATATAACCCTCTTCCTTCCGGGGTTGGAAATCGGGAAGATAGCGACGGTTCAGGGCTTCCAGGACTTGAGGGTCGCAATGATTCTCGCGAATGCGGTTCAGTAAGTCCAAGAAAGCTCCGTCACTCTGCCTGTATACGGTTTTAAGTTCGATAGTGCAGTATTCCGTCTGCTTCAGCGCGCGGCTGGAGAAAAAATAGGGAGTATCGTAATACTTCTTCAGCATCTGCCATTCCTCGTCCTTCACTACGGGAGCCAACTGCTGCAAATCGCCAATCATCAATAGTTGCACACCGCCAAACGGCTTGTGACGGTCGCGGTAACGGCGGAGCATTTCATCTACCGCATCCAACAGGTCGGCACGCACCATACTGATTTCATCAATCACCAGCAGGTCCATACTGCGTATGATATTGATTTTCTCCTTACCGAAACGGAAACGATAGGTTGCCTGTCCATTCGTACTGAACGAGCTTTCGGGCACATAAGGCGCGAACGGAATCTGAAAGAACGAATGGATTGTTACACCGCCGGCATTAATGGCCGCGATACCGGTCGGCGCGATAACGACCATGCGCTTAGGACTTTCCCGCTTGAGTTTACGTAAGAAGGTTGTTTTACCGGTTCCGGCCTTACCGGTCAAAAAAAGATGAGTGCCTGTATTTTCAATGAACTGCCATGCAAGCGCTAATTCAGAGTTTTGCTCCATTATTCCTTTCAGTTTGTTGTAACAGGTGGTAAAGGTAGCACAAATAAATAAAGGAAAGGGGATGTTGGCGGAATGTTTTTTATGATAGGAAAAGAGGATGTACCGAAAGCGCTTCGGTACATCCTCTTATTCCTATGCAAAACTTATTTCAGGCTGCCGCCGATTATATCCAGCAATTCATTCGTAATCGCCTGTTGGCGACTCTTGTTATACTGCTTCGTCAGGTCCTGAATCAACTCGTTAGCATTGTCCGTAGCGGCCTGCATGGCAAGCATACGGGCTGCATGTTCGGAAGTATTCGAGTCCAGCAGAACCGTATAAATCTTCTGGCTCAGTACTTTAGGAAGAAGGTCGGCTATCAACCGGGCTGCGGAAGGCTCTACAATATAATCATTATTGAAGTTGCTCTTTCCGGCGGTTTCCGTCGCTTCTTCGGCCACCTTATCCAAGTTGATAGGCAGATACTTATCTCTCGTCAGGATTTGCGACCCGGTAGATTTGAAATGATGATAAATCAGCTCTACCTTGTCGATGCGTCCCTCCAGAAACTCTTTCATCAAGAGTCCGGCAAGCTCGTAAGCCTGCACATACGAAGGTTTGTCGGCCATTTCCTGATAGCTGCCTTGCGGCTCGTATCCCAACTTCTTTACGGCTTCTTCCACCTTCTTGCCTACGGGATACAGCAAGATGTTCTCTTTGCCCAACGATTTATAGTCTTCCAGTGTGCGCTCCAGCATCTTCGCCACGTTGGAATTGAAAGCGCCGCATAAGGACGAATTGGACGAGAACGCCACAATCGCCACTTTCTCTACCGGACGTTCCTCGGTATAGGGTGGCTCTATCGTAGCATCCGTACTCAAGAAGTTTGTCAGAATCTCATTCAGCTTCCGTTGATAAGGTAGCATATTCTCAATCCGCCCCTGCGCCTTATGCAGTTTGGCAGATGCTACCATCTTCATCGCCGAGGTTATCTGACGCGTACTCTTGACGGAGCTTATTCTATTTTTTACCTCTTTCAGTGAAGCCATTTCATATAGTGATTAGGGGTTGGTGATTGGCGATTAGTCGTTGTTGAATGCCTGACCGCCATCTACATAAATTGCTTGGCTGTCTTTGCCGCCGTCTCTTCTATCTTCTTGCAGACATTATCATCAATGACACCCGTCTTCAATACATCGAGCACTTCCATCTGATAATCTCTTTCAAGGAATTCGAGGAAACTGCGTTCAAACTCGCTCACTTTGTCCAAAGGCACGTCTTTCAACAAACCATGCGTACCGCAATAAAGAATGGCAATCTGCTTCTCTACGGGCATCGGGCTATACTGAGGCTGTACCAGCAAACGGGTATTCTTTTGCCCTTTGTCGATAGTCAGCGCAGTAACAGGGTCCATATCACCGCTGAATTTGGTAAACGCTTCCAGTTCGCGATACTGAGCCTGGTCTATCTTCAATGTACCCGCAACCTTCTTCATCGCCTTAATCTGGGCATTACCGCCTACACGGCTCACGGAGATACCTACGTCGATAGCCGGACGGTTACCCTGGTTGAAGAGGTTGGTGTCGAGGAATATCTGTCCGTCGGTAATGGAGATTACGTTTGTAGGAATGTAAGCCGACACGTCACCGGCCTGCGTTTCGATAATAGGAAGCGCCGTTAATGAGCCGCCGCCTTTTACTCTGCCTTTCAGGCTTTCGGGCAGGTCGTTCATCTCGCGCGCCACCTCTTCCTGGCTGATAATCTTTGCCGCACGCTCCAACAGACGGGAATGCAGGTAGAAGATATCACCCGGATAGGCCTCACGTCCCGACGGACGGCGCAAAATCAAGGAAACCTCACGATAGGCTACCGCCTGCTTGGACAAGTCGTCATAAACAACCAGCGCATGACGGCCGGTATCACGGAAATACTCACCGATTGCAGCGCCGGCAAACGGAGCATAATACTGCAATGCAGCCGGATCGCCTGCCGTAGCAGCCACAACGATGGTGTAATCCATCGCACCGTTTTCACGCAATGTGTTTACGATGGATGCTACCGTAGAGCCTTTCTGACCGATGGCTACGTAGATACAGTACACAGGGTCGCCCGCTTCATAGTTGGCACGCTGGTTTATGATAGTATCGATGGCAATCGCAGTCTTACCCGTCTGGCGGTCGCCGATAATCAACTCACGCTGCCCGCGGCCGATAGGAATCATGGCATCGACAGCTTTCAAGCCGGTTTGCAACGGCTGGTTTACCGGCTGGCGGAAAATAACGCCCGGAGCCTTACGTTCCAACGGCATCTCACAAAGCTCGCCGCCTATCAGGCCTTTGCCGTCCAACGGTGCGCCCAACGGGTCGATAACGCGTCCCAACATACCCTCTCCCACCATGATGGAAGCGATACGCTTGGTACGTTTCACCACGAATCCTTCCTTGATTTTATCCGTAGGGCCTAATAATACGGCGCCCACGTTGTCTTCTTCAAGGTTCATCACGATGGCTTTGATACCGTTGTCAAATTCCAGCAACTCGTTTGCTTCGGCATTGCGTAATCCGTAGATACGTGCCACGCCATCGCTGACTTGCAGTACCGTACCGATTTCATCCAGTTGCACGCGGGTGTCGATGCCTTCCAACTGTTTGCGCAGAATATCGGAGACTTCGCTTACTTTTATATTTTCAGACAACATTTTAGTATTTACTATTTAACGATTTACTATTTTACTTTCTGAAGAAACGAATCATATACCGCTTTTGACCTCTTACAACTTACCCGTCACAATACTAAATAGTAAATTGCAAATTGTCAAATCGTAAATCACACGATTCTTCTGTTCTTATCAATGAACTGTTGTTTCACTCTCTTTAGCTGAGTAGCAATACTGGCATCCAGACGGAAATCGTTGACGTCGAATATAAATCCGCCTTCAATAGATGGGTCGACATCTGTCTGTAACTCCATTTCGGCATGTAGCAGATGGGAAGCGCTGTTTCGGATACGTTCCCAAATCTCATGGCTTACGGGTACGGCGGTCGTCAGTTTCGCAATCCCGATATGCCTGCTCTTTCTGTATAAATCCAGATAGCTCAGACAAATATATTGCAGAAACGCCTCACGCCTGTTTCTTAATACCAGCGTAATGAAACGGGCCAACTCACGCTCGGCAGGAGCATCCCCCACGGCCGCGGTACAGATAAGCGAGAATTTCTCCCGTACCGACAGTACCGGATTCTCCAATGCCGTACGCAAATCAGGATGTTTCTCGAAACTCCGGCTCAACGTACGCATTTCAGTATATAGTCTGTCTTCCGTACCCGTGCTCTTGGCATACTCCATAAGAGCCTTTGCATATCGCATCGAAACAATTCCTATATCCATTTCTTCTAAAGATTAATGATTAGTGATTGGGCGTCAGCATCTCATCCAGCATACGGTCAATCATTTCCATCTGGTCTTGCTTCTCGTCCAGATTACGACGGATAATCTTCTCCGCAATATCTACCGATAGTACAGCAACCTGACGGCGAATATCGCGGATAGCTTCTTCCTTCTCTTGCTGAATCTGCTGTTTTACATCATCCAGTTCCTTCTGCGCAACGGCTTCCGCATGTTTACGCGCTTCGACAATAATCTTGTCACGCTCGTGCATTGCTTCCCGCATGATGCGTCCCTGCTCCTTGTTCGTGGCAGCAATCAGCGCTTCACTCTCCTCTTTCAGTTTGGCGAGTTGGGCGTTTGCCTGACGTGCCACTTCCAGCGACTGGTCTATGTAGGTCCTACGGCCTTCCACCATTTTAGTAATGACGGGAAAGCCGTACTTGGCCAATATCACAAAAACCACGCCGAATGAAAGGAGCATCCAGAACAGCAGACCACTATCAGGTAATAACAATGACATAATTTTATCTTTTTATAAGAAGAATACCAACAGACACACAACAACTGCCAACAATGCGACACCTTCAATCAAGGCGGCGGCAATAATCATGTTCATACGAATATCTCCCGATGCTTCCGGTTGGCGTGCGATGGCTTCCATGGCGGAACCGCCAATCTTACCGATACCTACACCTGCGCCGATAACAGCTAAACCAGCACCAATGGCTGCACCCAATTTACTAACTCCAACACCTGCCGCAGCAGCTTGCAATAATACAGATAGTAACATAACTTTCAGTTTTTAAATTGTTATTCTATTAATGTTTATTTTCTCGATTTTATCACTCCATCACTTTATAGCCTTCTCCTCCGCTTTCTCTTTGTGTTCCTCTTGCGCCAGACCGATGAACACGGCCGACAGCATCGTAAACACATAGGCCTGGATAAAGGCTACCAATAATTCCAATGCGTTCATAAAGATATTAAACAGCACCGAAGCCACCGTTAATGTCCCGTTCAAAGCAGGTCCCATACTCGCCGATATGAATATCAAACAAGTCAGCACCAGCATTGCCATGTGTCCCGCCAGCATATTGGCAAAAAGACGTATCATCAGAGCAAACGGCTTCGTAAAGATTCCGAAGAATTCTATGAACGGCATCATGGGTACAGGCACTTTCAACCACCAGGGTACATCTGGCCAAAAAATGTCTTTCCAATATGTTTTGGTTCCAAAAATATTGACGGCAAGGAACGTACAGACAGCCAGGACCATCGTAATGGCAATGTTTCCGGTGACATTCGCCCCGCCCGGGAAGATAGGAATCAATCCCATGAGGTTATTTATGAAGATAAAGAAAAACGCTGTCAGCAGGTAAGGGGCAAACTTACGGTACTTTGGTCCCACACAACTCTTTATAATGTCGTCGTTCACCATCATAATGAACATCTCCATAAATCCTATGAAACCGCCCGGCGCCGCACTGCCTTGAGGATGCTTGCGATACCATTGGGCCACGCTCAGAATAATGACAAGCAATAAGACGCTATTGATAAGCAGTGCCAACGTAACTTTCGTAATGGATATATCCCAAGGACGCACCTCATTACCTGCGGCATCGTATTCTACCAATTTTCCCTCGTACTTACTGCCTTCCGGAGCGATGGACAACCCCTCGTAGCTTCCGCCGTTTTCTTCCAAACGGGAAGAAAGGAAAGTGTGCCATCCTGTTGTACTGCTATATACAATGACAGGCAACGGAATGATAACATGCGTTTCCCCAAAAGCTGTAATATGCCATTCGTACGAATCGCCAATATGCCCGAATACGATTTCCTTTACATTCACCGTATTCTTCTCTTGCTCTGCAGAGGTTACATCATCACGTTGGGCTATACTGTCGAGTTCGGCCGCAAGTCCATTTTGTGCAACAGGAATACTGTCGGCCTGCACAGAGGCGGATAACAATAATCCCCACACCAGCAACACCCCGGTTAGTATGTTACGCAATTGTTTCATTTTTTTGTTTCATTTTCTTTTTCAACTTCCGGTTAGCTTCAAAAGTGAAGAAAAACCAAGAGTCATAAATCAAATATATCAGATAGTTCGCGATAAACGTCAGCAGGAATTCTTTCGCTTCTTCACGCACGGCAACGCAATATACCAGCATCACAATGATAGAAGCAAGCATTCGCATAACGCGCATCAACAGGTATATCTGCAACATCCGCCCCGGCATCCGGTGACGGCAGCTTTCGACCATGCTTATCATAAACACACCGAAAACCAAGAAGAAAATCGGTATCAACGGATAACCGCCAAAATAGTGATGCGGGAATACCGAATAATAAGCCCAACCGCCTATACCGCCTACCAATACCGTTAAGAGCGCTACCTGCCACAAATAATTTCGTTTTGTAATACTCACATCGATTCAATTTAAGGTTCAAAATCAAAAGGGGTCAGTCTACGCAAACCGAAACTTTGTTGCCGTTCATCTCCACAAAACCGCCATGAATATCCTGTACATGCTCTTCTCCGTCTTTTGTTACATAAGCCAGTGTACCGGCTTTGAGCGAAGACACGATGGGCGCATGTTGCGACAAAATAGTAAACGAACCAAGCGTACCCGGCAATGTAACACTGTCGACCTCGCCATTGAAGATTTCCTTATCCGGCGATACAATATCCAAATGCAGTCCCTTCATTTTTTTAGTCTATTGAAATTTAAATATTCAAACTACTTCTTTGCCTGTTCCAACAACTTCTTACCTTTCTCTATCGCTTCTTCAATAGTTCCGACATTCAGGAAAGCCGGTTCGGGCAGATAGTCAACTTCACCGTCCAGAATCATCTTAAAGCCTTTGATGGTATCTTCGATAGAGACCATCGTACCGGGAACTCCGGTAAACTGTTCGGCTACGGCAAAAGGCTGGGACAAGAAACGCTGTACGCGACGAGCGCGATTTACCAATGTGCGGTCGGCATCCGAGAGTTCTTCCATACCGAGGATGGAAATAATATCCTGTAATTCTTTGTTGCGCTGAAGAATCTGCTTTACACGTTGAGCTACTTCGTAGTGTTCCTGACCTACAATGTGCGGGTCGAGAATACGCGAGGTGGACTCCAACGGGTCGACAGCCGGATAAATACCGAGCTCGGTAATCTTACGGCTCAATACCGTTGTTGCGTCCAAATGCGTAAAGGTAGTGGCAGGCGCAGGGTCGGTCAAGTCGTCGGCAGGCACATAAACAGCCTGTACAGAAGTAATAGAACCGTTGCGCGTAGAAGTAATACGTTCCTGCATAGCGCCCATTTCCGTTGCCAGTGTCGGCTGATAACCTACGGCCGAAGGCATACGTCCCAACAATGCGGACACCTCGGAACCTGCCTGAGTGAAACGAAATATATTATCAATAAAGAACAATATATCGCGCGGGCCATTCGTCTCGGAACCCATATCACGGAAAGACTCGGCTACCGTCAGACCGGACAATGCAACAGACTGACGTGCACCCGGCGGTTCGTTCATCTGACCGAATATCAAGGATACCTGCGATTTAGCCACTTCGTTATAATCAACTTTGGAAAGGTCCCAATGACCTTCTTCCATTCCTTTCTTGAATTCTTCGCCATAGCGGATCACACCGGATTCAATCATTTCCCTCAGCAGGTCGTTACCTTCACGGGTACGCTCTCCTACTCCGGCAAACACAGAAAAACCATTCTGTTTCTTGGCGATATTATTGATTAACTCCTGAATTAATACAGTCTTACCTACACCTGCGCCACCAAACAAACCAATCTTACCGCCCTTACTGTATGGTTCCAGCAAGTCGATAACCTTGATACCCGTATAGAGAACTTCCTGTACGGTAGTCAAATCTTCAAATTTAGGGGGTTCGCGGTGAATGGGATAAGCGCCGGCACGATCCAATTCTTTCATTCCGTCGATAGAGTCGCCCACAACGTTCATCAAGCGGCCTTTGATTTGTTCTCCTATCGGCATGGTGATAGGTCCGCCTAACGGGTAAACTTTCATACCTCTCTGTAAACCGTCCGTACTATCCATAGCTACGGTTCTCACGGTGTTTTCACCAATGTGCTGTTGTACTTCCACAATCAGTCTCTTACCGTGGTTCTTTTTTATTTCCAGCGCGTCGTGAATGCTTGGCAGCATCAGTTCTGCCTCTGTACCTTCAAAATAGACGTCTACAACAGGTCCGATAACCTGAGAGATATGTCCAACAATCTGTGACATAAGCAATCTTTTTATATTCTGTTTTCTTAATTATTATCCAGTAAAGTTGTAAGTCGTCGCGTAAATCTTCTACCAGCCATGTCGCGTCCTTCATCATCCAATTTCACTTGCTCTCTTAACATTTGCGTCAGGCTATTTGTTCATTTAAAATAGTTACATAAACAACCTCGCAAATGTATAAACAAATCACGTCTAATTGTTCTCCTTAAAAGCTTTTTTTCTATAAATTATACGATTTTGAACGATTTATACTACAATAGGAACAATTTGTTCCATATACAATAACGTTGGTTAACAATTAGTAATGCACCTAATTATAAAAAACAGTTAATTGCGCCTCATATTCCACCAATAAATATCGGCGAACAAGATTCTAAGTTTATTTCAAAAAGAAACTTGGCATAAGAAATACATGTATGTTTCTTATGCCAAGTACAAATATATTCAATTCCGTATGGGAAGAATATTCAAGATAATCAATGATTGCAGACCTTGGTAACATCTACCGTAAATCCATTGCCGGCAGGCATAAACTTACCTTTCATTTTAAGAAATTCAATAAGAGTATCGATGTCCATATTATCAGCCGAACAAGCATAGAACCGCTGGTCTTTACCGAACTTGCGAACGATTGCTTCTTTTAACGACAATTCCGTATAACTGTTGCCTTCCATCATGTGAAGAACTTCATGAGCGTGTAACTGTTCCATAATCTTTTTTCTTGCAAAGATAAAGCAAGGAAGAACTCCCGATTGTAACAAATGTGACAAAACTAATGAAAAAAACAAAAAATAAGCCCTGTCTCGCGACAAGGCTTATTCACAACACAAACACAAAATAAAACACGACAAAACTACTATGCAATCTTACCTGTCTATGCCGGGGAGGCATATGTACTAATTACGGATATTCACATATACATAAGCAGCTTCAGGCTGATTTGCATGTAATAAACAAATGCGGGGAAGCATTTGTTTATTTTCTATCTGTTAAAAAACACAAATCCGTTTATTCTTATTGAATACCTCTTTCACGAAGTTTCAACTGCCAATTCCATGCGGAACGTAAAGTATCTTCAATACCCTCTTCCGCTTTCCAGCCTAATTCATTGTTAGCCAGTTCAGGATTAGCCCATACTTTTTCAATATCTCCGGCACGACGGCCCACAATCTGATAATTCAACTTCACGCCGGTAGCCTTCTCAAATGCGTTAATCAGCTCCAATACGGAAAGACCCCGTCCTGTACCGATATTGAATACTTCAACTTTCTCTTTCTGTTTCTTCTCCAAAATACGACGGATAGCTACGACATGAGCCTTTGCCAAATCCACCACATTAATGAAATCGCGGATGCAAGAACCGTCAGGAGTATCATAATCATCACCGAACACACTCAGCTTCTCACGGATACCGATAGCAGTCTGAGTAAGATACGGTATCAAGTTCTGCGGCACACCGTTAGGCAATTCACCAAGCAATGCCGTAGGATGAGCGCCTATCGGATTGAAATAACGCAGCAAGATAGCATTGATAGGAGCGCCGGAAGCAACTGTATCACGAACAATCTCTTCGTTGATTTGCTTCGTATTTCCGTACGGGGATTCCGCCTTCTTTATAGGAGCTTCTTCCGTGACAGGGAGTTGGTCGGGCTGACCATATACAGTACAAGAAGAAGAGAATACAATACCCTCCACTCCATGTTTAGGCATCAGTTCGAGCAGATTTATCAAAGAAACCAAGTTGTTGCGATAATACAGCAACGGCTTTTCCACAGACTCTCCCACAGCTTTGCTCGCTGCAAAATGAATAATTGCTTTGATACCTTTATATTTAGCGAACACAGCGTCAAGACCGGCATAATCCAAGCAATCCAATTTCTCAAATACGGGACGGATACCCGATACTTTTTCGATATTGTCTACAACATCTGCGCTGGAATTTGACAGATTATCAATAATAACAACTTCATAGCCTGCGTTTTGAAGTTCTACAACAGTATGAGAACCGATATAGCCGGTTCCGCCTGTAACCAAGATTTTCTCTTTCATATTAAATAGATAATTTAGCTTTTAGGTTATCACTAGGCCACAAATGTAAGGAAATAAATTCATAAAGTATATACATGGCGGAGAAAAATTAGCGAAAGATTACTCCACCCTGACCGTGCGCGATAACTCCTCATATAAAAGACAAAGCGAAAGAGCTATCCTCTTCTTTTACAAAGAGAACAGCTCTTTCGCCTTATCTTGACTTCCAAGTATATCTTAGATTTTAACTACACCGGAGAAGCCCATAAATGCCATAGCCAGCAAACCGGCGGTAATCAAAGCTATCGGAGTTCCCTGCATGCCTTTCGGTATGTTTACCAAGCTCATCTGTTCGCGTAAACCCGCAAAGAGTGTCAACGCTAAACCAAAGCCAAGGGCAGTGGAGAATGCGTAAACCACACCGGTCAGCAAATCGTAATCTTTCTGGATAACGAGAATAGCTACACCGAGAATACAGCAGTTCGTCGTAATCAAAGGCAAGAACACACCTAAAGCCTGATATAAAGAAGGAGATACTTTTTTCAGGATAATTTCCACCATCTGCACCAATGCGGCAATCACAAGGATAAAGGTGATGGTTTGAAGATACCCTAAATCGAAAGCATCGAGCACATACTTCTGAATGAGGAACGTTACGATTGTTGCAATGGTAAGCACGAAAGCCACCGCTGCCGACATACCCAACGCCGTCTCCACTTTCTTGGACACACCCAGGAACGGACAAATACCCAAGAACTGCGACAACACAATGTTATTGACAAAGATTGCCGAGATAAATATCAATATATATTCCATAATATCAATTCTAATTATGAATTACAAACTACGCTTTCTTGAAGCTGTTAACCAACGCAATGAGGTATCCCAACGCAATAAATGCACCCGGAGCAAGTACAAACACCAACATTCCGTATTCTTCGGGAAGAATCGTAAGATTGAAAATCTTACCCGTGCCCAGGAATTCGCGAACAGCGCCCAGCAAAGTCAAACCTAAAGTAAAACCGAGTCCCATGCCCAAACCATCGAACATAGAAGCCACCGGACCGTTTTTGGCGGCAAAAGCTTCGGCACGTCCCAGCAGGATACAGTTTACCACAATCAACGGAATAAATAAGCCTAACGTCGCATACAATGCAGGAACATAAGCTTGCATTATCATCTGCAATAATGTTACGAATGATGCGATAACGACCACAAACGCAGGAATACGTACCATATCCGGAATAAGATTCTTAATCGCAGAAATTACCACATTGGAACATATCAGTACGAATGCCGTAGCCAAGCCCATACCCATACCGTTGATGGCAGATGAAGTAGTACCCAGTGTAGGACACATACCAAGCAGGAGCACAAACGTAGGATTCTCTTTAACAATCCCGTTCATCAATACTTTAAAATTATTCATATCTCTACTCCTTTCTTATTTAGCACTGACAGAATCAGTGAGTTCAACTTTAATGGTAGCTCCCGTAGCCGTATTGGTATCAGCGGCTTCTTCCACATTCTTTTGAGTAGCTCCCGTAGCTCCATCGGCAGTGTTTTGACCGGCATACGCAGCGTATGCAACATTTACAGCGTTCAGGAACGCACGTGAAGTAATGGTTGAAGCTGTAATAGCGTCTACTTTACCACCGTCTTTACTTACAGTCAGAGGAGCTTCACCGGGATTCATACCCGTAATATCTCCCTTGTTTCCTTTCTTAAACCAATCGGCAGCCTTGGAACCCAATCCCGGAGTTTCTACGTGCGACAGCAAGGAGTAATCGATAATCTTGCCCTCAGCATCGAAACCGACCAGTACTTTCAGTTCACCGCCGAAGCCCATGGCTGCCGCTTCAACAGCCGCACCAATGAATTTACCTTCTTTGGTGGCGGGATATACGGAGTATTCAACACCGTTAACCTCTTGGGTTTTCTTTTCCGCAATCGGATCATTGTCAAAACCGGGAACAACTGCACTGACTGCATCGCTCAAGGTCTTGGCATTGGCTTGCGCAATAGGTTCTTTTGTCAATTCGTTGACATAGGCCAGCAAGGCTACGGAAATAGCAGTAACTCCCGTAAGCACCAGCAACATATTCTTTAAGGATGATTCTAACTTTTTCATTTCTTCTTCGCTACCTCCCCAAAGCGTTTAGGTTTAACATACGTGTTAATCAGCGGAGTGAACGCATTCATAATCAGAATAGCGAACGACATACCTTCGGGATATGCACCGAACAGACGGATGATGACTGTCAGCAAACCGATACATACGCCGTAAATCAACATTCCCTTATGGCTCATCGGAGAAGTGACATAGTCCGTAGCCATGAAGATAGCACCCAGCATCAAACCACCGGACAGCAGTTGTATCACCGGAGACACATAGATTTCCGGATTAGTCCAATACATGATACCGGAAAAAACAAATACCGTAACCAAGATGGAAACAGGAATATGCCAGGTTATAATCTTCTTCCACAACATATAAGCCAATCCCAACAACAGAGCCAATGCGCTGACTTCACCCAAACAACCGCCGTTATTACCGATCAGCAGGTCGAAAGATGCAGGAAGGTCGCTTAAAGACATTCCCGGAGCACCGCTGATTACACCTTTCATAATAGCCAACGGTGTAGCAGCCGTAGTGGCATCCGTATAAGCGGTCAACTGTCCCACGGCAGGCCATGTAGTCATCTGCACAGGGAATGACAGCAGCAAGAACACACGTCCTGCCAATGCCGGATTAAAAGGATTACAGCCCAGACCACCGAAAGACATCTTGCCTACGCCGATAGCAAACAATGCGCCTAAAATGATAATCCAGATAGGAAGATTGGAAGGCAGGTTGAAGGCCAGCAACACACCGGTGATAATGGCAGAGCCGTCACAGATAGTTGTGGTTTCTTTCTTCATCAGGAATTTGCCGATAGCCCATTCAAAGAACAAGCAGGCCGCTACGGAAGTAGCCGTAACAATCAGTGCGCCCAGTCCGAAAAAGTAAAGCGATACAAGAAATGCAGGAACCAATGCTATAAGCACGCCGTACATATTCTTCTTTACGCTGTCACCGCCGTGAACATGGGGCGAAAGGGATACGATTAATTTATTCATAAGATTATACTAAATTAATTCTTTCATTTTTTTACTTGACGTGCACGTATCATCGCTCCTACTTTTCCCTTACCTAAACGGATGTAGTCCAACATCGGACGGTTGGAAGGACAAGTGAACTGGCATGAGCCGCATTCGATACATGACATGATATCTTCTTTCTCTACTCTCTCAAAGTCTCCGTGAGCCGATACAGTAGCAAGCAAGTAGGGTTCCAGTCCCATCGGACAAGCACCTACGCATTTGGCGCAACGGATACACGGTTGTACCTCACCGCGCTTAGCCTCTTTATCGTTCATAATCAGAATACCGGAACTGCCTTTAGCTGTCGGCACATCGGTATTTACCAGAGCTTTACCCATCATCGGTCCACCGCCGATAACCTTACCCGTATCTTCGGGCAAACCGCCACAAGCATCAATCAGCTGCTTCATCGGCGTACCGATACGTGCCAGGAAGTTAGAGGGTTTGGACAAAGATTTACCGGTAACGGTAATAACGCGTTCAAACAGCGGCTTATTCTTCTGCACAGCCTGATATACGGCAAATGCGGTACCTACATTCTGCACCACAGCACCCGTAGAGATAGGCAATGCGCCGGCAGCAACCTGACGGCTGATAACAGCATCAATCAACTGTTTTTCACCGCCTTGCGGATATTGTACTTTCAAAGGAACAACCTCGATACCGGCATAACCGGCAGCTACTTTCGTCATCAACTGGATAGCATCGGGTTTATTGTTCTCGATACCGATAAATGCCTTGTTTACTTTAACGGCTTTCATCAAAATAGAAACACCTACCATTATTTCTTCGGCATGCTCCAGCATTAACTGATGGTCGGCGGTCAGATACGGTTCGCACTCTACGGCATTGATAATAACACATTCCGCCTTAAATGCAGGCGGTGGACACAATTTTACTTGTGTCGGGAAACAAGCGCCGCCCAAACCTACGATACCGGCGTCCGCAATCTTCTTCACGATTTCCTCGGCTGTGAGGTTACACTCTTTTACCAACGTATCGGTACGGTCGATGGATTCTTCCCACTCATCTCCCTCTACATCAATGAAGATAGCCGGTTTAGCGTATCCGCTGGCATCGACAACTGTGTCAATTTTAGCGACCTTTCCGCTGACAGACGAATGGATGGCTGCCGATACGAAGCCGCCGGGTTCGGCAATCTTTGTACCTACTTTCACAACATCACCTTTAGCTACGATAGGCTTTGCAGGAGCACCGATATGCTGGCTCAATAAGATAACGGCTTTTGCCGGAATCTCTGCCTTCACGATAGGCTGATGTGCTGAAAGTTTATTTTCGTGTGGATGAACTCCACCAATTGAAAATGTCTTCAACATACAATTCTGTATTTTTAGTCGTTTAATTTCTTTTAATATTATGCCTCTGCTTTCGGAGCTTCTGCAGCCTTAGGAGCCGCAACCGGAGTTTCCCCCTCTGCCTTTGGCTTACGCGGCGGGAAGTTCAGTGCTATAATTGTGCCCTGCGGACAAACTTCTTCGCACTTACGGCAAGATTTACACTTATTCGGGTCGATGTAGGCCAGATTATTTTCCAATGTAATTGCTTCGAACGGACATACTTTCACACACTTGCCGCAACCGATACAAGCTACGGTACAAGCCTTACGTGCCACAGCACCCTTATCCTTGTTTACACATTGTACATACACCCGGCGGGATTTCTTACCTTGCGGACGGATCTCAATAATGCTTCTCGGACAAGCCTTAGCGCATGCGCCACAAGCAGTACATTTCGCTTCATTCACCTCCGGAAGTCCGGTTTCGGGATTCATGTGAATAGCATCGAACTGACAGGCAACCACACAGTCGCCACAGCCCAAGCAGCCAAAGCTGCAACCGGTTTCACCACCGTAAAGAGAAGATGCGATAGCACAACTCTTTGCGCCGTCATATTGATTGACGCGAGGACGGTTGGCGCATGTTCCGTTACATCTAACCACTGCAACCATCGGTTCGGCGGCGGCAGCATCCAATCCCAGGATTTCAGCAACCTTAGTCATAACGGGTTGTCCACCCACCGGACAAAGTTTACCTTCAAGCGAACCGGCCTTCACGCAAGCATCGGCAAATCCGCTACAACCCGGGTAACCACATCCACCGCAATTTGCTTGGGGAAGCACTTCGGCCACCTGTGCAATTCGCGGATCTTCATACACGGCAAATTTCTTGGAAGCTACATAAAGAATAGCCGCTGACACCAGCGCTATCGCTCCCAATGAAATTACTGCAATCAGAATTACATTCATAAATTAGTTGTTTATTAATTATTTGTTTTATGTATTAGTTAGTTCATGGGGCTTATTGAGAAAGAGAACTTCTTTCCCAACCGCGACTTGTTCAGCCACAATATATAATAATAAGGTATAAGGAGAGCCAACGAGCAAAGCGCCGAACCCAGCTCGTCATTCCATATAGCCATAAAGATAAAAAGGGAAAAGATTAAAACAAGGAAAGGTAGTATAAAGGCTAACAGAACCGCCATCACTCCCATCGATAATTCGCCGATAACCCATACACGGTCACCCGGCTGATAGGAAGATACGTTATCGTCTGTAACATCGATGAGCTTCTCTTTCGTATCGGCGGAACTGCAATGTCCTTTGATACTGCATGAAGCGCATGCCGAAGTTTGAATAATTCTCACTTGAAGATGAGAACCGTTTATGTTTTCCACAATACCCTGATGTTTTATAGTATTCGCCATTTTGCAAAGTGTGCATTACAAATCGCGGCAAATTTACGCATTATTTGCGAACTGCAAGGGATTAGATAACTTTTTCTGTGTGCGTAAACGTTCTTTTTCCTGATTTTAGTGATTTTTCTTGATTTTTTCTACCGGAAAAAGAAAAAGAGCGCTCCGTTGTCATCCAACGGAGCGCTCTTTTCAGCCGTTAACAATATATATGGTTACCATTTGTAATTGATACCAAAACTCAACAATTCCTTTACTTGGAAATAGCTGTCTCCTTCGGTCGGCTTGGCGCTATCATCAAAACGGGCATGAACATAGAGCTTGGTGGAAAGATAACGGTTCAACACAAAATTAACCGTATTTTCCCACTCGATACGCGTCCACTCATAACTGGTCTGGAAATCCAGCCGTGAGTCCAAAACAATGGAAGGGATGATAGTCCATGACAAAGTCGGCTGTATTTGAGAACCGAAATTGTGCTTGACGCATGTGCCCTCATCCAAACCAAACTTCACTTCATCCACATCTTTATTGCCTACATAGCGCAGCATATAAGTCAACGGAGCTATGAAAACAGATAAGTTGAACTTTTTCTTTTTCAATTTATAATCCATACCGATACTGGATGACCAATCCGCCGGAGCGAAGAATGCAGAAACCAGTTCCTCACTGTTTGCTTTATAACCATGGCAGAACTGCGTTTTAAATTCCGTAGAAACGGTATAGTACCATTTGGATGCAGCCTGAATACCCAATTTACTATAAATACGAAGCTGGTCGGTACTTACCAAATAATCGTGAAATTCATCGGAAGGCGCGGAGCTGAAACCTAATTTAGCGTCCAGCATATTCTCCCATTGAACCTTCTCTTTATCATTGTAATTGGCAAACAACTGCAAGTTGGCAAGCAAAGCGTTGGTACTTTCACCACCTTTGTACCAGTTATTGGAAATATAGTTTTGCGTAATCTGCAACGAACCGTTTCCGCCGGTCACCCACCAGTTAGGCTTCTGTATCACGACTTCAGCTTCTTCCTTCACTCCCACCATTTTCTCTTGGGCAAAAAGCTTTGCTACGGAAGGTTTGGAAGAAACTTCCTTTTCTATATTATCTTTAAACAATTTCTTCTTTTTAATCTCCTTTTCAGTCATTACCACTAAATCCGGACGATTGATATACGTACTCATCATCACACGATCCACAACCTTATTGGCATTCTCTTTCGACAAGAAGCTCAATGTATCGAAAGGCAAAAGCTCTTTTGTCAGGGCAGGTACCGTATCAGGTTTCTGAAAAGTCCAGTTGACCTGCGACATACGTTCCATCGGAGCATAATAATAAGTAGTGGGAACGAACATGCGGTAGTAATTCGGATTGTACGCGATGTAGCGTTCGGGAGTAGCCGGATCATTCAAATAATTCAGTACCCCGAAATACTTCTCATACAACACAGAGACCGTATCCAACCGATATCCATCATTGTAAGGTTTCAGCTTCAATATCCAGTTTTGACTCCAAATACCCGACAATGTATCCGCATTCTCCGTTACAGCCTGTTTCTTTATATTCTTTGCAGAATTCTGGGCTATCACCGGAAATGAAAGTAGTGCGGCAACCAATCCTATTAAAACGCGTCTATTCCTCATACTTTTTTCTTAAAATCTATATTTGAACGCAAAATTAAATCAAAATGTTCAGATAACAAAAGGTAGGAAGTGAAAGTTTATCAGAACCTTATTATGCGTACATATTCCACTTTTTATAATTGTTTTCACTAAACTGTTATGTACTTCCTCTTTTTTTTCATAATTTTGCGCTTTAATTTTTAGAGAAAACATTTAAAAACAGTATAGCTGTGGGAGAAACAAAGTATATTTTCGTCACCGGTGGCGTTGCCTCTTCATTAGGTAAAGGTATTATTTCGTCATCCATCGGTAAATTATTGCAAGCAAGAGGTTATAAAGTAACGATTCAAAAGTTCGACCCGTATATCAATATCGACCCGGGCACACTGAACCCTTATGAACACGGAGAATGCTACGTAACGGTAGACGGTCACGAGGCTGACCTTGACTTGGGACACTATGAACGCTTCCTGGGCATCCAGACTACCAAAGCTAACAACATTACAACCGGACGTATCTATAAGAGCGTTATCGACAAAGAGCGTCGCGGCGATTATCTGGGAAAGACCATTCAGGTGATTCCCCATATCACAGATGAAATCAAGCGTAACGTAAAGTTGTTGGGCAACAAATACAAGTTCGATTTTGTTATTACTGAAATCGGCGGTACGGTAGGTGACATCGAGTCTCTTCCGTATTTGGAAAGTATCCGTCAACTGAAATGGGAACTGGGTAAAGACGCGTTGTGCGTACACCTTACTTATGTGCCCTACCTCGCCGCTGCCGGTGAATTGAAAACAAAACCCACCCAGCATTCCGTAAAAGAATTGCAAAGCGCCGGAATTCAGCCCGACGTGCTTGTGCTCCGTACGGAACACGAATTGAGCACCAATTTACGCAAGAAGGTAGCCCTTTTCTGTAACGTGGACGAAAATGCCGTTGTACAGAGCATTGATGCGCCGACCATCTATGAAGTGCCTATCTTGATGCAAGCTCAGGGATTGGATGAAACCATCTTGAAAAAAATGGGACTTCCTGTGGGCGACACTCCGGGACTGGGCCCCTGGCGCGCTTTCCTCGAACGTCGTCATAAGGCAGAAACAACAGAACCGGTACACATTGCGCTGGTGGGTAAATACGACTTGCAGGATGCTTACAAATCCATCCGCGAAGCCCTTTCACAAGCCGGAACATATAATGACCGCAAGGTATCCGTAGATTTTGTAAACAGCGAAAAGCTGACAGACGAAAACGTAGCGGAAGCATTAAAAGGCATGTCGGGTGTTCTCATCGGACCGGGCTTCGGCGAACGCGGCATCGCAGGTAAATTTGTAGCTATCAAATATGCGCGTACACACGATATTCCGACATTCGGTATTTGCTTGGGCATGCAGTGCATCGCCATCGAATTCGCCCGCAATGTTTTGGGATACGCAGACGCCAATTCACGCGAAATGGACGAAAAGACGCCTCACAACGTTATCGACATCATGGAGGAACAAAAATCCATTACCAATATGGGAGGTACCATGCGCTTGGGCGCCTATGAGTGCGTATTGCAAGAAGGCAGCAAAGCATACGAAGCCTACGGAACAGAGCACATACAGGAGCGTCATCGCCACCGTTACGAGTTTAATTCTGCCTATAAAACGGAATATGAGGCGGCAGGCATGAAATGCGTAGGTATCAATCCGGAATCCGATTTAGTGGAAATCGTGGAAATTCCTGCATTGAAGTGGTTTGTGGGAACCCAGTTCCACCCGGAATACAGCAGTACAGTATTACACCCGCACCCGTTGTTCGTAGCCTTTGTGAAAGCTGCGATTGAAAATGAAAAGAAGTAATCATTACTAATTAATAATAGATAATTCATATTTGACTAAATGGATAAAAATACCATCACAGGCCTTGTCCTAATAGCCGTTTTGTTAGTCGGATTCAGTTTCCTAAGCCGTCCGAGCAAGGAGCAGCTGGCCGCACAGCAACGTTATTATGACTCCATAGCCCAAGTACAACAACGCGAAGCTGACCTGAAAGCAAAGGCGGAAGCCGCCCTGGCTAATGACAAAGAAGCTCAAACGGCAGATTCCACCGCCCTATTCTTTAATGCGCTTCAAGGAACCGACTCACAGGTTACAATACAAAACAACCTGGCGGAACTGACGGTAGCCACTAAAGGCGGACGTATTTCATCAGCTACGTTGAAAGAGTATATGGGACAGGACAAGAAGACTCCTGTTACTTTATTCAGCGGCGACGACGCTTCCATGAACTTCCTTTTCTACAACAAAAAGGAAACGATACAGACGGAAGATTACTACTTTACAGTGGTAAACCGTACGGACAGTACCGTAACCATGCGTTTGTCGGCAGATAGCGCCAGCTATATCGACTTTAATTATGCCATGCATAATGACACTTATCTGGTAGACTTTACGATTGACGCAACAGGCATGGCAAACAAACTGGCAAGTACCGACTATGTGGATATCGAGTGGTCGCAACGTGCACGCCAGATAGAAAAGGGGTATACGTACGAAAACCGTTTGTCGGAACTGACTTATAAAATTACCGGAGACGGAACCGACTATCTATCCGCCGGTAAGAATGATGAAAAAGAAGTTGCAGAACGTTTGGACTGGATTGCTTTCAAGAATCAGTTCTTCTCTTCTGTATTCCTGGCCGATGCAGACTTTGAAAAGACCAAATTAAACTCAAAAATGGAAGCGCAGGGTAGCGGATATATCAAGGATTATTCCGCTGAAATGAGTACGGCTTTCGATCCGACGGGCAAAACTCCTACTCAACTGTTCTTCTACTTCGGTCCGAACCACTACAAAACACTGACTGCGCTCGATAAGGGACGTGAGGATAAGTGGGAACTCAACCGCTTGGTATACTTGGGCTGGCCGTTAATCCGCTGGATAAACAAATGGTTCACCATCAACATCTTCGACTGGTTATCCAGCTGGGGATTGAGCATGGGTATCGTTTTGTTGCTGATGACACTGATTGTAAAAGCAGTGGTATTCCCCGCAACCTGGAAAACGTATATTTCTTCTGCTAAAATGCGCGTCCTGAAACCTAAAATCGACGAAATCGGCAAGAAATATCCCAAGCAGGAAGATGCCATGAAGAAACAGCAGGAAGTAATGGGATTGTATAGCCAGTACGGTGTCAGCCCGATGGGCGGATGTTTGCCTATGCTGATTCAGTTCCCCATCTTAATGGCCTTGTTTATGTTCGTACCGAGTGCTATCGAGCTTCGCCAGCAAAGTTTCTTGTGGGCCGATGACTTGTCTACATACGACGCATTCATCAACTTCCCGTTCCATATTCCGTTCCTGGGCAGTCACCTCAGTTTATTCTGTTTGTTGATGACCGTAACAAATATTCTGAACACCAGGTTTATGATGCAGCAGCAGGATACCGGCGCCAATCCGCAAATGGCGGCTATGAAATGGATGTCATACCTGATGCCTGTTATGTTCCTGTTTATATTGAACGATTATCCTTCGGGACTGAACTATTACTACTTCATTTCCACGCTTATCAGCGTAGTGACTACGCTCATCATGCGTAAGATGACTAATGAGGAAGCTCTTCTTGCACAACTGGAAGCGAAGAAGAAAGACCCGAAGAAAATGAAGAAAACCGGCTTTGCCGCCCGTCTTGAAGCCATGCAAAAGCAGCAAGAACAGATGATGAAAGAAAAACAGAACAGGAAATAAAACTTCCGTTCAAGATATTTTTTCAGAAGGGAGCCGGACAATTCGCATTGCCCGGCTTTCTTTTCCTTTTTCAAGTACATCAAAAAGGATTATCAAGTATATCAAATGTTTTTTTCAAGTATATCAAAAAAACTTATTTATCGAATATGCAAACTAAGTACACCTACAAAGAAATTTGGCTTATAGCCTACCCTATCCTAATCAGTTTGCTCATGGAGCAGATGATCGGTATGACAGACACCGCCTTCCTGGGACGTGTAGGCGAAATAGAATTAGGAGCATCTGCCATTGCGGGTATCTTCTATATAGTAATGTTCATGGTGGCCTTCGGTTTCAGTATCGGAGCGCAAATTCTGATTGCACGGCGTAACGGTGAGCAGCAATATAAAGAAATAGGCAACTTGTTCTATCAAGGCATCTATTTTCAATTAGGAATGGCAGCGGTTATGTTTGTCGTTTGTTATAGCTTTGCTCCGGTGATATTGAAGCGGCTTGTCTCTTCCGAGCATATTTATGATGCGGCAATGAGTTATCTCAACTGGCGTGTCTTCGGTTTCTTCTTCTCCTTTACGGCAGTAATGTTCCGTGCGTTTTTCCTGGGAACGACACAAACCAAGACACTGACATTGAACTCAATCGTCATGGTATTGAGCAACGTCGTCTTCAACTATATCCTGATATTCGGCAAGTTCGGCTTCCCCGTCCTCGGCATTGCCGGAGCGGCCATCGGCTCGTCATTGGCGGAATTGGTTTCATTGGTATTCTTCATCATCTATACCCGCAACCGCATTGATATCCGCAAATATGGGTTGGACAAGATACCGGGCATCCGTTGGAACATACTCAAGCGTATGCTCAACGTTTCTTTTTGGACAATGGTACAGAATTTCCTGTCACTCTCTACTTGGTTCCTGCTGTTCCTCTACGTAGAACATTTGGGAGAACGTTCGCTGGCCATCACAAATATCATCCGTAACGTATCGGGAATCATGTTTATGGTGATGATGGCATTCGCGTCGACCTGCGGCTCATTGGTCAGCAACCTTATCGGAGCGGGAAACATCAGCTGCGTACCCGGAACAATACGGCAACATATACGTATCGCGTACGCTTTCGTATTGCCGTTTGCCGTATTCTTCGCCCTGTTCCCCAAATTGATATTGGGCGTATATACGGATATGCCGGAATTGCAAGAGGCGGCTATCCCCTCGCTGTGGGTGCTTTGCTCCGCTTACTTGTTTCTCGTACCGGCCAATGTATATTTTCAGTCCGTATCGGGAACGGGTAACACACGTACCGCCTTGGCCTTGGAGCTGATAACGCTGGTAATTTACACCTGCTATATCACATACATTGTGGCCTATCTGAAGCTAGACGTGGCATTTGCATGGACATCGGAAATAGTTTATTCCGTAGGTATTTTAGTGCTTTGTTACTTCTATATGAAGAAAGGAAAATGGAGTCTGAAGAAAATTTAAATTAATTCCCTATCTTCGCTACCAAAATAAATCTTCAAACATATATGAAACAATCAAACCTATTATTTATGTCGGCAGCAATGATGTTGGCATCCTGCGGCGGAACCAAAGAAGCAGGACAAAACGGAGCGCTTATCGAGAGATCGGATATAAAAATCGAAGGTCAGCGTATGACGCCTGAAGCGCTTTGGGCAATGGGACGTATCGGCAGCGTAGCCGTATCGCCCGACGAGAAACAGATTGCTTATTCGGTAGCTTATTACAGCGTGCCCGAGAATAAGAGCAATAATGAATTGTTTGTTATGAATGCCGACGGCAGCAATAACAAGCAAATTACTCGTGACAATTGGCAGGAAAGCCAGCCTGCCTGGATTAAGGACGGCAAGAAAATCGCTTTCCTGTGCAATGAAAGCGGTAGCAGCCAAGTATGGGAAATGAATCCGGACGGTACGGAACGCAAACAACTCACTCAGTATGACGGAGATATCGAGGGATTTGCTTTCTCGCCCGATGGTAAGAAATTACTTTTCATCGCTCAAGTAAAGACCGTGCAGAGCACCGCCGACAAGCATCCCGATTTGCCCAAGGCAACCGGCATCATCGTTACCGATTTGATGTACAAACATTGGGATGAATGGGTAACGACCGCTCCGCATCCTTTCGTTGCCGAATTCGACGGCAATGGCATCAATAATGTGAAAGACATCCTTGAAGGACTTCCCTATGAAAGTCCGATGAAGCCTTTCGGCGGCATCGAGCAACTGGCGTGGAGCCCCGCATCGGATAAAGTGGCTTTCACCTGCCGTATGAAGACGGGACTGGCATATGCTATTTCTACCGACTCGGATATCTATGAATACGATGTACAGAAAGGCGGCTTCGTCAACCTTTGCAAACAGGATGCGAAAGCTTCCGACGGTCAAACCGAAATGGCGGGCTACGACACCAATCCGCAATATTCTCCGGACGGCAAATACATCGCATGGCAGAGTATGGAGCGCGACGGCTATGAGGCAGACCTCAACCGCCTGTGTGTAATGGACCGTGCTACCGGAGAGAAACGTTTCGTCAGCCAAGGATTCCAATCCAATGTAGACGCTTTCTTGTGGAATAAAGACTCACGAAGCATCTTCTTCCTGGGTGTATGGCAGGGCAGAACCCAAATCTACAACACCGGTTTGGAAGATGACAAACATATATACCAACTGACCAACGGCATGTACGACTATGCTTCGATGGCCTTATGCGGTAACAGTATGATTGCCAAACGCCACTCCATGTCCATGGGCGATGAAATTTTCTCTATCGGTCAGTTGGACAGCAAACCTTTCCCTGTCTGCATGTTCGGTACCGATACGTACAACAATGCCGATAGCAATACTCCGGTAGAGGAGATTTATCCCGTAACGCAACTCACCTTCGAGAACAAACAAATCTACGACCAACTGGAAATGGGTAAAGTAGAGGGACGCTGGATGAAAACCACTGACGGCAAGCAGATGTTGACCTGGATTATCTATCCGCCGCATTTCGACCCGAACAAGAAGTATCCTACCCTGCTCTTCTGCGAAGGCGGTCCTCAAAGTCCTGTCAGCCAATTCTGGAGCTATCGTTGGAATTTCCAGATTATGGCGGCCAACGATTATATCATCGTAGCTCCCAACCGTCGCGGTCTTCCGGGATTCGGCGTAGAATGGAATGAGGCTATCAGCGGCGATTACGGCGGTCAGTGCATGAAGGATTATTTCACCGCCATTGATGAAATAGCGAAAGAGCCGTTTGTCGATAAAGACCGTTTGGGTTGTGTAGGCGCCAGCTTCGGCGGTTTCTCCGTTTACTGGCTTGCAGGACATCACGACAAACGTTTCAAAGCATTTATCGCCCATGACGGCATCTTCAATATGGAAATGCAATACCTGGAAACCGAAGAAAAATGGTTTGCCAACTGGGATATGGGCGGCGCATACTGGGAAAAGAACAATGCCACAGCCCAACGTACGTTTGCCAACTCCCCTCACCTCTTTGTAGACAAATGGGACACTCCTATTCTCTGTATCCACGGTGAAAAGGATTTCCGTATTCTCGCCAACCAAGCTATGGCCGCTTTTGATGCAGCCGTCATGCGCGGCGTGCCTGCCGAATTGCTCATCTATCCCGATGAAAACCATTGGGTACTGAAACCGCAAAACGGTATTCTGTGGCAGCGTACATTCTTTGAATGGCTGGATAAATGGCTGAAACCGGCTAAACAATAAAGAAAGCAGATAAAAAAGGATATGAAAAAAGGAAGTTAACATCGTTGGTACGATGATGTTAACTTCCTTTCTTTATGATATTAACTTGCTATAAATATTCTATTAACTTCTTATTTACCAATGCATCAATAGGATATTATTCTATTAATCACACCAGAATGCCCAATATCGGGAAGGTTGCTCCCTGTATAGCGAAGCAGATACCAAAGACGGCTGCACTCACAATCCAAAGAATAACCAAAGTCCATTTCAAGCCGGAAGCCATCGGCTGCCACTTAAATATCTGGCTGAATATTGCCCAAACAAGACTTACCAATGGAATGCCCACCAGCAAAATACCCGCAATGTACATTACAATAGCCGATAACGGAGAAGTAGGCAATATCACATCAAAAGTGGGGAACATCGAGATAAGCGCAGCTCCGCCACCAACAGCCACCATCACGGCCGCAAAAAGCAACGCGACAAATACTACTCCGAACACAAACAATAGCGGGCTGCAAATAATGGCAAATATCACCAGGCAGATTTTGAAAAACCAACCGGCCACCATCACCAAAGCATCACCCAGCTTCTGCAAGAAAGTACGGGGTTTATCGGATTTCATGTAATCATTCACACCGTTGGCAACCTTTTCAAAACCATCGGTCACGGTCTTCCCTATATTTTCTACCGTAACGGCTTCACCGCGCATACTCAGTTTCTCGGCGGCTGTACGCGCTTCGGGAATAACCAACCAACAAACGATATAAACCGGAATCAATGTTCCTACTCCACAAATCAATACAACCAGCAACAACAGACGGAGCAGAGTCACATCCCATCCCAAATACGCAGCCATACCGCTGATAACACCCCCCAGTAACTTATCATCCGGATTACGGTAAAGACGGCGGTGTATCGTAGTACGGGTTGCATTGCCAACCGACGGCTCACTATCATTTTCCGCTTCCATATCTTCCGGTTTTCCCATACGGGCAATAACCTCTTCCACATCAGTAATGGTAATCACCTGCGAACCCGCAGTAAGTTTCTCCGCAAAGAGCTCGGAAATACGGCGCTCAATATCATCAATAATCTCGTCTGCACCGGCTTCCTTACGGAAATGTATCTTCAGATTACTTAAATAATTATCCAAAAGACGGTAGGCGTCTTCATCAATATGAAAAACAGTTCCGCCTAAGTTTACCGTTAATGTCTTTTTCATTGTTATATGTTTTTTATTTATTACTTTATTATCTAATATGTATAATTGCCAACCGCTAATTATTCGCTATATGATTGACCGTATCACTTAATTCCCGCCAAGAGACTTCCAGCTCGCCTAAAAACAGCTCCCCTTTCTCTGTAAGCTTATAGTATTTGCGTGGCGGCCCTTGCGTGGACTCTATCCATTCGTAACTCAATAAATCATCATTCTTCAAACGGGTAAGTAACGGATACAGCGTTCCTTCCACCACAATCAACCGGGCTTCTTTCAGTTTTTGTATAATATCCGAAGCGTAAGCCGGTTCTTTATGGAGCAATAGCATGATGCAATATTCAAGCATGCCCTTACGCATTTGCGACTTTACATTATTAACATCCATAATCCATTCATTATTAATTTGCTCTATTAATTACAACAAAGATGCCCTACCGACATTCTTTGTATGGCACAAATATATGTATTATATTAGTACTATGTATTGCAAAGTACTTTATATTTATATTAATTAACAATAATCCCGGATTTTACACCGCCAATACCTAAAGTTTATGCCTTTTATTCCTAAGGTTTGCAACACATATACCTTGACGCTAAGCTCTGATGCACCGGATTATAATTTCGGCCGATTAAGATACACCGTTTCATAAAGCATGCTATATTTGTATCCGATTAACAATATAAACGCCACAAATATGTTTACTATCAGAAAAGCGACAAGCGCCGATTGTGAATTGATTCACAAACTTGCCTGGCAGATATTTCCCGAAACCTACAAGGAAATACTTTCAAAGGAACAAACCGAATATATGATGGAGTGGATGTACTCTTTGGAGAATATCCGTAAGCAAATGGAAGAAGAAGGACATGTGTACCTCATAGCCTACGAAGAGTGTGAAGCAGCAGGATATGTATCCGTACAACCGGAAGGCGACAACCTGTTTCATCTGCAAAAGATTTATGTACTCCCCTATTATCAAGGGGCGCACTGTGGAAGTTTCCTGTTTCGTGAAGCCATAAAATACATCAAGGAAGTGCATCCGGAACCATGTATGCTGGAATTAAACGTAAACCGTAATAATAAGGCAATACACTTTTATGAGCGTATGGGAATGAAGAAATTAAGAGAAGGAGATTTCCCGATAGGAAACGGGTATTATATGAATGATTATATAATGGGAAAGGAAATTTAAATGAAGAATGAGAAATGAAAAATTCTTCATTCTTCATTTCTCATTCTTCATTTAACTGGGTTTTCATTTATTTTGCCACTCTCTCCAGCCACTTAACCATTGAGAGCATTACAATCATAGAAGCGCCCGTCGCACCTACAAAGACTAACCAACAAGCCCAGATTGGAACGGTAGTATAAAGAATACCGCCAATGAAAAGCAACGAGTTACCTACTGCGGTCGCAGCCAACCAACAGCCCTGCATCAAACCTTGCAAATGAGGAGGAGCCACCTTCGAGACGAAAGACAATCCCAGCGGCGAGATAAACAATTCGGCAACCGTAAGGATGAAATACAAACCGATCATAATCCACGGAGTTACACGGATGGCATTAATTTCAGCCGCACTCATTGTACTCAGCGCATCTTTGGCGGGCAGCGTGAACGAGAATACCATAAGGAAAATATAAGCCAATGCCGCGATACCCATACCGATGGCAATCTTCATCGGTGTGGAAGGTTCTTTCTCCTTCTTCTTCAGCGCGCCGAAGAACCACATGATAAACGGAGTAAGGAATACCACAAAGAACGGATTTACACACTGGAATATTTCAGCACCCTTGATACGGGTAAAGCCGAGGTCGATATCGATTACGCTCAAGTCTACATAGTCGCGCGCAAAGTAAGTCAGCGAATAACCATTCTGGTGGAACGACAACCAAAAGAAAATCACTACACCGAATACAGCGAACAAAGCGTAAATACGCTGTTTGATTTCGGCCGCACTCATCTTGATTTCTTCCTTGCTTACAGTAGCGTTCTGCTCTTTGGCAGCTACCACTTTCTTTGCAGGATCGGGGAAACGGTTCTTATTGGCCAAATAGATTACCAATGAAATCAACATGGCAACAATGGCAGCCATAAAAGCATATTGGAAACCACGGTTAAACACATCCAGGTAGTTGTTGACAAATACACCCATATCAGCCACGTGGCTGCCGTCGAGCGTAACCTTATCGGCCAACGATGCAAGATTCTCCATTGCCTGAGGAGCCATTTTATCACCTTCTTTAAGGAATTGGTGACAAAGCTCGGGTAAAGTGGCATCATAATCGAAGTTATTGACCTTCAACCACCAGTTACGTACACCGATAGCAATCCACGGAGCAAAGAAACCGCCGATATTGATAAACATATAGAAAATCTGGAAACCGGAGTCACGCAGACTCGAGTATTTGGGATCATCGTACATCTGACCTACCAATGCCTGAAGATTACCTTTGAACAAACCGTTACCGAAAGCGATAACCAAAAGTCCGAGACAAGTCAATCCCAGGTAAAGTCCCATGCTGGGAACCGGCGTAGGAGTAGGAATGGCAATAATCAAATACCCGACCGCCATCATCACCAAACCGGCAAGAATAGTACCTTTAAAGTTTTTAGTCTTGTCAGCTATGATACCGCCTGCCAATGCCAGAATATAGATGGATGCATAGAATGCGGAATAGATATATCCGGTAGTCGTTTCAGACAGCCCGAACTTGGCCGAGATAAACAGTGTAAGGATTGCCATCATGATATAGAAGCCGAAACGTTCTCCCATATTAGCCAAAGCGGCAGCAATCAAACCATTAGGGTGTTTGCTAAACATAAAAATAAGTTTTTGTAAATTAGTAATTAGTATTAGTTTATTTATATTTTTTGCAAATATATACTTTTCATCGAGATTTTCGGTAAGAAAACAGAATATCTCTTGTCCGAACCAAGCTTTTACGGTTCAAAAAGAGTGCAAACCTCGGCGCGTACTTCCTTTATCAAATCTTTCGGAGCCAGTTTAAGCTGTAGTCCGCGTTGCCCGGCACTGATATAAATATAGGAGAATTGCAGGCATGTCTCGTGAATATAAGTGGGAAAAGGCTTTTTCATACCGATAGGCGAGCAGCCGCCGCGAATATACCCTGTCAGCGGAAGCAGTTCCTTCATGGGGATAAGGTCGCACTTCTTGTTTCCGGAAACCTTAGCCGCCAATTTCAGGTCGACTTCATGCTCTCCGGGAATGACGCACACGAAATAACCGGTCTTGTCACCATGCAATATCAATGTTTTAAAGACTTGTTCTATATCCTCTCCCAGGCTGGCGGCAACGTGTATGGCACTCAAATCTTTTTCATCCACTTCGTACGGGATGAGTTCATAGGCAATCTTCGCCTTATCGAGCAGCCGTGCTGCATTCGTTTTATTAATTTTGGGTTCTTTCATCACAAGATAATCATTTTTCATCACAGGATAATGGTCTTTCGCCGTAGGATATTCAAAGATGAAGTTCTTCTTTCAGAAACTTCGGAGTATATCCTTTCGTACTCTTCGCCACTTCTTCGGGTGTGCCGCAAGAGAGAAGCTCTCCCCCGCCCTTACCGCCTTCGGGGCCCATATCGATAATATAGTCCGCCATTTTGATAACGTCGAGATTATGCTCGATAACAATAACCGTATTACCCTTATCGACTAATTTATTCAGTACATTCATCAAAACGCGAATATCTTCAAAATGCAGTCCGGTAGTGGGTTCGTCAAGAATATAGAGCGTCTTGCCCGTATCCCGCTTGGAAAGTTCGGTAGCCAATTTCACACGCTGGCTCTCACCACCGGAAAGCGTGGTGGAAGATTGCCCCAACTTGATATACCCCAAGCCGACCTCTTGAATTACTTTAATCTTATTCAATATCTGAGGCACGTTCTCGAAGAATTCCACCGCACGGTTTATCGTCATATCCAGCACATCGGCAATGGACTTCCCTTTAAAGCGCACTTCCAACGTTTCACGGTTGTAACGCTTGCCATGGCAAACCTCACAAGGGACGTAGACATCGGGCAGGAAGTTCATTTCAATGGTTTTGTAACCATTACCCTGGCAGGCTTCACAACGTCCGCCACTGACATTGAACGAAAAACGTCCCGCTTTGTAACCGCGGATTTTAGCCTCAGGCAAGCCTACAAACAAGTTACGGATATCGGAAAAGACTCCCGTGTAGGTGGCAGGATTGGAACGAGGGGTTCGTCCCAACGGCGACTGGTCTACATTCACCACCTTATCTATATACTCCAGTCCTTCGATATTGCCGTATTCCAAAGGGTCTTGAAGGGAACGGTAAAACTTCTGTGAAAGAATAGGCTGAAGCGTTTCATTAATCAACGTAGACTTTCCACTACCCGATACACCTGTTACGCAAATCAGCTTGCCAAGCGGAAACTCCACATCCACATTCTTCAGATTATTACCCTTTGCGCCACGCAGCCAAAGACTATGACCGTTGCCCTTCCGCCGTTCGGCAGGAACTTCGATGGCACGCTCACCGTTCAAATATTGGGAAGTCAGCGTATGCGTCTGCAACATCTTCTGCGGAGTACCGGCAAATACGACCTCACCACCCAATCTGCCCGCTTTTGGCCCCATATCGATGACATAATCGGCTGCGAGCATCATATCTTTATCATGTTCCACCACGATAACGGAATTACCCATGTCGCGCAGTTCTTTCAGCGAATGGATAAGCCGCTGGTTATCCCGCTGGTGCAATCCGATGCTCGGCTCGTCCAGGATGTAGAGTACATTTACCAACTGCGAACCTATCTGCGTAGCCAGTCGGATGCGCTGGCTTTCACCACCGGAAAGGCTGACAGCGCTGCGGTCTAACGACAAATAGTCCAATCCCACATCCAGCAAGAACTTCAGACGGGTGCGGATTTCTTTCAGAATTTCCACGGCAATCTGTTGCTGCTTATTGCTAAGATACCGGTCTACATTCATCAGCCAGTCATACAACTCGTTGATATCCATTGTAGAGAGTTCGTAAATATTTTTATCATGAATGCGGAATGACAAGGCTTCCTTGTTCAACTTCGCCCCATGGCACTCGGGACAGACGGCCGTCTTGGCAAATTGCTCCGCCCACTTCTGTGCCGTGGCAGACGCATCCTTTTCCTGTAACATTTGGATGTATTTCACTACTCCCTCAAAAGTTACAAAGTAGTCAGAAGATGTACCGATAAGCGAGCTCTTTATCTTTATACGCTCGTCCGAACCGTACAATATCTCCTCGATGGCATCGTCCGGAAGCTCCTTGACGGGGGTTTTCAGCGTGGCTTCGTATTTCTCCAACAATGCGGTAATCTGCCAGAATATCATGCTGTTCTTGGATTTTCCCAAAGGTATGATGGCTCCCTCTCCGATAGACAGTTCGCGGTCGGGGATAATCTTGTCTATATCAATCTGGCTCACCACACCCAGCCCTTTACACTTCGGGCAAGCCCCTTGCGGAGAGTTGAAAGAGAAATTGTGGGGAGCAGGTTCGCGATAGGACAATCCGGTCACAGGACACATCAAACGTTTGCTGTAATGACGTACGCTCTCACTTTGGGCATCAAGAATCATCAGCAACCCGTCACCCTGGCGCATGGCGGTGGCAACGCTGTTCTTCAAGCGGGTATCATCCTTATCCGCTACCACCAGTTTGTCAACGACCACCTCGACATCATGGTTCTTGTAGCGGTCCAGTTTCATGCCGGGCAACGCTTCGCGCACTTCACCGTCCACGCGGACGTAAAGATAGCCTTTTTTGCGAATTTGCTCGAACAACTCCTTATAATGTCCCTTACGGCTACGTACCAGCGGAGCAAGAATGTAAATGCGTTTCCCTTTGTAATCATTCAGAATAAGCTCAAGAATCTGCTCTTCGGTATATTTCACCATTTTTTCACCGGAAAGATAAGAATAAGCTTCACCGGCGCGGGCATACAACAGACGAAGATAATCGTATATCTCCGTTGTCGTACCTACGGTAGAACGTGGGTTTTTATTGGTTGTCTTTTGCTCAATGGAAATCACCGGGCTCAATCCTGTAATCTTATCTACATCGGGACGTTCCAGATTGCCCAAGAAGTTACGGGCATAAGCGGAAAATGTTTCAATATAACGGCGCTGGCCTTCGGCGAATATCGTATCGAACGCGAGAGATGACTTGCCGCTTCCGCTCAATCCTGTAATCACCGTCAGACTGTTACGGGGGATTTCCGCATCGATATCTTTCAAATTATGTACACGCGCTCCGTATACATTGATATATTCTGTTTCTTCTTGCATACTTTAATTAATGAATTTGTGCAAAAATAACGGTTTCCGACCGAATATCAGCCGAAAAGAAGTATTTTTCAGTTTTGAAATGCACAATATTATTTCTTAACTCAATCCTTTGGTTAAAATAGGACAATATTGTTAACTTTGCGGCTACTTTGGGAAATTGTAAACATAAACCAACGATTACTGAATGAAAACAATCAACCGTATTTTTTGCTCCCTACTGCTTGCCGGCGCATGTGGCCTCGGAGTAAATGCACAAGAAAACCAGTCATATTTTCTGCATACAATAGAAAAAGGCCAAAGCTTATACTCCATTGCCAGTATGTACAATATCAGCCAGGCGGATATAGTAAAACTGAATCCCGGCAGCGATGACAAGATATATGTGGGACGCGCTCTACGCATTCCACGCACGGACGCCAATACGCAAAAAGAAACCTTTCACACCATAGCGCCCGGTGAGACCCTTTACCGCCTGACCGTGAAATATAACGTATCCGCCAAAGCAATATGCGACGCCAACCCCGGACTGAGCGCCGAGAACTTCCGCATCGGACAGGTAATCCAAATTCCCTCTGCTACGGACGAGACAACCGTCACCGCAACCACACCGGAACTATCCGGTATATCTACGGGCAATTCGTCCGTTCAAGCTCCGGTACAGTCGCGTTGCCGCGATATGCATAAGGTAAAACGCAAAGAAACGGTATTCAGCATCAGCCGCGAATACGGCATTACAGAAGCCGAACTCATTGCCGCCAATCCGGAGTTACGGGGGGAGAATAAAATAAAGAAAGGCTCATTCCTTTGCATTCCCTACCCCTCTGCCCAAACTCAGCAAAGCACACATCCCCAAACCGTGCCGAGCGACAGCGAACTATTCAGTGAAAACAAAAAGAGTAACGAGCGCATCAATGTCATCAAGGCAGCCGTTATCCTTCCCTTCCTATCCGACGGAGCAAGCAAAAGCGAATCTGCAAAAATGGTGGAATACTACGAAGGTTTCCTCATGGCGGTAGACAGTTTGAAGCGTACAGGAACTTCCATAGACCTTTATACTTACACTACCGGTTCCGCCACATCATCTCTAAACTCCATACTGGGCAAAAGCGAGATGAAGGATATGGATATTATTTTCGGTCCGTTGCACCAGCAACACATCAAGCCGCTGGCCGATTTTGCCGACAAGCATGACATACGTCTGGTCATACCGTTTACATCGAAAGATAACACCGTATTCCGCAATCCGTCGGTGTACCAAATCAACACTCCCCAATCCTATCTCTATTCGGAAGTGTACGACCACTTTGTCCGCCAATTCCCCAACGCCAATGTAATCTTCATCGAAGCCAGCCAAGACACAAGAGACAAGGCGGACTTCATTAAAGGATTGAAAGAGGAACTGCGTAACCGTTCCATACCGACGAAATCGTTGAAAGAAGATGCCACCGTAGAGTCATTGAAAGCCGTACTGCGTAACGACCGCGAAAATATCTTCATCCCGACTTCCGGAAGCAACATCACCCTGATTAAGATACTTCCGCAATTGACGTTATTGGTACGCGAAAAGCCAGACAGCCGTATACACTTGTTCGGTTATCCGGAATGGCAGACTTATACAAAAGACCATCTTGAGGCCTTCTTTGAACTCGATACATATTTCTATTCATCTTTCTATACGAACAACTTGCTTCCGGCGGCCATTAACTTCACCAAGAGTTACCGTAAGTGGTATGGAAAAGACATGGATGAACGTTATCCCAAATTCGGAATGTTAGGTTTCGATACAGGCTATTTCTTCCTCAAAGGATTGTCCCGATACGGTTCAGGTTTTGAAAAGAACCTGAACGAAATGAACCTCGTTCCTATTCAGACAGGATTCAAGTTCCAGCGTGTCAATAACTGGGGCGGATTTATCAACCGGAAAGTATTCTTTGTGCATTTCACCAAGAATTTTGAGCTGATAAAGCTTGATTTTGATTAAAGACGACTGACAGCCATTTGGCTTATAGCAATTCGCAATTGAAGAAAATGAAACTAAAAACAATCATAGGAACAGCTCTTTTGGCAGGTACATGCGCTTTGCCGGCAAGCGCGCAGATAGGCGAACAACGCCATAACCTTTCTGTGGGTATCAACGGCGGTATCAACCTGAACAGCGTAAGCTTCTCTCCCAGAGTTCGCCAAAGCAATCTGATGGGTATCAACGGCGGACTGACAGCCCGTTATATTTCCGAAAAGTATTTCAGTATGATATGCGGTGCACAAATTGAACTTAACTTCTCCCAACATGGTTGGGATGAATTTTATCAGGACTATCCCGAATTACAATATACGCGAAAGATGAACTATATAGAGATTCCTTTCCTTGCGCACCTGGCGTTCGGAAAAGAAAGAGGCCTGCAATTCTTTGTACATGCCGGTCCGCAGATAGGTTTCTTTCTCGGAGACAGTTATACAATAAGCGGTGACTGGGACAATTATACGGGAATAACCGTTGAGCAGCATGATAAAGCTGTCGACAATAAGTTCGACTATGGTATTACGGGCGGAGCCGGTGTAGAGCTACGTACTAAAGCAGGCAACTTTCTGGTAGAAGGCAGGTATTATTATGCCTTGTCCGACTTTTACAGCAGTACTAAGAAAGATTATTTCTCCCGCTCGGCGCATGGAGTTATCACGGCTAAAATCACCTATTTATTCGATTTAAGAAAATAACGATACAAGTCCGATAAATAAAAAAGCGGGGCACATGTTGAAGTAACATATGCCCCGCTTTTTATTATTTAAATATCCTTTTCTTATCGAAACCGGTTTATTATCTCAATCTATCCGCAGCTTTCACCATCAGTTCGTCACGATAGATGGCACGAAAAGCCAAATAATTCAGTATGATACATACAGCAGGCAGACATAAAGCCCAACCTAACTGAAAACTCATCGCATTCAAATCACCTTTCAAAATAAACATGAATACAAAGAAAGCAATGTAATAGCCTATCAGTAAAAGACTGCCGAATATCGTCATACGAACTTGCAGCATACGGTTACGGAACAGGAATATAGTACATAGCGCAATAATTGCACTCAGTAAAAGAATACCGAACAAACCCCATGTAGACTGAAAACTTCCGTCAGCCAAAGTTACGCCCAACGGCTTGAAAACATGAGTCGCTATTCCATCCGAACCTATGAACTGTCCTACCGGCAAGCAGATAGCCACAACCAGCAGAATAGTCACTAATAATAAATAAACGGATTGAATACGCTGTATCATTACTGCAATTTTTCTTTTTCCTTAGAAGGATTACGATAATATACCTTGCCTTCAAGATATTCCTGAGTGGCAATCAATGTCGGTTTCGGCAATTTCTCATAGTAACGGGAAATCTCAATCTGTTCGCGATTCTCGAATACTTCTTCAAGATTATCATTGTAAGAAGCGAACTCTGCCAACTTCTTAGAAAGATCATTCTTGATTTCAACACTGATCTGATTGGCACGCTTACCAATGATCGCTACTGTTTCGTATACATTACCGGTATCCTCACACAACTCCATCATATCACGGGTCACCGTAGTAACAGGAGCATTTGTCTTTCTGTAATCCATAAATTTCTATCTAAATTAATTTTATTCTATAACAATAATAACCTCTCTTTTATCAATCTTTCAAAATCTTCTGCGCCTCCTTAAAAATGCGATCGGCATCTTTCATGTATTTGCTTTCCGGAAATTCATTCTTAAAAGCGTAATATTCATCTACCGTCTCACGATAACGTTCGGCTCTCTTATCCTCCACACTATACACCGCCATTTCATATTTGGCACGCAAGATAAGGATAGACAAATCTTCACGCATATTGGTATAAGGATAATCCTTCAATGCGTTCTGTGCAGTAATAACGCAAGACTCGTAGTTATTTCCCAAATAATTTCCCAAATTATAATAGAGCTTGGCAGAAAGATATTCTTTCATAACCAACTTATCCTGCAAAGTAAATATCATACTTTGAGCTTCATCTTTCTTCGCGCTGTTAGGGAAATATTCAAGAAACATTTGTAACTGCTGAATCGCGCTATATGTACCGGATTGGTCCAAACGGGGTTCCGGAGTATCCAAATATAACGCCTTTCCCGCATGGAAACGTGCCAGTTCAGTAAACGTACCACGCGGGTACACATTATAATATTGGGTAAATGTCTGCGCGGCGGTCTGATAATCTTTCTGGTTATAATAGCTCATACCCAGCATATAAAGTGATTCTTCCGCTTTATCAGTACCTTTAAGAATAGCAATCAACTCATTCAGCAAAGTCGCAGCACGATTATACTGACCTTTCGCGAAGTAATTCTTTGCCGCTTCATACTTGTATTCGTAGTCTGTGCTTTTCAGCAACTTGTTGTATTCTCCGCATGAGGAGAGCAGCAGTGCTGCAAGCAAAGTTATAAGGATGTTCTTCTTCATTACTCTTATTCAAATAATGTGCAAAGATAGAGGTTCGCATCGAATTAAACAACGATACGCACCTTAATTTTTCAAAAACAAAGACTAAGGGCGCAAGATAATCGATGGATAGGGAAGAAAAAAGATAATAGAGTGGCAGAAGGGTAAAGTGGTACAAGATAATAAGATGACAGAGCAACAGAGTGATGAGGTACTGAGACTATACCCTATCACTCTGTTGTTTTTCATCCTTTTTACAGTTTATATAAGTCGCTTGCAGCGAGTAAATCCACCTTTTTCTCCGTCAATACCCGGATACAGTTTTCCATATCATTGGGACGGATAATAACGTTGGCGGTCTGTCCGTTGGCAAAGGAGTACATATATTCAATAAATACGCCTTCATCAGACAGGCAACGGAGCACTTTTGCCAATGAACCCGGAATATTGGGACAACTGATACCCACCACATCAGTTACGTTCACGGCAAAATGATTATCCTTTAAGGCCTTATATGCTTTATCAGGTTCGGAGACAATACCGCGAAGAATACCAAAATCGGCATTCTCGGCTATGCAGAGAGCAGAAAGATTAACACCTTCTTTGGCAAGAACTTCCGTCACCTCCGTAAGACGACCGGACTTATTTTCCAAAAAAATAGAAAGTTGTTTTGCTACCATAAGTTTTACTATTTGACGATTTACAATTTACGATTATCAATTACGCGTTTCGCTTTACCTACACTGCGCTCAATGCTGCGAGGCTCTACCAGACGGACATCTACGCCCAAGCCCAATACGCTTTGCAAACGCGCGGTAAGCTTCTTCTTCAAAGCCAGCATCTTATTAATCTCATCGGAGTAATATTCCGGACGGACTTCTACTTGTAGTTCCATGGTATCCGTATTATTCTTACGGTCGACAAGCAGCAGATAATGCGGCTCGAATTCAGGCATTTCAAGAATAACGGATTCAATCTGTGTGGGGAATACATTCACGCCGCGTATAATGAGCATATCGTCACTACGTCCGAGAATGCGGTCCATACGCACCAATGTACGTCCGCAAGAACATTTGTCATAGTGCAAAGCCGTAAGGTCTTTAGTGCGATAACGCAGCAACGGCATGCCTTCTTTAGTAAGGTGGGTAAATACCAGCTCTCCCGTTTCACCCGGCGCAACAGGTTCAAGTGTTTTCGGGTCTACTATCTCCGGAAAATAATGATCTTCGTTAAGATGCGTACCATTCTGGCATTCACATTCATACCCTACACCCGGACCCGCTATTTCACTCAATCCATAAATGTCATAAGCCTTTATTCCCAATTTCGTTTCAATATCGCGACGCATATTCTCCGTCCACGGCTCTGCACCGAATGCACCGACTTTCAGTTTGAACTCCTCACGCGGAAAACCCGAATCCTTAATGGCGTCCGCCAGATACAACGCATAAGAAGGCGTACAACAGAGTACTGTCGAACCGAAATCATGCATCAATGTAATTTGCTTTTCCGTATTACCGCTGGACATCGGAATAACAGAAGCACCGATATTCTCGGCGCCTGCGTGCGCCCCCAATCCGCCGGTAAACAATCCGTATCCGTAAGATACTTGAAAAATATCCGAACTGCCTGCGCCATACGCCGTAAAAGCACGTGACAGGCATTCCGACCAAGCCGAAAGGTCCTTGCGCGTATATCCCACTACGGTAGGTTTTCCGGTTGTACCGGAAGACGCGTGGATACGAACAATCTGGCTCATAGGAACAGCACAAAGTCCGAAAGGGTAATTGTCCCGCAAATCATATTTTGTAGTAAAAGGAAGCTTTACAATGTCGTCGATGCTGTTGATGTCATCGGGAGTAATTCCCAGTTCCTGCATTTTCTTGCGATAGAAAGGAGTGTCATGATATACGCGCTCCACCGTTTTTTTAAGACGAATGCTCTGAATTTTACGAAGGCTTTCGCGATCCATGCATTCGATACTTTCGTTCCAAATCATGTTTTTGTTGTATTACATTAATGGTTATTATTAATTTGATATCGCAAAGATATGTTTTACTTACGAATTCACAAATTTTCGATGTAACTTTCCTATCTTTGCCCGATAATTCTGATGAAATGAATAAATTTGAGTTAACATCCGCCTATCGTCCCACCGGAGACCAGCCGGAAGCAATTGCACAACTCACCGAAGGTGTACGTGAAGGAATTCCCGCACAAACTTTGCTGGGTGTGACAGGTTCCGGAAAAACATTTACCATTGCCAATGTCATAGCCAACATTAACAAGCCTACGCTCATATTGAGCCATAACAAGACACTGGCTGCACAGCTATACAGCGAGTTCAAGGGATTCTTCCCGAACAACGCGGTAGAATACTATGTATCCTATTATGATTACTATCAGCCCGAAGCCTATCTTCCTTCTTCGGACACATATATAGAGAAAGACCTCGCCATCAACGACGAAATCGACAAGCTCAGGCTTGCCGCCACTTCCGCCCTGCTTTCCGGACGCAAGGATGTGGTAGTGGTATCTTCCGTATCGTGCATCTACGGCATGGGAAATCCGGCCGATTTCTATAATAATGTCATCGACGTGCAACAAGGAAAAAATTACAGTCGCAATGTGTTCCTGCGCCGGCTTGTAGACAGTCTTTACGTCCGTAACGACATTGATTTGAACCGGGGTAATTTTCGCGTGAAAGGCGACACCGTAGACATTTACCTTGCTTATGCCGACAATCTGCTGCGCATAGTTTTTTGGGGAGATGAGGTAGACAGCATCGAAGAAGTAGACCCTATAAGCGGAGTTACCATTGCCCGGTTCGATGCTTACAAAATATATCCCGCCAACCTCTTTATGACGACCAAGGAAGCCACTCTGCGGGCTATCCATGAGATAGAGGACGACTTGCGCAAACAAGTGCAATGGTTTGAAAACGAAGGACGTCCTTTTGAAGCCAAACGCTTGCAGGAACGGGTCACCTACGATATGGAGATGCTGCGCGAATTGGGGCACTGTTCGGGAATCGAGAACTATTCGCGCTATTTTGACGGACGTGAGGCGGGTACACGCCCTTACTGTTTACTGGATTTCTTCCCCGATGATTTCCTTATCGTCATTGACGAGAGCCACGTCAGTGTTCCGCAGATACGAGCCATGTATGGCGGCGACCGTGCCCGAAAAACCAATCTTGTAGAATATGGTTTCCGGCTTCCCGCTGCCATGGATAATCGCCCATTGAAGTTTGAGGAATTTGAATCTATGGCCAAACAGGTAATATACGTCAGCGCCACCCCCGCCGACTATGAGTTGATGCAATCCGAAGGTATTGTCGTAGAACAGGTGATTCGTCCCACAGGTTTGCTGGACCCTATCATCGAAGTACGCCCCAGCCATAACCAGATAGACGACCTGATGGAAGAAATTCAATTGCGCATAGAGCGCAATGAGCGTACACTCGTCACCACTCTGACCAAACGTATGGCGGAAGAGCTGACGGAGTACCTTCTCAATAACAGCGTAAAATGCAACTATATCCATAGTGACGTAGACACGCTGGAACGTGTAAAGATTATGAGCGATTTACGTGAAGGCGAATATGATGTGCTTGTAGGTGTCAACCTTCTGCGTGAAGGACTGGACTTACCGGAAGTCTCTCTTGTGGCCATTCTGGATGCGGACAAGGAAGGATTTCTCCGCTCTCACCGTTCATTGACGCAGACAGCGGGACGTGCCGCCCGTAATGTCAACGGTATGGTTATCATGTATGCTGATAGAATTACGGAAAGTATGCAGCTTACCATTGACGAAACCAACCGCCGTCGCGAAAAGCAATTGAAGTATAACGAAGAACATGGCATTACTCCCCGGCAAATCAAGAAAGCAAAGAACCTCAACGTATTTGCCGGTACGGAAGGGTTTGCCGAAAGCGGAGCCGGCAAAGAAAAATCTTCCGCAACCACTCCACGTCCCTATGTGGAACAAGACAGTACCGCTACGCTTGCCGCAGACCCGATTGTTCAGTACATGAACCGCGCCCAGCTTGAAAAGAGCATCGAGCGTACCAAGAAACTGATGCAGGAAGCCGCCAAGAAACTCGACTTCATCGAAGCCGCTCAATACCGTGATGAAGTACTGAAAATGGAAGACCTTCTAAAAGAAAAAACAGAATAGAACCTAAAAAGTCTGTTTGTATCAAACTGTTTGATGCTGCATTTGTTACTCTTTGTATATAAATCACTTAACTCATAAGATTATGAATACAAAAAGAGGAACGGTAGCATTAACAGCCTTAGCTGCCCTGTTTTCATTAGGCATACAACAAGCGGACGCATGTACGCGCGCCACTTACATCGGACCGGATAATATGGTTATCACAGGCCGGACAATGGACTGGAAAGAGGATATCATGAGTAATATCTACGTATTCCCGCGGGGAATGGAAAGAGCCGGATACAATAAAGGCGAAACAGTGAAATGGACATCAAAGTACGGCAGTGTCATTGCAACAGGTTATGACATAGGTACATGTGACGGTATGAATGAGAAAGGTCTGGTGGCCGGCCTGCTATTCCTGCCGGAGTCCGTATATGACCGTCCCGGAGATACCCGCCCCGTAATGGGCATCAGTATTTGGACGCAATACGTACTTGACAACTTCGCTACCGTACGCGAAGCCGTAGACGAGCTGAAAAAAGAGACCTTCCGCATTGATGCCCCCCAAATGCCGAACGGCTCGGCTTCCACTCTTCATTTGGCTATTACAGACGAAACGGGAAATACCGCTATCCTGGAATATCTAGACGGAAAGCTGAGCATCCACGAAGGCAAAGAATATCAGGTAATGACCAACTCGCCCAAATATGAGGACCAATTAGCCATAAACGACTACTGGAAAGAAGTCGGCGGATTGCAAATGCTGCCCGGAACCAATCGTTCCAGCGACCGTTTTGTACGTGCATCATTCTACATCCATGCCATTCCTCAGACGGCAGACGCAAAGATTGCAGTGCCCAGTGTGTTGAGCGTGATGCGTACCGTATCCGTCCCGTTTGGAATCACTACACCGGATAAGCCCCATATCTCTTCCACCCGTTGGCGTTCGGTCTCCAACCAAAAGGATAAAGTCTATTATTTTGAATCAACCCTCACTCCTAACCTGTTCTGGCTTGATTTGAAGAAAATAGATTTCAGCCCTAAAGCCGCAGTAAAGAAACTTGCGCTGACCAACGGAGAAATCTACGCGGGAGATGCCGTAAAAGATTTGAAAGACAGTTCCTCTTTCACATTCCTGTTCCAGACACCCGTTCTTTGATAAGAGCGTATAAATCTTTATTAAAGATACATATAAAGGACTGTACCATACGGACAAAAGGGTACAGTCCTTTTTTGCATACCTGTTTTTCACGTTAGCCTTAAGCCTTTCTCATGATTTTTATGTATGTTTGTAGTCAAACTTCAAAGCCGCATATCTACATGGAACTATTAGTATATAAAGCCTCGGCCGGTTCGGGAAAGACCTTCACACTGGCTGTGGAATACATCAAGCTTCTGATTCTCAATCCCCGCGCCTATCGGCAGATTCTTGCCGTAACTTTTACCAACAAGGCTACGGCGGAGATGAAAGAGCGTATTTTAACGCAACTTTACGGCATTTGGAAGGCAGACCCTGCATCAGACGCTTACCTGAAACGTATCAAAGAGGATTTGAATTCCTCTTCCCTTTCCGACAAAGAACTGCGCCAACGTGCAGGGATGGCCTTGCAATATATGCTGCACGATTACAGTCGCTTCCGCGTGGAGACAATCGACTCGTTTTTCCAGTCCGTCATGCGCAACCTTGCCCGTGAGCTGGAACTCAGCCCCAATCTGAACATCGAACTGAATAACGCCGATGTGCTGAGCGACGCCGTCGACAGTATGATTGAAAAACTGACTCCCTCTTCACCCGTATTGGCTTGGCTATTGGATTACATCAACGAACGCATTGCCGATGACAAACGCTGGAATGTCTCCAATGAAGTCAAGAGTTTCGGACGGAACATCTTCGATGAAAGTTATATAGAACGCGGCGAAGGACTGCGTCTCAAACTTCGTTCGCCCGAAACAATCAAACTTTATCGTGACGTGCTGCGCGAAATGGAGACTGATGCGCTGGAACAGATGAAAGGTTTCTACGACCAGTTCGAAGGAGAGCTGGACGGTCATGCCCTCGTACCCGAGGACTTGAAAGGCGGTGCACGCGGCATAGGCAGCTATTTCCGCAAATTGCGTGACGGGCGGCTGACAGACAAAGACGTACTGAATGCCACCTTACAAAACAGTCTGGCAGATGCCAAAAACTGGACTACAAAAACATCTTCCCGTAAGGATGAGATTATCCGTCTTGCGGAAACCAGTCTGATACCTCTGCTTCAGGATGCAGAGAGGCTGCGCCCGCAGAAAAGCCGTACGATAAACAGTTGCCGCCTCTCGTTGCAACATCTCAACAAATTACAGTTGCTCAACCATATCGATGAAGAAGTACGCACACTGAACCGAGAGCATAACCGGTTTCTGTTGTCAGACACCAACGCCCTGTTACATAAATTAGTGCACGAGGGCGATTCTTCCTTCGTATTCGAGAAAATAGGCGCCAACATCCGCAATGTAATGATAGACGAGTTTCAGGATACAAGCCGCATGCAATGGGATAATTTTCGGTTACTGTTGCTCGAAGGGCTTTCACAAGGAGCTGACAGTCTGATTGTGGGTGATGTGAAACAGTCCATCTATCGTTGGCGCAACGGTGATTGGGGAATATTGAACAGCCTGGGAAGCAGTCAATCCCAACCTCAACTCTACAACAACAGTTCCCAACTCTCTTTTCCTTTCCCGGTACGTGTGGAAACATTGAAGGTAAACCGCCGGAGTGAAACGAATGTCATCAATTTCAATAACCGCTTGTTTACCGCTGCGGTAGATTATCTGAATTCCTTGCATTTGGAAGAACTGAAAGAAGAATGCTTTCCGCTGAAACGAGCCTATGCCGATGTGGCCCAGGAATCTCCTAAAACAGACAGTAAGGGCTATGTCAAAGTTTCTTTCATAGAGCCTGACGAAGAACGGAACTATACCGAAAAAACTTTATCCGCTTTGGGAGAAGAAGTACAAAGACTGCTCTCGGAAGGTGTGAAATTGAATGACATCACCATTCTTGTACGCAAGAATAAGAACATACCGCCTATCGCGGATTATTTCGACAAAGAACTGCATCTTCCCGTCGTATCGGATGAAGCGTTCCGTTTGGATGCGTCTCTTGCCATCTGCATGTTGATAGATGCTCTGCGCTATCTGTCGAATCCGGAAGAAAAGATAGCGAAAGCTTCGCTAATCATGAATTACAAATTACAGATTACGGATGAAAAACAAGCGAAAGCCGATAAGGCAGGAGCAAATGAGAATAAGCTCCGAGAAAACGGAAATATTGCAGGAGCAAACGAAGACAAGCGGGAGGCGAGCTCTGCAGAACCGGCAGATTGGCACAATATCTTAACGGCTGATGCAAGAACGGCGCTTCCCGCAGAGTTCGTTTCCCGTATGAACGAACTACGCCTGATGCCGCTATACGAACTATTGGAAGAGCTTTTTACACTGTTCAATATGGGCAGCATCGAAAAGCAGGACGCTTACCTGTTCTCTTTCTTCGATGCGGTGACGGAGTATCTGCAAAGTAATTCTTCCGACCTCGACGGCTTTATCCGTTACTGGGACGAAACACTTTGCGCCAAGACAATCCCCAGCGGAGAAATGGACGGCATACGTATCTTCTCCATTCATAAATCCAAAGGACTGGAGTTCCATACCGTCCTCATTCCCTTCTGCGACTGGAAACTGGAGAACGAAACATACAACCAGCTCGTATGGTGCACCGCTCCCGAGTCACCTTATAATGCAATAGACCTTGTTCCCGTCAACTACTCTTCCACAATGGCGGAGTCTGTTTACCGTCAAGACTATCTTGACGAGCGCTTGCAACTGTGGGTGGACAATCTGAACCTGCTTTATGTAGCGTTTACCCGCGCCGGGAAGAACCTGATATTATGGAGCAAGAAAGACCAGAAGGGAACGATGGCGGAACTTCTTTCCGCCGCCCTGCCTCAAGTTGCCCAAACGGGTGAAGGCAGTTGGGATGAAGAGGAAAGTGTCTATGAAAGCGGAGAGATATATCCGTCGGGAGAAGAGATTCTTCACTGCGTTCAGAATGAAAAAAACAAAGATACGGATAAGCCGAATGACAAAAGCAAAGTCCTGAACAAGCTTGCACAGAAACCCGTCAAGCTTCCGGTGCACATGGAGAGCATGCGCCACGACATCGAATTCCGCCAGTCCAACCGTTCCGCCGACTTCATAGCCGGAGTGGACGAAGCCGAATCCAGCCGGCGTTTCATCAATCGGGGACGTTTGTTGCACACATTATTCTCTGCCATCGAAACCGAAGCGGATATTGACGATGCCATCAGCCGCCTGGTATTCGAGGGTATTATAGGACGTACCGAAACAGAAGAGGAAATACGGGAACTGACCCGCAAGGCGTTCTCTCAACCGCAAATCAAGGATTGGTATTCGGGCGCATGGCAGTTATTCAACGAATGCGACATCATTTGGCAGGAGAACGGCGCACTCCGCAACCGCCGCCCCGACCGCGTGATGATGCGTGACGGTGTAATCGTGGTTGTAGACTTCAAGTTCGGCAAACCTAACAAGAAATATAACAAGCAGGTGCAAGGATACATCGAATTACTTGTCCGCATGGGGTATGATGTAAATACTATCAACGGGTATCTGTGGTATGTAGAAGAAGAAATAATAGAGAAAGTATAAACGCCAATTAAATTATGAACATACAAGTTCCCGTTATAGGCATCTGCCGCCATCGTCTATATACTGACGGCGAAGGCGTAAGCACATTGGTGGCATTTCATGGTTGCCCGCTACGATGCCGTTACTGCCTTAATTCGCAAGTGTTGGAGCACGAGGAAGATAGTCAGTACTATGATTGCACCTCGCTCTACGACCAGGTAAAGATGGACGAGCTTTACTTCCTCGCCACCGGTGGCGGCATCACTTTCGGCGGCGGAGAACCTTGCCTGCAAAGCCAGTTCATCGCCGGATTCCGGGAAGCCTGCGGAGACAAATGGCTGCTCACGGTAGAGACATCATTGAATGTTCCGCAACTGCACATCAAACGCCTGCTTCCGATAGTAGACCGCTATATCGTGGATATCAAGGATATGAATCCGGACATCTATCGCCACTATACGGGAAAAGGGAATGGAGCGGTAATCCGTAACCTGCGTCTGCTTGCCGACAACGGAAGAGCACAAGATGTTATCGTACGCATTCCCCTCATTCCCCGCTACAACACTAAAGAGGACCAAGCAAATAGTATCGAAGAATTGAAAGCAATGGGGTTCGCCCACTTCGATGTTTTCACATACAAAACCTTTAGCACACAACTGTCATGAAACGAGGAAAGCAAACTTGCCGTATCCTGAAAGAGATACGCCGACAAATAGCTGAAGCAAATGACATCGAATTCATCACATCCGAATGTCAATACAAAGAAGACTGTCTCGGTACCTGCCCTAAGTGCGAGGCGGAAGTGCGTTATTTGGAACAAGAGTTGGAACACAGACGGATGACAGGAAAACTCGTCACGCTTGCGGGCATATCAGCGGGGATGCTGACTATGAATACCTATGCCCAATCCGGCGGAAGCGGAAACACAATTACCTCATCGTCGAAAATAGAACTTCAAGACTCACTGAAACCAAGTAAAGAGGCTATAATAATAGGATATATTCCGGTTCAGCAATATGACGAGACAGACAGGTGTACCGTTCCTGTGAAGCAAACCAAAATAAGCAAAATCGAAATAGCGGGAAGCGTAAAGGATGAGTGCGGCAACGTCCTTTTAGGAGCCTCAATCCGCGAGAAAGGAACTAACAACGGTACCCGTAGCCAAACGGACGGAACATTCTCCTTGCAGGTATCAGGTAAGTATCCGGTTATCGTCTCTTGTATAGGGTACTCACCTATAAAGATACCCGTAAAGTTGTTAAGTGATTCTTTGCAGATAATTCTTGAAGAACTGTGGGAAGGAGAAGTAATGCCTATGACAGAATATAACGGTAATTCAAAGAGGAAAAACATTATCAAACAAGACAGCCTGTCCCACCGGACGGAAGCAGAATTTCCCGGAGGAATGCAAGCATTATTGGAGTACCTGAAAATAAATATAGAATATCCCCTATTACCTGAAGAGCATGGGATAAACGGAGGTGTCGTCGTAAAATTCATAATCGATAAAGATGGAAAAATAAAATATCCCCGAATAAGCCGTAGTGTAGACCCGGTATTAGACAGAATGGCATTAGAACGCATCTGGCAAATGCCCCAATGGAAACCTGCTACAGAAAACGGAAGTTCCATTCCTTATGAGTATGTCGTATCAGTACGCTTCATCACACACTACATACCCTACGAGGAATTTAAAGTTAAAGAAGAGTACAATCTTAAAGCCCAACAAAGTACTCCGGTCTATGGACGAACAAAAAATAATCAGCCTGATACTTTCCCCAGATATCCGGGTGGCCTCGAAAAACTAATAGCAGATTTTAGAATATACGTTGAAAAGATGCGGGAACAAACGAATGATTCGAAATGGAATGATATGCCCAGCCGGACAACTGTAGGATTTATCATCGAAAAAGACGGAAGCGTTTCCAACATCAAAGTCTCGAAAATGCTGAATTCGGTACTGAATAAAAAAGTGATACACTTCATCAAGCAGATGCCTCGTTGGACACCCGGTACCAAAGACGGGAAAATAGTCCGTTCCTTTTATACAGTTCCACTATTTTTCTAAAATCTTTAAATATAAGCAGCCCAACTTCAATCATACATATATGAAAACATTCCTTCAATTAGTAGCCCAAGACCTATATTCCAAAATAGGAAACGACCTGTCACGCACAGCCATCGTATTTCCCAATAAACGCGCCGGCCTGTTCTTTAATGAACATCTGGCAGCCCAAAGCGACCGCCCGTTATGGTCGCCCGCATACGTCAACATCAGCGAACTGTTTCGCCAACTTTCACCCCTGAAACCGGGTGACCCTATCCGGTTGGTGTGCGAGTTGTATAAAGTATTCCGGGAAGAAACGCATAGCGAAGAACCGTTGGATGACTTCTATTTTTGGGGAGAACTGCTTATCAGCGACTTCGATGACGTAGATAAGAACCTTGTAGATGCCGGCAAACTGTTCAGCAACTTACAGGACTTGAAGAACATCATGGACAGCTACGATTTTCTTGATAAAGAACAGGAAGAAGCCATACAACAGTTTTTTCAAAACTTCTCCATTGACAAGCGCACGCAGCTCAAAGAGAAGTTTATCTCCCTTTGGGACAGGCTGGGAGACATTTATAGAAACTACCGGAAGAATCTCTCCGAACTGGGCATCGCTTATGAAGGCATGATGTACCGCCACGTCATAGAACAGCTCGATACAGACCGCCTGCGCTATGACCGCTACGTATTCGTCGGCTTCAACGTGCTGAATAAGGTGGAAACCCGCTTCTTCCAACTTCTGCAGGATGCGGGAAAAGCCATGTTCTACTGGGATTACGATGTGTTCTACACCCGTCTGCCCCACGAACAACAACCACCGTACATCCACGAGGCTGGTGAATTTATCCTGCGCAACTTAAAGCTGTTTCCCAATCAACTGCCCGAAACAGCCTTTGACGTCCTGCGGCATCCCAAGAAAGTCCGTTTCATATCCGCTCCGACAGAAAATGCGCAAGCCCGCTACCTGCCCGAATGGGTGCGTACGGTTATGAAAAATGATACCGAAACAAGCAAGGAGAAAGAAAACGCCATCGTATTATGCAATGAATCGCTGTTACTGCCCGTACTGCACTCCATTCCCCCGGAAGTGGAGAACGTCAACATAACTATGGGATTTCCATTGGCGCAGACACCCGTATACAGTTACATCAACGCCCTTATGGAATTGCAGACTACGGGGTACCGCAGAGATACGGGACGCTATACGTACGAAACGGTACTTGCCGTATTGAAACACCCCTATACCCGGCAGCTGTCTGCCGCCTCCGAAGACTTGGAGAAGCAACTCACCAAAGACAACCGTTTCTACCCTCTTCCGTCGGAGCTTAAAAAAGACGCTTTTCTTGAACGGATATTCACTCCGCAGAACGGAATCTCTTCCATCTGCCGTTATCTCACCGAACTGCTGCGCGAAGTAGCCGTTGTTTACCGTCAGGAAAAGGACGAAGAAGATATTTTCAACCAGCTTTACCGGGAATCACTATTCAAGAGTTATACGCTTGTCAACCGTTTACTCAGCTTGATAGAGAGCGACGGACTGAGCCTGCAGACAGACACCCTGAAACGTTTGATGAATCGTCTGCTCACCTCAACCAACATCCCGTTTCATGGCGAACCGGCTATCGGCATGCAAGTAATGGGAGTGCTGGAAACGCGTAATCTTGACTTCCGTAATCTTATTATGCTGTCCCTCAATGAAGGCCAGCTCCCAAAAGCCGGCGGTGACTCGTCCTTCATTCCTTATAACCTGCGCAAAGCATTCGGCATGACCACCATCGAGCACAAGAACTCGGTATATGCCTATTACTTCTACCGCCTTATACAGCGTGCGGAAAATATCACCTTATTATACAATACGGCATCCGACGGTTTGAACCGAGGTGAAATGTCACGTTTCATGCTCCAATTCCTCGTAGAGTCTCCACACGATATCTCACGCGAATATCTGGAAGCGGGACAATCTCCCCAACACAGCCGTGAGATAGAAATACATAAGACGGATGAGGTACTATCACGAATGTACAACACATACGACATCCGGCGACATCCGAATGCGCTCTTTTCGCCTTCGGCACTCAATACCTACCTCGATTGCCGGCTAAAGTTCTACTACCGCTACGTTGCCGGACTGAAAGCCCCCGATGAGGTCAGTGCAGAGATTGACTCCGCCTTGTTCGGAACCATCTTCCACCGTTCTGCCGAACTGGTATATCAAGACCTTACCGCCAATGGAAAAGAGATACGCAAAGAAGATTTGGAACAACTGCTCCGTAATGACGTTAAACTGCAAACTTACGTAGACACCGCCTTCAAAGAAGAACTTTTTCATGTACCGGCCGACGAGCGTCCCGAGTATAACGGCACACAGCTCGTTCACTCCAAAGTCATTGCTTCCTATTTGCGGCAACTGCTCCGTAATGACTTGCAGTATGCTCCTTTCCACATGGAAGCCATGGAACAAAAAGTAACGGAAACCATAGAAGTAAATACTCCCTTGGGAACTCTGCCTTTAAATATTGGTGGAACGATAGACCGGATGGATAGTAAAAACGATACCCTGCGTATTGTGGACTATAAGACAGGCGGTACTCCCAAAACTCCTGAGAACATAGAACAACTGTTTACTCCAGCCGATAACCGTCCGAGTTATATCTTCCAGACTTTCCTGTATGCCGCCATCATGTGCCGCAAACAAACCTTGAAAGTAGCCCCCTCCCTGCTATACATTCATCGTGCCGCGTCCGAAAGCTACTCGCCCGTCATCGAAATGGGTGCACCGCGTCAGCCTAAAATACCGGTTTATAATTTTGCATTTTATGAAGATGATTTTCGGGAGCGGCTATCGGCGCTTCTGCAAGAGATATACAATCCCGGGGAGCCCTTCACTCAAACAAAAGATACGAAGAAATGTGAATACTGCGACTTTAAAAGGTTATGTAACAAATAAGGAGGTTGTGTCAATACAAAAAAACGTTTACTATTTGTTTTTTGTATTGACACGACCTCCTTATTTATTTCTTCAACGGGATAGAGAAATAGAATGTCGATCCTTCTCCCTGCTTGGATGTAAACCACAGCTTACCGCCATTCTTCACGACAAAATCCTGACACAACAGCAATCCTAATCCGGAACCTTCTTCATTATTAGTACCGAAGGTACTGAAATGCGTATCGGTATGCAGTAATTTTTTCTGCCCTTCTTCGTCAATTCCGCAACCGTTATCTTTTACGCTGACCACCACCATATCTCCCTGTTCTTCCATTTTCACCAACACTTCGGAGTTTTCATTACTGAATTTGATGGCATTGCTCAACAGGTTGCGAATAACGGTTTTAAGCATATCAATATCGGCACAGACAGGTAACTTCTCCGGCTTTTCTTCACGAATGGTAATCTTCTTCAAGCCGGCTATCATATTGAATACATCAATCACGCTGTCCATCACTTCCACTGCATCAATATCCTGATAGACTACATTCAGATTACCGATTTGGCTCTTTGTCCATTTCAGCAGGTTATCCAATAATGAGAAAACATCTTCTGTTGTCCGGTTTGCCATTGTCAGCAGCTCGTGCATCTCGGTGCCAATCTTCTCAACAGGCAGGTTAAGAATCAGCATATTCAGCACCATTTTGATAGAGCCCATCGGAGAACGCAAATCGTGGGCAATCACAGAATACAGCTTGTCACGTCCGGCAATGGTACGCTGCAACTCTTCCGTTTTCTTCAAAATAATACGTTTGGCCGCCACCAATGAAATCTGATGAGTGACGCGAATTATCAGTTCTTCCTTATTGAAAGGCTTGGATATAAAATCATTGGCCCCTACCTGGAAGCCTTTCACAATATCCGTCGTACTGTTCAATGCAGTCAAAAAGATGATTGGAATATCTGCCGTATCGGGGTTTGACTTGAGACGCTGCGCAACTTCAAATCCGCTTAAATCCGGCATCATCACATCCAGCAACACTAAGTCCGGATGTTCTTTTTCCACCTGTTCCAAAGCCTGCTGTCCGTTGTTTGCCGTAGCAATCGCAAACTTCTCATTTGTCAAGAGTACTTTCAACAACAATACGTTGGACATCACATCATCTACGATGAGAATCTTGTACTCGGAAGGATTTATTTCCATGTTCATCTTTGTATTATATTTTTTCCCGTTATCGATATTATATTTATTCAAGAACGATACTTTCCGAAATATTCAATCATGCGGCGCAAGCCTTCCTCCAGCCCGATTGCAGGTTGCCAGTCCAGTTTGCTTTTAGCCAACGTAATGTCGGGTTTTCGTTGTCTCGGATCATCGTGCGGCAACGGTTTGAATATCAGCTTTGATTGGGAGCCTGTCAGCTCAATGACTTTCTCCGCCAGCTCAAGAATGGAGAATTCGCAGGGATTACCCAAATTTATCGGACCGATAAACTCATCTTCCGTATTCATCATCCGCACCATTCCTTCTATCAAGTCGTCCACATACTGAAAACTACGAGTTTGAGCGCCTGAGCCGTAAATCGTAATATCCTCGTTCCGCAATGCCTGAACCACAAAATTAGAAACCACCCGCCCGTCATCAGGCAACATACGCGGACCATATGTATTGAAAATACGTATAATCTTTATGCGTATCCCGTTCTGACGATGATAATCCATAAAAAGCGTTTCGGCGCAACGTTTGCCTTCATCATAACAAGAACGGATTCCGATCGGGTTTACATTTCCCCAATAACTTTCCACTTGGGGATGTATGATAGGATCACCATAGATTTCGCTGGTAGACGCCTGCATGATTTTCGCATTTGTCTTTTTTGCCAGTCCCAACATATTAATAGCTCCCAATACCGAAGTTTTAATAGTTTTTATGGCATCGTGCTGATAATGTATCGGGGATGCGGGACAAGCCAGATTATAAATTTCATCGACCTCCGCCTCATAAGGGAATTCCACATCGTGAAGCACAAATTCAAAATGAGGATTCCCCTTCAGGTGGGCTATATTCTCTTCCGAACCGGTGAAAAGATTATCCAAGCATATTACTTTGTGTCCGTCTTTAATCAACCGGGTACACAGATGAGAGCCTATAAAGCCGGCACCACCGCTAACCAATATTTTTTTCATGCAGCACTATATTTCTATATGTCCGAAGACCATACAATCTGTTTGTTTTGCTTATGTGCTGACAAATGTAGGCGATTTGGTTAAAATATGCAAGTTTGTAAAAGGATTATTTCAATTGTCAGGGAATATATTCCGGCTTGTTATCGGGGATACTGAAATCTTTATTGGCAAACAAGTCTGCCAAACCCGAAATTTGCTTTAAACGAAGCAGCTCGTCACGGTCCATTCCTATATTCTTCATGATCCACTGGTCGGACATGCCGGCATGATCCAGTTCGGCGACAATATTACACATCAGCTCGATGTTATGTGTTCCACGCGCACGGTTATGGCGGATTGTGGATGCCATACGGTTGGACAATTCCTTATCAATCACAACGACCGGCAACAAACCGTTCTCGCGTTGATAAATCCGTTTGGAAGTTTTCAACACCTGATAGCGGTGGTATCCGTCTACCAAAATATAGTTGTCTTTCTCCCGGTCGTAATAGCAGACGCAGGGCATTGTAAAACCATCTTCCCAGATGGACAGTTCCAACAGTTTCATTTCGGGCGGCGCCACTACATTCGGATTATAATCATTGGCTTGTATCTTTTCTATGGGAACCGCTTTTACATTGTATACCGGACTTTTATCTACACTCATAGCATCATATTTTTGAATTGTTCCATTATTTTGTCTCGCTTGTATATCTCTTCTTTGGTCAGGGCAAATCCCATGTATTTACACGCATGGTCATTCTTCAAAATACAAATGCACATACGTTTATAAGTAGGTATCTCCCTGAATTCCGTAATATCGATATCATCCAGATAATCCATGCGGACAGGTTTCTTGTTTGTTTTGTAATTGGTATAGTTCACCACTTCGATGGGGATACCCGCATTCTGTAATTTTTTTATGGTATTCTCGCTAAGACATCCTCCTTTGGTTCGCCAGAACTCGATGCTGACGGTCAATTTCTTCAAATAGTTGCGCCGGGTTTCTTCGGGCAAGGTAGAAAGCAGAAACTGCATAAAGCCTTTCCACGTATAGCCTTTCGGAATGCGTACGCTCTGCCAGCCCATAGCGTGAGTACCGCCATAAATACCTGTAAAGTTCACTCCATTGACACGTCCTATCATTTTTCCCCAAGTATTAGGGTCTATCACTTTATACAACGCAAGGCTCTCCTGCGCCTCGCACAGAAACGGGCTGGCCACACGCTGGCGTTCTATATTGACACCTGCCTTATAATACAAGTCGTACAAATGGTTATAATCGAAGCCGAACTTTCCATTGGCAGTCCAGATATCCGTCGTTTTCCAGTCGTAGATGGGATAAGCGTTGAATATGTCGTTGCCTATTTTGGAAGTCCACCTGTAATTATGATACATCTGATATTTGCGGTTCAGATGAATACTGCGCCAGCGGTTGAAGCTCTCCTGCGTGCGAATACCTATAAGGAAACAGGTACGCACCGCATCTTTTCGCAGATGCAGCCATTTGGCAAAATGCATCTGATACTCATAATCCCACATATTCTCCGTATAGAACGGAAAAGCCTCTTTCGTATAAGAGCCCGGAGGCATCTGACGCACCCAAAGTTCTTTCATGCTCTCATCCCAAGGACGCCAATAACTCTGATACATGGATGTGCAAGTAGTAACTTTGAAAGGGACACATACCCGATAGACTTCCAGAATATCCTTATTGGCTTCCAATATACGGTCTACATAATCTATGGTTACGGTATATTGTATCTCATAATCCATATGAAACACACATAACTTTCGCTTTAAATTATTGCGCCGGATGTAATCTATGCATAAGTTCAGCAATACGCCACTGTCTTTCCCGCCGGAAAACGACACGCATATTGTATCGAACTCTCTAAAAATCAGTTCTAAACGTTCCTGCGCAAGTTCGTATACATTTTTAGATGCGGCCATACTTATTTATCTTTTTTCATTTTCACGTAGCGAGTCCAGACCTTTTCCTCCGAAAAGCCTAATTCCTTAAAAAGAGAACAGTGCTCCATGAAAGTAACCGAAGTCAGTTCCTTACTCGCAGTCGTCTCCGATATAACTTTCTCTAATAATAATTTCAGTGTACTTTCATTATTACCTTCTATATAATAATTATTAATGATACACTCTTTCTTCTTTTCTTCTACCGGTATAAAACCTATGACTTTCTTTTTGTCTACTGCCACAAACCAAACAAAATCTTCCGATGTACGGAAGGGGTAGTTATAATTCTGCTTTAAGATATCAGGATTCATCACCAATGGTGCTACAAGCTCATATAGCCGCTTGTCCGTTCCTTGTAGTTGTATAATCTGTATCATCCTGTATTGGCGGTTTAATATTTTCGAATGTTCAAAGATAAATATTAAACTTTACGACTTAAGCACTTTTTAAGCAGTTTTAAGAATAAAGATTTTACATGCCATGATTTATGTTTCCTACATAAAACCATAGTACACTGATAAACAAAAAATATAAAAGTTACACTATCTCAGTATCGGCTTTAACTCCCAAGCCCGCCACCTGCGGACTGATAACTTCTCTAACTCCTTTCACTCCTGATTCGCATATCTCAGTACAATCCGTTTCTTTGTTTAAGAGGTTGGGCTACTAACGCTTATTCGTTCCACCATGGAAAAGTTTTCGTTCCACCGTGGAGAAACTTTTGTTCCATCATGGGGAAGTTTCTGTTCCACCATGGTGGAACGAATAAATATTGGCAATGTCTCTTCTTATTAAAGACATGAACGATTTTCAGCGTAACGATTTTGTCCCTAAAGCAAATAAGCAACCTTATTTCACTTACCAACTTATTTTTTAACGGCTTATCAGCTATTAATTAAATAAAATTCATACATTTGCGCAGATTTTAGAAGATAGCCTGAAATACCTTTTATCTGTTCTATTTTTCCATATATTGAATATAAATAAACAACAAAACAATTATAAACAATAAAATTATGATTCTAAACGCAAAGAAAAGACCGCTTATAGCCGTGGCCTTATTATTAACATCGTTAGGAATAACTACATCGTGTATCGATAACAGTTATGACTTGAACAAGGATATCGACATGACAATCAGTGCCGGTGGCGAACATTTGGCGATTCCTGTGGGATATACGGAGAAGATTACACTGGATAAAATCATTGAGATTGAAGAAGGAGATGATTTACAGGTATTAGAGAATGGAGAATACCATTTATTGAAATCGGATAATATTGATGAGACAAATACATCGGTAAATTTAGTCACGGTTAATGACTCCGAGAATCCGATTAATTTGATTGAAGTAATCAGTAATGCAAACTACCCCTCAAAAATAGACGTTTCGGTATCCGATAAGGAATCCGAAGGTAAAATTGAAACTGAAGCTCATGAAATTGATAATGCTGTTATAGAAATTGGTGCTTTAACGGCCAATACGCCAACAAAATTAACACTAAATTTTAAAATTGAAACAACCGGTAATATATCCTACAGCGATGTCACTATTGAGAATATGACAATTATATTTCCTGACTTTATACAGTTTAAAGAAGGGCAAAACGGGCTAAATGGTCAAACACTTACTATTAGTGGTGAAGTTATTCCTCACGGCTCAAATTTCACAAAAGACTTGTATATCACCAAATATGTATTTGGGAATAAATATGGTGAAGGAAATAAAGTTCAAGAAGAAAATGGTGACAGAATTATCAGAATAGAAAATCAAAAGATAACAGTAAAGACAAATGTAATTGTACATGAGGCTCAAGGAAGTGGTTCTTTAAATATCAGCCCTACAGCTATTCTTGCAGCAATGACTGTTAATAATGTTCTCGGAACTATCAAGCCAGAAATGAATGTGGAGCCTACCAATGTAGAATTAACCAATCTTCCTGACTTCCTGCAAGATGATGAGGTAAAATTAGATATTACCAATCCTATCTTCTCATTCAAAGCCAACAACCCGTTGCAAACGAATATTGAGATGGATGGAGTTATGACCGGATACAAAAACGGCCAAGTAACCAAAGTCGTAAAGATAGGTAGTGGTAATGGTGGCAATCCTATAATTTTAAAACCAAGTGGAGATAACCAACAAACAATTTCTTTAACACGTGTTGCAACCGCAATTGAAGGAGCTACCAATGTTGTTGTACCCAATTTGAATGACATAATCGAAACCATACCCGACTACATAACAGTGGATTTGGAACCGACTGTAAAATCTGACGATTATTACAATGTGGAATTAGGACAAAAATACATTTTAAATAGCAGTTATGATATTGATGTTCCCCTCAACTTCGGCAGCAACCTGAAAATCGTATATGATGAAACCATCGACAATTTCGACCTCGACCTTGAAGATGTAGACATCAAGAAAGCCATTCTCTCTATCAACGCTGTCAACACCATTCCTTTGGCAATGGAAATCAAAAACGAAAATGTAAGCGCACTGGATGCCAATGGAAACGTAATAAAAGACATTGACGTGACCGTAGAAGGAACCATCACGGAAAGCAAAGACGGTAAAGCCGAAGTTTCAAGTACGCTCAATATCAACTTGAACGAAACTGCAGAAGGCGCTATCAGCAAGTTGGACGGTCTGAAGCTGAAAGTTACAGCCGTACCGGGACAAGCAACCGACGTTCAGTTATTAAGTACACAATGGTTACAGCTTACAGACATGAAACTCAAAATACCTAACGGTATCAAAGTTGATTTGAACTAATAGAAATATATTTCATGCGATACAAACAAAAGATTCAACAATCATATATAACGAAACGAATGAAAACAAATGTTTTAGCGATTATACTGTCCGGAGCAGTAGCGACACTTGCAATCAGTGACGCAATGGCACAGACACAGAACAGCCGTTCAACCTATTTTCTGGAAGGAAGCACCTACCGTCACGAACTAAATCCCGCCTTCATGGGCGAACGTGGCTATGTCAGCCTTCCCGGCTTGGGAAATCTTACCATCGGAGCGCAATCCACAGGTGGTGTAGGTGACTTTATCTTCAAGAAAGCCAACGGTGACCTCACTACATTTATGAACGAAGAAGTCAGTAGCGCCGAATTCCTGAAAGGGCTGCCCAAAAGACTGAAAGTAGGCGTCAATGTAGACGAATCAATCCTTTCCTTAGGTTTTCATGCCTGGGGCGGTTTCAATACGCTCGGTATTTCCGTTAAGTCAAACACTAACTTCTTCATGCCCGATGAACTCTTTAAGTTCATGAAAAACGGAGTAGCCAGCGAAACAGGAAGCAGCTACAATGTGAAGAACCTGAATATCGTATCTACCAACTATGCGGAAATCGCTTTCGGCCACGCACGCGAAATCAACGAACGCCTGACAGTAGGCGCCAAAGTAAAGGCACTCGTGGGATTGGCGAAAGCAACCATGCACATCGACGAGCTGAACATCCTTGCCTCTCAGGACAAATGGACCATCACTCCGAAGAATGCCGAACTATATATGTCTGCCAAAGGTCTTATTGTACCCACCAAAGGCGAAACCGGCAACTATCAGGAAGACGACTATATCTTGGATGCCAACGGAGACAGAACACAAACTTTGAAAGAAGGTACCGACGGACAGATTTCTTACGATGATTTGGATTTCGATACAGACAACCTCGGTCCCACAGGCTTCGGTATGGCTATCGATTTGGGAGCGACTTACAAGTTGAACGATGAATGGACATTCTCCGCTTCCTTGCTCGACCTCGGTTTCATATCATGGAAGAATACCACCAAAGGCACAATGAGCAAAGACTTTACGTTCGACGGCTTTAGCGAAATCTCCGTAAAAGACGATGGAAGCAACAATAACAAAAAACTGGATACCCAAGTAGACGAACTGGTAGACGACCTGGCGGACTTGGCAAAGTTCGATAAAGTGGGCGAAGGAATGAAGCGTACCACCGCCCTTGCGGCTACCCTGCACCTGGGCGCTCAATACACTCTGCCCGCTTACGACCGTCTGAACTTCGGTTTCCTCTCCACCACCCGCATGCAAGGTAAGCACTCGTGGACAGAAGCACGCGTTTCTGCCAATGTCGCTCCCCTTTCTTGGTTTGAAGCATCGGTAAACTACGCTCTGTCCAACTTCGGTTCCGACGCCGGCATCATGTTGAATTTCCACCCGCGCGGTTTCAACTTCTTCATCGGCGCAGATGTTCCCATGTGTAAATACGAACCGGCCTACTACGCTCCTATCAGCCGTGCTGCCGTCAACGTAAATCTGGGTATCAACTTCACTTTCGGACCGAAGTACAAGCGTAAATACAAAACGGTAGAAACCCAATCACTCTAAATTCATCAACTAAAACAAGAAGAATATGAAAAAAATATATTGCCTGCTGTTTGCCATGCTGCCATTGGCCGCGATGGCAGGTGAAGTAAAAGTCACCAAACCGGCATTGACCTTGGAAAACGATACGCTGACATTGGACTTTAAGTTTAATATGGAAGCTGTAAAAGTGAACAGTACCCAATCTTACGCTTTTACTCCGGTATTGTTTGCCGGAAAGAACTACAAGACCTTGCCGCCCGTTGTTGTGACCGGAAAGAGCAAGTTCAAGATGCGTCACAAAGACCGTAAGCTTGCCAAGAAAGGATATTACAACGCGCCTTATACCGTCATCAAAGGTAAGTCTGCCGACCGCCGGAACCTGGTGGACTATACCGTACGCATTCCCTACGAAGAATGGATGAGCCAAGCGGATATGTGGATATTGCAGGAAGGAAGAAAGAAATACGGCTGTCTGCTGGATTTACCCGAGATTCAGGTAATAGAGCCGGTGGTTGTAGTGGAAGAAGAACCGTTGCCACAAAAAGGTTCCATCTGCGAGCCTTGCATGAGCATGGTATCCTACCTTACTCCGACAGAAGAACCTCTGAAAGTGCGTTCGGAACAAAATACCCTGTATATAGAATATGCAGTAGGCGGTACGGAATTCAAAGCCGACTTCAAAAACAACTCCGCCGAGCTCCAAAAGCTGAAAGAAACGCTGAATCCGCTGACTGAAGGCGATTTGGTAACTTTCAAAGCCATCAACGTATGCGGATACGCTTCACCCGACGGCTCTGCCAAGACCAACGACCGTGTGGCAACAAAACGCGCCGACTCTTTTGCTCTTTACCTGAGAGGAAGCTATCACTTCCCGGACAGCATACTGAACGTGACCTCTGCCGGTGAAGATTGGGAGAGCCTTGTTAAGATGCTCGAAGAAGACAAGCCCGTATATGCAGAAAAAGCATTGGAAATCATCAATAAATATACCAACCCCGACGTGCGTGAGGCCAGACTGAAATCGGGACTGGGCGCCGCTTCTTACCGTGCCATGATGAATGAATATTATCCTCGTCTGCGTCGTCTGTCCATCGCTATCGACTATGAAATACGCGAAGTACGTAACTCCGAAGCCGCAACGTTGATTTATACCAATCCCAAAATGCTGAACTTGCAGGAAATGTACGGTGTAGCCAAAAATTTCCAACCGGGAACAAAAGAATATAAAGAAGTCTACGAAATAGCCGCTACCAACTATCCGGCAGATATTATAGCCAATATCAACGCTGCTTCCGCCAACATCGTTTATGGTGACTTTGACCGTGCGGAACAATACATGGAAAGAGTAAAAGACGATCCCCGTGCATGGAATAACCTGGGCGTATTGGCATGGCTGTCGGGAGATACCGAGATAGCAAAGGAATGGTTCACCAAAGCCTTGACTATAGAACCGGACAAAGCACAGGAGAACCTTAATAAGATGAAGTAATTCCATCTTTACATAAGACATGAAAGAGTTGCAATAACGGGATTTTTTCCCTATATTGCAACTCTTTTAGTATAGATACAAGAAAGAAAATGAAGTACCTGATTCTATTCCTTACATTTGCCAAAATCGGTATGTTTACCATTGGTGGCGGCTATGCCATGATACCCCTTATTGAACGGGAAATTGTAAATAAAAAATGGATGACTAAAGATGATTTCATGGAGATGTTCGCACTAACCCAATCGCTACCGGGAGTATTTGCGGTAAACATATCCATCTTTGTAGGCTACAAACTGCATAAGGTAAAAGGCAGTCTGGTATGCGCCCTGGCTACCATACTTCCGTCTTTCGTCATTATGATGCTGATAGCCATGTTCTTTGCGCACTTTCAGGATAATCAGACTATGATACGCATCTTCAATGGCATCCGCCCGGCGGTGGTCGCTTTAATCGTATTTCCCTGTATTTCCGCCGCACGCGCCTTGAAACTGAAATACCGGCAACTGGTACTTCCCGCCATCGCCACATTGCTTATTTGGCAATGCGGTCTGTCACCCGTATATATCGTACTGGCAGGAATTGCAGGCGGACTGATTTACACATTATGGTTAAAAGATAAACTGACAAAACTACAAGCATGATTTACTGGCAATTAATTTTAGTATATCTGAAAATCGGAATGTTCGGATTCGGAGGCGGCTATGCCATGCTTTCCTTAATTCAATATGAAGTAGTAGACCATTATCACTGGCTCACGCTCCAGCAATTTACCGATGTTGTGGCCATCTCACAAATGACCCCGGGACCTATCGGCATCAACAGCGCCACTTATGTAGGCTACACCGTTACTCAAAGCATATGGGGAGCTATCGCGGCTACGGTGGCAGTCTGTCTGCCCTCGTTCATACTGGTACTGCTCATCTCTTATTTCTTCGTAAAATGCAGGGATAACAAATACATCAAAGCAGCCATGTCGGGACTGTTACCGATGTCTGTCTCACTGATTGCCGCTGCCGCCTTGTTACTGATGAACAAGGAAAATTTCATAGATTACAAGAGCATCCTAATCTTCGCGGCCGCTTTCGGAGTAACCTGGAAGTGGAATATGCATCCTATCCTGCTGATAATACTTGCAGGAGTAGCCGGATATATCTTATATTGACAAGCTCTTTATCGTACCTTTCCTGCCACGGACAACATCTTGCGCGCATAGCACCATACTACGCAATAAGCCGCCAAAGGTACGGTAAATGCCATTACCATTGTTGTGTAATCTGCTACAAGTCCCATTAACAAAGGCCCCACTACCCCGCCTACCGGAGACATCATCAGGAAAGAAGAAGCGCGCTTGGTATGGTTACCCAGCCCTCTCAGAGAAAGGGCAAAAATCGTGGGGAACATAATAGCCTCGAAGGCATATCCGCAGAGCAACGCTATCAATGACACCATACCGACATCAAGCAATACCACCAAAGTAGTCACCACCGTTCCCGTAGCGCAGACCAGCAACATTTTCTCCGCACGTACACGCCCCATAATCCAACTGCCCGCAAAACGTCCCAGCATAAATAAGCCCAGCCCGCCGAATGAGAGTACCAATGAAGCTTCACGGGCATTCATCCAGCCTTGTTCCACTACATAATTGATAAAAAAGCTATTAATGGAAATTTCACCTATCTCATAAGCAAACAGAGCCAATAAGCCAAAGATAAAGAGTTTATGCGACCATAACCCTATTTTGTGCCCGGTCTCATCCACCTCTACACCATGCTCTATTTCGGGCAGCTTAATTTTCGAGAAAACCAGCGCCACCAGCAACACCACTATCCCCATGCCGACATAAGGTAGCGCCACATTGCCCGCACTGCCGCTCCCGTCTTCCGAAAACAAAAGCAATCCTGCCAGTACAGGGGCGCAAATACATCCCAATCCATTGAACGACTGAGCAAAGTTCAAACGACTGGCAGCCGTTTCTTTTGCCCCCAATTCCGTAGCATAAGGATTGGCGGCCGTTTCAAGAAATGTCAGTCCGCAACCGATGACAAAAAGGGCAAACAGAAACATATTGAACGAAAGATAATATTGTCCGGGAATAAACAGCAACGACCCGATACCATATAGCAGTAATCCGAAGACTACTCCCCTGCGATATCCGAAACGGCTTATAAACAATCCCGCAGGAATAGCCATTACGAAATAACCCATATACATCATCGCTTGAATAAAAGCCGAATGTGCCTTTGTAATATCCAGCAACTCCTGAAAATGCTTATTCAGCACGTCCAGAATGGCATGTGCAAATCCCCACAGGAAAAAGAGAGAAGTTATCAATATAAAAGGAACAAGATATTGTTCTCCTACCAACGGTATTCGTTTCTGTTTCATAATATAATAATCTCAGACAATCTGTATCAATCAATAAATGCGGCTGCAAAGATAAGCAATAAAAAGAACTGCATAATAAATAATACCGTATCTTTGCGCTCAAAATCTTACAACATAAGTCTTCCCCAATAAATTTATCTCTCAAATTACTTTCCGACAAAAAAATATCCTACATTTGTAAGACACTGATTAGAGGTACCCGCATTAATACTTCCGACAACAACAAATATGCGCTTTAAATTTATATATTATGGATAAGAACTATTGGAAAGAAGCCTATAAAGAATACTGGGAAATATTCAGCAAGAAAGAGATATTCGTGAAAGAACTGATAGAAAGCAAAACAGGCTTTAAAACGCTGGAAGTAGGCCTCGGAGCCGGAAGCGAAGATTTTCTATCGGGGAGCGCATCAGACTATGGTTTAACAAAAGGAGACGCCGATTTATATGTAATCGTCCCCGATACGTATGTAGAAGTTACAGGTCCTAATATAAGCGTCAAGCCGGAAGACACACTATGGATCAGACCGGATAAAGTCAAAAACTCTTTCAACAAACAAAAAGCAGGCAAAGGCAAGTTGCACGTCATTGTTCATATTGCAAAAATCAAACCGAATGGAAATATAGCCATAAGAGTTATCATGTTAAACAAAACATTCTTTGAAGCCTGTCGTAAGAAAGAATTTCCACTGATTCAGCGAAACATACGAGGACTGCAAGAAACCTATTTAGAGTTACCCCCAAAACATGAAACCATCATATCATTCGAGGAGTTTATAGCACTGCTCAAACAGAATAAATAATTAGAGTTCGTGGTAACAACCGCTTTCAAAATACAAAAATAAGGTAGCTTCTCTGTTCAGTCGGGAGATAAATAACAGATTATACTACCTTATTTACTGGTGCTTTAGCGACCTACCTGACGTTGTTGCTCGGCATTATAACGGTCTCCGACAACGGGAATCGCCGCTACGGTATCTTCCAGTTCTTTCCATTCTCCGGAAGTCATGTTGAAATCGAGTGTACGCAGGTTCTCCTCCAGATGCGACAGTTTTGTCGTTCCCGGAATAGCCACAATCCACGGCGCTTTCTGAAGCAACCACCCAAGTGCCACTTGTGCCGAAGTCATGCCTCGCGTGCGACCGAAAGCTTGCAGCACATTCACGATGCGGATATTCGCACGCATGGCTTCGGGTTGGAAGCGCGGCAAGGTCTGGCGGTTATCATTGTTTACATCAAAAACCGTGTATTCGTTAATACATCCACCCAAAAAGCCACGATTCAGGGGGCTGTACGGAACAAAACCGATACCCAGCTCCCGACATACATCCAGCACTCCGTTATCTTCTACCAAGCGATGCATTAAATGATACTCGCTTTGGATGGCCGTCAGCGGACAAATAGCGTGAGCTTTACGGATAGTCTCGGCACTAACTTCACACATACCCCAGCGTTGTACTTTTCCCTCCTTGATCAGGTCGGCAATGGTAGCCGCTACTTCCTCGGCCGGAGTATTCGGGTCGGCACGATGCTGATAGAACATCGGCAGCGAATCAAGCCGCAAACGGCGGAGTGACTCCTCGCAATAGCGGCGGATAGTCTCCGGTCGGCTGTCCTGGCGTCCCGTAGCCTTGCCGTCAATGACTTCATGCCCGAATTTGGTCGTTACGTTAATCCGCCCTTTGAATTCGGATAAAGCTTCTCCGGCTAAATTCTCGTTGGTCAGCGGTCCGTAAACAATGGCTGTATCAAAGAGCGTTATCCCGCGCTCCACAGCTTCATGTAACAGCCGGATACATTGTTTTTTGTCCGGATGTTGGCTGCGGTTGTAGGTCATGCCCATTATGCCGAAACCAAGTGCGGAAACCTCCAATGCCGCCTTACCCGTACCCAATACACGATGTCCCTTGATACGTGCTACATCGGTATTAATATCGGATGTTTCCACTTGTTCAGTCTCTGAAGCAAAAACTTCACTGAACCCCGAAGGTACGGCCAATGCCGCACTCACTAACGCCGCTCTTTTCAGAAATCCGCGCCGGCTGATTCTTTTTTGATTTTTTTCTTTCATAGTGTTTTTATTTTTTATAGACAGCTTATTATCGAACTGCTTCAGGAAGCAGCTATCTGATTTTACCATGAGGGAGCAGCCTCATATGCTTCCTTATATATTTTAGAATACGTTCCAATCCGTCAGCAAGTAATATCCGGGGACAAGCGATATTCAGGCGTATGAATCCCTCTCCGCCGGGTCCGTACATCGTACCGGAATTAACCAGCAGTTTTTGTTCCTTTTGCAACCGCAGAGTTATGGCATCCGAACCGATACCGGATGCCCGGCAGTCTATCCAAACCAGATAAGTCCCTTCAAGCGGTAGCACAGAATATTGCGGCAAGTGCTCCTCGAAAAAGTGGCAGAGATATTCGTAATTCTCCCACAGGTATTTCCGCAAAGCATCGAGCCAATGACCACTATCGTTATAAGCCGCTATCGTAGCGATAATGCCGAACGGATTGACATCGCACACTTCGTTGATATTGATGGCGCGGTCGATACGACGGCGTACCTCCTTGTCAGCCGCAATGATATTGGCGATTTGCAGTCCGGCAAGATTGAACGCCTTACTCGGTGAAACACAGGTTACAGAGTTTTGCAGAAAGCACTCGGACAGGGAGGCAAAAGGCGTGTAATCATGTCCCTCATAGGTCAATTCGCAATGGATCTCATCCGCCACAACAAACACCCCGTTGCGCAAACAGATATCACCGATACGCCGCAGTTCTTCCGGCGTCCAGACCCGTCCGACCGGATTGTGGGGATTGCACAATAGCAGGATTTTCGCCTTCGGATCGGCCGCTTTCGCTTCAAGATCTTTGAAGTCCATTGCATAGCGACCATCTTGGTAAATGAGGTTATTGACCGACAATTCGCATCCGTTATTGCGAATCGACGAATAAAAACAGTTGTATGCCGGGGTCTGGACGATTACTTTGTCGCCCGGTACGGTCAGGGCTTTGATAACAGCCGACAGAGCCGGTACTACGCCGCTCGTATAGATTATCCATTGAGGATTAATCCGCCAGCGGTGACGGCTCTCGAACCATCTGACGACCGCATCATAATAGGTTTCGGGCACTTTGGCATAGCCGAAAATACCATGTTCCACCCGTTTTTGCAGTGCTTCAATAATAGCCGGTGCTGTACGGAAATCCATATCCGCCACCCACATAGGCAGCACATTCTCCTCTTCAGGAGTATCCCACTTATAAGAGCCTGTCCCACGACGTGGGACAATCATGTCGAAATCGTATGTCATAACTTATCTTTTTAAGTGATTTGCAAAAGTGTCAATCGGTAAAGCAGGTCTTCTCGTCCCAAAGTCTCAGCTTGCAGTCGGCGGGAGCCTTGATATGCTCGTCGAGAATAATCTCCCCATAGCTCTCGGCAGTGATACAACCCGTTCGCGGATTCTTCACTCCGCCTATTGCGCCTTTGATGGTCGCCTGCACCGAACTATACTCGAAAGCCCGGTCGCAGTCGGGACCGAAAGTACAGTTCTCCAACACAAGGTCGTGGGCATAGCAGAGCGGTTGCTCGCCGGTAATGTGGCAATTCACCAACCGAAGGTTATGCGAATGCCAACCCAAGTATTCACCATTGAGTTCGGAATCGTAAATCGTCACATTTTCCACCTCCCAGAAAGCGTCTTTCGTGGTGATTTTGGCATTACGCAACTCCACATTCTTCACATACTGGAAAACGTATTTGCTGTTACTTTCCAATCCGTCGATGCGGATATTACTGCTGAACATGAACGGATAAGTACCGCCATGTAATTTCAGATTTTTGATGTCCAGATTCTTGCAACGCCAGAACACTTCGTCGGCATCCGTCATCTCTACGTTCTCGATTTCAATGTCGTGCATTTCACGGAACATTTTTGGGGCGTCGATACGTGTGTTCGTCATTTTCAGATGATCGGAGTACCACAATGCCGAACGTCCGCCCACATCGAAAAAACAACGGTCGATAACGAAACCATGCACGTGCCAAAAAGGATAATTTCCCTCGAACCGGCAATCGACGGCCTCGATGTTACTACACTCCTTAATAGCCGACTCCCCGGCACGGATAACGACGTTCTCCAATCGGAGGTCATGCGATTCAAATAAAGGCCTTTCCCCACCAAATTCAGTATTCGATATTACTTTCATTATTTTTCTTAGTTTTCAATTTTATGATTAAGACTTACGCTTTTTTGCATATTCTTTGAATTTATCCGTTTTTGTCTCTTATCTCCTTTCTATTTTCACGGATATATCCCCGGCTACACTTAACACTTCAATACCATTTCCGTCGATACGACCAATCTTAATCAAATCACGACTATGTGACCAACTCTTACAGAAAATCGCTACATTGCCCCACGGTGCATAGATAGTTATATCACCGGGCGCAGGAGTACAGCCCCATGTGACACCTTCGGTCGTCAGAGCCGGATCGGGATAGAAAATCTTTTCCGTCGTATTGTTATAATCGTTCAGCGTTATCTCAAGGGGCAGGCGTGAGAGAAAATCCCGTGCAGCGGCATTGTCTTCCATTGTAGCAGTGATAGTGCGGTTACCGGTTGTAATGTTTACATTCAATGAAGATGTATCGGGAGTTTCGGGTTCTTCCCGTTCGGCTCCAATCCCATTGAGCCATTCTGTAATACGATTTTCCATTTGAGAGAGAGTTGAAGAGGTTAATAATAAAGTCCGGTCAATTATGGTTGCATCCGGACAAAGGCTGCGGGCTTCGCTAACCGAAGTCGAGATTCCGCTACTACCGCTAGTGGCAAACAAAGCAATCCGTTTGCCGGCGAGTTTCGCAGCGTGTTCGTGCAGGAATGTCTGCATCGGTGTCGCCATACTGCCGTACCAAATAGGATAACCAATGAAGACTATGTCGTAATTATCAAAGTTTTCCAACATTGTTTTAATAGTAGGATAATTACCTTGTCGGATAGCGGCCAACTCTTCCTGTGAACGTTCCAACATGGCGTTGTAGTCATCCTCGTAAGGTACTTGCGGCTCGACTGCCAATATATCGCAGTCAAGTGTCGTCTGAATCCGTCGTGCCACCCGTTCCGTATTGTTCGTACGTGAAGCATACAGTACCAAATAGTGGCCGTTACCACCGGATATCGGCGTATTGGGCGTATTCTCATTTCCTTCCGGTTGTTCGGAGGTTTCCGGTTGTTCGGGACTAAACGGTTCATGGTCGGAGCCGCCGCAGGCTGCCATTGACAGGGCAGTTAGCAGCAACAGTGAAATTAATAATAACTTTTTCATATTCATTTTATTGCATGAAATTATTGAGTTTGTTAGCTGGATTGAGTGGTGTCTGGTCGGACAAAACTAACGATTTGACCATATGTAGCGTTCCCTGCTTGTACTTCTGAAAATGTTTTGAAGCGATATGCTTCTCGTATGCCTCACGGCTCGCATAGGTTTCGAGGATCGTTATCTTACAGAGATTCTCCGTTTCACCGACTGCATACATCGTCAGTACGCCCGGTTCGGTACGTAAGGAGATTTCGCCTACCTCGGTCGCATATTTCATATATTCGTCGAGATACTGCGGATATACCTCAATTTTCGACAACCTTACGATACCATCGACATTCATCGGCTCTTTAGCGCACATTCCCGGTTGTTTATCCAGATTCAGACATTTGCCGATAATCTCTCCCGTAGCAAGATAGGAGTAAGTAGGAAATTCAAACAATACGGGTTTCAGCTTCGTATAGTCAAGCTTACCGTTACTGTCGAGCACATCGGAAGCAGCGTATGTATTGACTATCGCACAAATGAAATTGTCGAAACCTTCAGTTTCATAGATGTCTACCACCTCACACTCCATTGTGAGGGGTGACGTATCTATAACGGGGGTACCATGCGCACCGATATGGTAAGCAAACACCTCTGATTTATCTACCGTCACACCGCTTACGCTCCCGACATAGTCGGCCTCCGGCAACATCTCACGGCTCACAAGATTAACGGAGAATCTCTTGGACTTCTTTATGCCCTGATTCGTATAATGACTTTTACTCATGCTGACCAGTATCCGGTCATGACCGATGACTCCCGTGTGTCCTACCACGAGCCAGTTTACTTTCCCTTCGACCTCCGCCCCGACAACCGTCATCGGTTTGGGATAAAGTGCCAGCAGATTTCCGAGATTTTTTTTGTTTGTTTCCATTATATTAGGTTGTATAGTGTTCTCTTTCACGGTAGTACTGCACGATAACATGACAAGCAGTGACAGAACACCCACAATTGTTTTTACCATGATGATTTCTTTATTTATCTATTTGACTTTCGGTGAACGGATCAGCACGATGCCCCATCAAGTCAATTTGGGCATACTCCTTATCGAACTCCTCCATTTCCCAAGCAGAGAGACGGACGGTTCCCGCACCGAGCAGGTCATTCAAGTGTACCGGATTGGTCGTACCGGGTATCGGAGCGATCCACGATTTGCGAGATAACATCCATATCAAAGCAAATTGTGCAGGTGTAACTCCCTTGCGCTCGGCCCATTTACGGACTAAAGCTACAAGCGGCATATTGTGCTTCAAAGCTTCGGGGGTGAATTGCGGCAGGTTCCAACGGCGGTCACCCTCATAGAAACGGCTGTTCTCGCCGATTACCCCCGTGAGGAACGCACGCCCCAGCGGACAATAAGGTACGAAGCCGATACCAAGCTCTTCCAATGTCGGAAAGATCTTGGTTTCAGGCTCCCGCCACCAGATGGCATACTCGCTCTGCACGGCCGAAAGCGGACAGACGGCATGCGCCCGACGAATGGAACGGGCACTCGCTTCCGACAGTCCCCAATGCAGAACTTTTCCCTCCCGCATCAAATCTTTGACCGTTCCGGCCACATCTTCCATCGGTACTTTCGGATCGACACGGTGCTGATACAAGAGGTCAATATGGTCGGTACGTAGGCGTTTCAAAGAACCTTCCACCGCCCGGCGGATATGGTCGGGACGACTGTTGATAGCGGTCGGTTGTTTCTCCTCGACACCGAAACCGAACTTCGTTCCGATTTTCACTTTATTGCGAAACGGGGCAAGTGCCTCGCCGACCCACTCTTCACTGGTATAAGGGCCATAAACCTCCGCCGTATCGAAAAAGGTGACACCTTTATCGTATGCCTGGCGAATCAGAGTAATCATATCCTTTTTATCGTACTTTCCGCCGTAATAACCCACCATCGGCAGGCAACCCAGACCGATAGCCGATACATCCAATCCTCCGAGCGTGCGATACTCCATCGCATTGTTCGTATTCGGTGTGTTTTCATCAGACGAATTTCTCGTCCAAGAAGATGAAGGTTCAGCAAACACACGGGAAACACCCGTTGTAGCTCCGGCTGCGAGTAGTGCAAAACTCGATGCTGTCCTTAAAAAAATTCTGCGATCCATAATCTTCTATGTTTTTCATTGTTCATTTTCTGATTGCAAATTTACCGCGATTGAATAAGCCGGCTTGTATACGATTTACGGATATTTATACCAGAATCCTTGATTCTGAGATAGGACCGTATATAATTCAAATCAAATGAATTACTTTTGCTCGGAAGAAGTTAAATGAGATAGTGGAATTAATATACAAGAAAAGTGGTTTCATCACCATTACTTATTATATGTGTGCTTTCCCCAAGCTATACAAAGATAACAATTGGGAATGGTTTGGGGTGTTTTTAATCCCTTTTTGAGAACCGTTTAAATGGTATTGGAAAATAAATAAAAAATCACAATTTGTTTTGTGTCAACAAGTACAAAACACTCACAAAGCGATTTGAAAAAGAATCACAAAACGTTTTGCGGTTTATAGATATGCAGTCCGCATCAGCGGCGGAGACGAACGGGAGAACTTAAATAAACAAAAACACCCAGTTTTACATTAGTGGGGTGTAAAACTGGGTGTTTTCTTTGTAAACTATTGATTTTCAATGTTTATTGCGGTGCGTACGGGACTCGAATGTGATTTCTAATTCCCTTTGTACCAATATCTTAATCTATCAAGATTTTCAAAGTCCAACGTTTAATCCAACGTGAAGAATTCGCTGTTCTGTTTAGCTTTGATAGGCTAATTTGAATGATACAAAAGTAATCCTTTATTTTGTAATATACAAATTATCACATATAAATACTAAATATTAATTCAATATAACCTCTCCTATTTCTCATTCAATATATCAAAACAGGAGTGGATATATCAGTTAACAAGCTTTATATTGCAAATAGAACTTATTTTCTGTTTCTTGTCATATGGTACATGATTATTATAAAGATGATTTGCAACCCTCGCCTTTATAATATGGGTTGCAACGGGGTTATTTTTATATTCTTCCATTAGACTTTCAAGTTCTGGAATACTCATACGATCATAGTATGTTTTTATAGAGAATGTTATTAAACGGGCTGCTGGACTTCCTATTCTTTCAGCTGCAATATCATATAATGTTTTTAAACTTGAGGTTCCTATAGCTTGCATTAAATTGGCAAATGAAGATAAGCACATTTTATACCCTAGGAAATATAGAAAATCAGAAACTTCTTTTTGAATTATATCGTTTCTTGTTGCAGAATCACCTATTTTTTTGGTTAGAGTATCTAAAATTTCATCCTTTGCATCAATCAACATTGATGAAAAAAAGTTGATTAGACGAAAACATGCTAAATATGCAGATTCAATTAATTGTATTAGTTTTTCTTTCTCAAAAGTTCCATGTTGATTTTTTACTATCTGCCCTAGTATTGTTATTACTTTTAAAGTTTGAGTTATATCAACAATAGTAGGATCCTTAAAATCTTCGTCTGTTAATTGATATTTCCTTTTGTCTTTTTCATTTTCTTGGCTTTTTCTTTCATCAATTTCTTTTAAACGTTTTATCCTATATTCATCTGGATTTGTGTTACGTAACACAATGTCATTTTTTACACTAGAAATAAATGATGTCAAAAAAGTAAAGAAAGGATCGTTTTTATCCAATGTTATCGGGCTTCTATTTTCAAAAGGAATCATACTTGCTAAAAGTAATTCTTCAATTAATTTATTGTCTGTCGAATGGTGAGTAATGAATATTAAAATGTTCGCATTCTTCTCAATATGCAAGTTATCGCACAATTTTATAATTTCTTGATGTCCCTTTTCTTCATGTATAAAAGAAGCTATTTTCTTTGCTGATAAATAGTATGACAAATATTTATAAGAAAAAGATAATGTTTCATCATCTTCTTTTAAGATGTTACTTGTTAAAAGAATTGCAGTAATTCTATCTAATGAATGTTCAAATGGATATTTATGAGTGTATTCTGTGTAAAATTCTGCAAACTTGCGCCGATTAACTCCTGAGATTTTCTCTTTATATAAAAAATAAGCTAATTCAGTTAGGAAATTAAACAAACCTCCAACTTCATTGTTGGATATGCCTACCCTCACTAAACTTAATAAAATTAAACTGTGATAACAATAAGCATATGATGTTTCTGTTACATTAAAAGGTTTAAGTTGGTTATCAAGACTTTGAAGTAGGCTCAAAATGAAAACAGGATATGAGGGGATCAATTGCTCTCCTAGTAATCCTGAAATAGTATCAAAAGTGTTTTTTACAGATGATGCCACTTCGTCTGTTTTTAGCGTACTTTCGTCTTGCCCTAATTTTAGCCATAATTCAATTAATTGATTTCTTTTGTAGTAACCAAAAGGTTTTATTCTGTAAAATTTGAATTCAGAATATAAGTTTACGTTTTCTGTAAATGTATGTATTTCATTTGCTTCTTTTGTTGTAATTATAATCTTGGAAAATTCCTTTTTGAGCTCTTCTAAAAGTTTACGTTTTCCTTCTTCATTAAGTTCACTTCGATCTATATCATCGATAAGTATAACTCTTTTATAAAAATCTTTCTCAATATAATTATTAGGTGTAAATGGTTTTCTATATTGTTGTTTTATACATTGCTTGATAATATCTTTAACTCTATTGTTTTTTATATCTTTTCCCTTTATATATAAGGGAAAATAGTCTTTTTTAAATAGCTTGTAATAATATGCATACAACAAGGATGTACGTCCTGACTGATTATCTCCTTCTATAAGAACTTTCTCATCTTTAAATTCCAATAGATCACTCCCATCTTTAATTTTTCGCAAAGTTAAATCGTCAGTTTCTACTAAAGGTTCTAAATCAGGGAAGATAAAAATATCGGGCAGTGTAAGCTTCTCGACATTAGGATGTTTGATAGGAATTATAATATCAGTAATTGTGGCATAAAAATCATCATTAATATTGACGTCATTTCTAGAATGATTTAGTTTAAATGGTATTGTTTCGGTTTCAATATATTCATTGTTTTGCAATTCGAAAGAATAACTTTCGCCAGAAAAATCTTCTGTATTAAAGCAAATATATTTAAAAGCAGATTTACCACTTCTTTCTTTTAGTGCTGGACCTTCCAAATAAACAAATTCATTGCTACCTTTTAAAGATGTAACCTTTTTGCTTGAAGTAGAGTGTTCATGACCACATAGTACAATATTGGAAGTCTGTAACAAATGGTCTTCGAATATTTTTTTATTATTTTTACTAGTATGAGGACTAAGCCAACTTGTAGGGTGATGAAATATAGAAATAACAATGTCACTCGCTCGTTTTTTATTGGTTAACAAAGATGAAGCTGGTATAATTTTATTATTATCGACTTCATGTTTTATGGACATCCAGCTGGTGTTATAACAATTGAAGAATAAGCTAACATCTAAAGAAAGTTTTTCTTCTATTTGGTATGACAGTTTTGAAGTGGGGACAAAACCACATAGCTTCTCATGAAATATCCAAAAGTTATTTTGCACAGTAAGGCATACATCAGCTATTTGAATATCGACATCATCAGATTTTATTGATTGTAACAGAGTATCACGGACAGGATCTTCTTCTTCTACCAAGCAATCGTGATTTCCTGGTACAATAACGAATTTTATAGAGTTTATAAAAGTATTCTCATCCTTTATTTTAGTTTGGAGTTTTTTCAAAAATGAAAGCGCTTTTTCATATTCAATAGCTTTACCAGAATTTGCTATATCTCCTGTTATAACTATATACAATTTGACGATGTCATTAAGTTCAAAGTGACATGCTATTTGTATTTTAGAAATAATATGATCTATTGTTTCGTCCTTTGATAAGTGTATGTCAGATAAATGAAGTATTCCTATTTTCATGTTGGTTATGTATAAATGCTTATTATTATAAATATTGCAAAGATACTAATATTGGTAAAATTATGAACCTAGAAATGTATTTATTTTATAATGATAGTAAAGTATAAATCAATTTTAAAAATAACGTTTGATTTGATGATAAAAATCTGATTTATAATAAGTTTATTATTTCTTTAGTGATATTACATTAATAGGGATAACCTTGTTGGTTATTCTTGTAGATGGATGTTACTAAAAAAGTATAAGTGATTGGTAATGAGTGGTGATTACCAACTCATAGTAGTAATAGGTTACGAGTTAGCGAGTTATCTATTGTTTTATTCTTCTGTGCGTTGCGTAACCGTCAAAGAACTCTTCATTTGCAAAAATAGCATTTTTATCGGAGATACGAAAATAAATCCTTTGTTTTTATTCTTTCTCCCACCGGATAATTTTACCGTAAAAGCGGTCTGATTTGTTGGTCACCATCGCCCTGCCGAAGCAGTACGACCGTGTTCCGACTACCGCATAAGCGAAGAAAAGGGCTTCATGTCACGCCTAAACCTTGTTTAGACTGATGACATGAGGCCCATTTCTTTTGTGCTCATGCCAGGAGGTACTTTTACGGGGCTTCAGTTGGCTTCCTTATTTAACCGTTCCATTTTTCTGAAAGCGGGAACCGTGTATGACCGCCCGTCCAACAAGTGGGCCAAGCCGTCACCCACGGAAGGCAAACCGGGAAGAATGCCCGTACCTTCCCGCCTGAAAGTATTCAGCCGCTCAGGAACGTACATACATCCCTTGTGCGGTTTGCCATTCCACGTTTTCAGACAAGTCCCTTTTTCTTCTCATACGGATTTTAGGAGGTTTTTCTCAAATCTGCCTCCACCTTTGTTTACCTCCATTTTTATGTCTTCCGGTGAGCCGCATCAGTCAGTCATTTTCGTTCTGGGCGCAAAGGTAATTCCGGGATTGGACGGGAAAGCAAGGTCAAGCCTCCTGTTTTCAGGAAAAATCTCCAGCACTGCGGGTAGTATTTTTCCCGAAAAACCTTGCATTCCCTAATCCCTACCTTTTTAAGCACCCGAAACGAAAACGACCGATGCGACAGAAAGACGCATTAAAAAAAATGTCGGATAAACAAGAGGCAGATAAATAGATTGAAACTCAACTCCCTCAGCTCTTGAATCCGCATTAAAAATAAAAAATCAAAAACATCGAAAATATGGGAACAATGGAATTGAACTTCAGACAGATGGCACGATTGGCAGGGCTGGCGGTATGTACCTTGTCCGTGCATGGTATCCTTTGGGTGGCAGGCATCCTTTGGAGCATTATCAGAGATATAGTAAACGGAGTGTACCGAATGGTGATTGGCGTAACCGTGTTTATCCTTTCCGTTATCGCCTTCTTCGGCTTCATTCTTTGGTTATTCACCCTTTAATTTTTACAGACATGGCAAAGAGAAGTGGCAAGACGGCAGCACAGCAGTGCAAGTTCTACGAAGTGGATAACATCTTCGAGTACATGGTGGAGACATATATCAACGGCAATTTCTCCGTTTTCCGTGAACTTTACCACGAACTGAACAAGGAAGCACGGAAGGACTTCACAGACTTCCTTCTCAGCGAGGTAGCACCTACTTATTGGAGAGAGATATTGAAACAGACAATCTGAAAACGACAGCGATATGAAAGGAACAGACCATTTCAAGAGAACGATACAGATGTACTTGGAACAGCGGGCAGCGGAAGATGCGCTCTTTGCGAAGAAGTACCACAACCCAGCCAAGAACTTGGACGATTGCGTGACCCACATTCTGAACTTTGTGCAGAGAAGCGGTTGCAACGGCTTCACGGACGGAGAGATTTTCGGACAAGCCATCCACTACTTTGAAGAAAACGAAATAGAGGTGGGCAAGCCGATGGACTGCCAAGTGATAGTGAACCACGTTGTGGAACTCACGGCAGAGGAAAAGGCGGAAGCACGGCAGAACGCCCTCCGCCAATACCAAAACGAGGAACTGCGCAGACTGCAAAGCCGGAACAAGCCGACCACCACAGCGAAAAAAGAAACGAATGTACAACCCACCTTATTTGATTTTTGATTATGAGACCGAAAACACGCATACAGAAAGAAGTCGCACGTTTGAGCAAACGACTGCCCAAACTGACAGACACACAGCAGGCATACGCTTTCCGCCATTGTTTCAGCCACTACGCGATAAAGAGGGCAGACGGCACGAATATCTGTACCGAGTGCGGACACTCGTGGAAGAGTGGGCATGACCTTGCGGACACCATTTGCGGATGCGCCTGCCCCCATTGCGGCATGGAGTTGGAAGCGTTGCGCACCCGAAAGAGCGTTTTCAACGAGAACGAGTATTTCTCCATCCTCACCACCTGCAAGCAATACCAGGTGATACGCTTCTTCTTCGTCAAGTCACGGTACAAGGCAGGACAGGCAGCCGAGTATTCCGTCTTTGAAGTGGTGCAGAGGTGGATTACCCCAAACGGAAAGACCACGACAATCGCCCGACTGCGTGGAATGTCGATAATGTACTACGACCTATGGAACGAGTGTAGCGATATGGAGGTACGCAAATGCCAAGAATATCCTGCATACGACATAACCCCGATATGTACCTATCCCCGACAGCGTTTCATACCCGAATTAAAGCGCAACGGCTTCAATGGTGATTTCCACGGCATCTCCCCCGTGCGTCTTTTCAAAGCCCTGCTTTCAGACCCAAGAATTGAAACCCTCATGAAAGGCGGTGAGATTGAGGGTATGAAATACTTTCTCGTCAATCCTCTGATAGCCGATGAATGTTGGGCATCATATCTGATTGCCAAGCGGCACAAATATCAGATAGGCAACCTCTCCATGTGGTGCGACTATCTGCGTATGCTCAAAAAACTCGGTCAAGACCTCCGCAACCCGAAGAACATCTGCCCCGAAGATTTCATCGTGGCACACGACAATGCAACCCGAAAGGTTGAAGCCTTGCACGAAAAGGAAAGAGCCGCAGACCGCCGCCGTTGGGAGGCAGAAAGGCGTGAACGTGAGCAACAGCGACAACTTCAGCGTAAGAAAGATGCGGAGGATTTCATCGCCAACAAATCCAAATTCTTCGGATTGGTAATCACTGACGAGGAAATAATTGTCAAGGTACTTGAAAGCATAGACGAGTATTACAACGAGGGCAAGGTGCAGAATATCTGCGTGTTCGGCAGTGAATACTATAAGAAAGCCGATACCCTCATACTCTCGGCAAGGATTGGCAGTGAGATAATTGAAACCATTGAGGTGGACTTGCGAACCCTCAAAGTGGTGCAGTGCCACGGCAAGTACAACCAAGACACCGAATACCACGAACGCATCATAGACCTTGTGAACAAAAACGCCAACCTTATCGGTGAACGGATGAAAGCGGCATAGCATAAACCCTAAAACAACAATAGCATGGAAGTAAGAATTGAAAGCATTATTTGTATGTGGGACGATGTAATCCCCACTATGTTCCTTGAATTTGTAAACCTCCTCACTTTTTGTCAAAGCGAGGAGGATTTGAGAAGAAGCGTAAAGGAGTTTGCCGAGAAACACGAATTTGACAAGTTCTTCCTTTACGGCTTCGGCTCTCACCATTTCTACCTGCATCAACGCTATAGGAGCAATCCCGAAATGGTGATGAAGAATAGAATTCTGTCAGTACATTTTTAACAACGTAATACATAAGGATATGGAAAGAAAGAAGAAACTCCACTATTACAAGTATATCGTCAAAAGGCATTTGAACGATATAAGGGCACATATCGGACTATCCAAGAACGAAATGGAGAGAAGCTATTACCGTACCCGCTATGCCGCCCAGTTGAGTACCTATGCCGAAGCACTCGGCATACAAGAGAAGTATTTGGAAAGATTTATTCAAAAATAAACGATTATGACTACAAGAATGACCACGGGCGGAGTGAGTACCTGCCAGACGGCAGGTACTGAAAAGTACGAGAGTTTCCAATCAGGCATTGGCAGACGTAAACGCACGCTTGTGCAGTACGATTATCGCCACCATAGCAATGGGGAACTGTTCTCATGTGTCTGCCCCACATTGGAGGAGTGCAGAGCCAAACGGAATGAATGGGTGAACAAACAGCAGGGAAAGGAGGACAAGCGATGAGAGCAGGTTACAAGACGCTGATAGTCAAGTTCAGCGACCCTATTTGTATGTTAGACCGCATGTTTTACAACCCGACATGGGGAGCAGGAACTCTGAAGGAATGGATAGATGGTTACGAAAGTACACGCATGACCCCGATAAACAAACATACGGCAGTCATAACGAGTGAGTACAATATGGAATGTGTGAAAGAATGGTTGCAACGGAGGACACCCATTGCCGAAATAACAGAATTTTGAACAAGTTGGCGGTGTCCGCACCGCCAACACTAAAAAAACAAAGCATTATGATAGCACAGACGATTTTACAGCAGATAGGCGGCAGACGTTTTGCCACCATGACGGGAAGCCGTGATTTCATAGATATGGGCAACGGCTTACGGATGAGCCTTGCAAGGAACAAGACAAGTGCCAACCGCCTTGACATCATCTATGATGCAGGGGCAGACCTCTACAATATGCGTTTCTACCGCAGGACATTCAGCAAAAAGACATTTGAGTGTAAGACAAAGGACATAGCCGGTTATGAGGGTGTATATTGCGATATGCTGGAGGACATCTTCACGCAGGTGACGGGACTTTATACACGCTTTTGAGTGGTGGCGGCTTCCGCCGCCCTACTTTCTTTCGGTGAGCAGGAATGGCGGACAAAGAAAGTAGGCAAAGAAACCCCAGTTCCAATCTTCGATAATCAAGTACAAAAAATCCGATGAAGCGGGACTTCACCGGATTTTCTTTTTGCGGTAGGCTGGCTATGGAATGTACAGCAATGCAAATTCCGTTTTTCTTCTTTTCAGCAGCATGGCGTGCCGTTTCCCCTTATAGTGGCAGAAACTGACATACTCCCGATAAATGTCCCGGTTGCCCGCTTCCAACTTCCGAATCAGCTTGCTCTTGGGATAACGCCTACCACCCAGCAACTTCGCCGGTCCGACGTTGAAAGCCAGCGTGCCAAGAAGCAGGCTGTCAGCCCCGAACCTGCGGAACATGGCGCAGAACTTCCGTAAATCCTCCCGTAAAATCACATCCGCCTGCCGCCTTGTCATTGTCCGTGCAGAATATGCCTCTTCTTTTTGAAGCCGATGCCCCCAACCTACATAAGGGTGATGCTTCTCCGAGTGCCACCCTTCGAAGTGGCGCGTACACCTGACCGCCCTTTCAAAAAGCGGCAAGTCCCGGATACTTTCCGTCTTCTCCCTGTCCTTCGTTTGAGCGGACACATTTCCTACGAAAGGAAGCAGAAACAGAAGCAACAGGATATTATGTCTCATAGATTTCGACAAATATCCGTGCAGGAAGCCAGTGCAGCCTGTCACTTGCCACCTCCTTCCGCATCCTCCGTATGTTCCGTATCTCCGCTACCACCATCACTGTTATTAAAATCGAATGTAAGTTCATGGGAGTTGCCCATATTGTCCTCTATCACGACGATGAAATCGTGCCTGTCCTCACCCTCTGACGTATAATACAGACGGAACTTCTCGTTTTCGAGCAGGTAACGGTCATTGGGCAGGAACGTGATACCGTTATCCATTTTCAGCGAGCCCTGCCCCTCGAACTGGAAGTAGCGGATGGTGTACAGCGTTTCCGAATACCTGCCTTCGGCTTTCAGCTCGCAGCGGATTTCCACCGTTTCCCCTTTCGCCACCTTGTTCGGCACGGGCATGGTCTCCACCGTGAACGGATAGGACTGCTGTATGTCCATATCGTCGTCGCACGAGGCGAATATAAAAGCCGTCGCAGCTACCAATAGGGCTGCCATTACATGGAGGACGGACGTCCTCTTTCTTCTGTTGTCATTCTGTATGTTCATTGTCATTTGATTTTAGATGATTGTTTTTCTTTTTTTATTGTCAGTTATGGATACCCGTTCAAGTCCCTGCAACCGTCATAGTGGGAGTATGTGCATAATCCGGCACATTGTTTTTTAGACATTCCTGCCGGAAACGTTCTTCCTGCAACTTGTAATAGTACGCATCCATCTCGCAGCCCCAGAAATCAAATCCCGACCTGTAAGCCGCAATCCTATGGCTTCCACTGCCAAGATGCGAGTCGAAAATCCTGTATCCCGGCTTCGCGTAGTTCGCTAAAATCCACTCGTACAAGGCTACCGGCTTTTGATTAGGGTGGATACGCTTCTCCTTATTCTTCATGTCCTCCTGCCACATACCGTTCCAACGGTATGCAAACATACGTACGGCAGTTTTGAAAGAAGTCCATGCCAGTTCACAATCGGCAAACGGGGATTTCCCGTTACGCTTGTCCCATACAATCCAACACGGGCTGTCTGAAGGTAAAGGCAGGCGGCTTACAAAGTGGTTGGCTCCCCATACAATCTGGTTCCTGCTTATCCGTTGCAACTCTTTGAAAAACTCCGTACCCGGGGCATCGGTATCATTACCCGTATATGGGCGGTATGCCGTCGCTTTCCCTTTATGGCTTCTTGAGGCATTCCTGCGCCCGTCCTCCCCGATACCATAAGGCGGGTCTATCAAAGCCAGATCAAAAAACTTATCCGGTACGGTACGCATATATTCCATGCAGTCCATACAATAAACTTCGCTGACCATATTCTTTCAGTTGATTACGAACTTGATGCCTGCGCCCCATTGCGTGTGGAACTTTTGGGTATCACCTCCCCAAAGGCAGCGTTCGCGCAGGTTCACCAGCAGGGCGATACGGTCAGCCACATATATCTCCATGTCAAGCGTCAGCGCACCGCCATAGACAAAGGCGTCCCGGTCCCGGAGCGTGGAGCCGTCATGCAGCACCTTCTTACCCCGGTTCACCGTCTCATATCCGGCAAGAGCCGAAGCACCGGCATAGAGGAACACGATTTTACGGGCATCCGACAGTACCTTGAAATAATAGCCGCCCTCCGTCGTGAACTGCGCCACGGGTATTTTGGTCTCCTTGTATGGGTTGTTCTTCAAGAGGTATTCGCCACCGAACACCCATTTGTTCCCTTTCTTCGTATAGGTGGATAGAGCCGCCCCGAAACTGTGCCCGCCGTCGTTGCCGCCGGGTCTGAAACCGTCAGCCAGATTCGCCTTCACCTCGATGCCCCGCATCCCCGGCAGGCACCGCTGGGCGTGCGCCTGCCCCGCAAAGAGGGCAAGCGACACTGCCAATGCAATGATATACGCTCTCATGGCTTATCGTACCTGAAGTTCGTTGATGGTGCTGGCGCGTACCAGGTCCTCGTTCTCAATCACGAAGGACTGATGCCTGCCGCCGTTCTTCTCGTTCAGTTCCACCACGAGGCACTTGTCATCGGGAATGGTGAACTTCGCCATCGTGAATACCGTGCGCTCGCTTTTCTTCCCCGGCACGAGGGTGGCGTAGTTCTGCGCACGCAGCGGCAGGATGACCTGCTCCTGCACGGCGGTGCGCTTCGCCACCTTCTTATCGACAATCTTCCATGTGATGTAGTCCACATCGAAAGGCACGTTGCTCCGGTTCCTGATTTCGGTGTGGAAATAGAGCAGCCCGTTGTGCGTGTAGATGCCCTTCAAAAGGTACCGGATGCCGAAACGCTGGCAGCCGATATGCTTCACCTCGCGCTTGTTCTGCTTGTGGATAGACTTCATGATAAGGCGCACCAGCATCGGGCTTTCCGAGCCGAGTTCCTGCAAATAGATTTCCTGCGCGTTGTTCGGACGGTTCACCGCCTCGCCGTCATGGATGAAGTCGCACATCTCCACATTCAGAAGCAGCGGCTCATCCGCATATTTCACATTGAAGGTATAAAACGAGCCATCTTCGGTAATTACGGACATATTGGTTTCGCCGGGGAAATTCCGGACGGTAGCCTTCACGCGGATGACGTTCTCCGCACCGTCGGCTTTCCCGGCAATCAGGTCGGGCGAGCCCAGGTCCACATAACGCACTTCCGAAGGGAAAAGGATATGCACAGTCTTGCCGTATGTCACCTCCAGACCGTGGGGTGGTATCATGCGGTCAAAGGTCAGCTTCCGGGTCAGACCGTGGTACAGACCGCCGTCCGCTTCCTTCTGCGGATAGACCTCTTTGGTCAGAACCAATTCCGTATTGTCACTCCCTACCGAAGTAGAGTCTGCGTTCTGCGCGAAGGCAGAGATTGTGCCCGTCATAAGGGCGAACATCATGATTACTTTTTTCATGTTCATTTTACTTTTGGATTTAGTGGTAATAAATGTTGTTAGTTACTGATTCTAATTTTCGTCCTGATAAAGCATCACCTTGTATCCGGCTTTCAGATGCACTTTCACGGTGCGCATCTTCTTGGCTATATACTGGCTTGTGCCCTGTATCAGTCCTTTTCCCAAGTCGGAGGCGAGCTGTGCTCCCGCATCAGTGGAAATGTTGATGCTGCTGCCCAGTGACCCACCCATATTGGCGGCTACTTCCTTGACGGCATCCAGTTCCATCGAGTTCGGGATGAAGATGCCGGGCTGCCCGTCCGTGTCATACACCGAGAGTTCCACCGGAATGACCATGCCTTCGTATTCCAGCGAGGTAATCGTAATGCCGAGCCGTTCACCCTGTATCCTGGCGGCACCGACCAGTGCCGCATTGCGCGGGATAATCCGGTCAGCCACCGCCATAGGCTCCAGCAGCCTTAATTTCACCGCCTGCCCGTCGGTCACGCTCTGCGCACCGTTGATGCAGGCGGACAGGGTGTTCTTCTCCGATACAGCCGTGCCGCCCACTGCCGTGTTGAAACCGTAGTTGCGTTCCGTGGTATGGGCCGCCACAAACTCGGCGTTGCCCGTCGGCTGTCCGAGAGCCGACACCACTTGGTGCGTCACCTGCTTCACGGGCATCGCCTTGTTCTTTCCGGCTTTCCGGACAGAACGGGCTTCCACAGTGGGATTATTCTGTCCGCCCATGTATTTGGCTGCAAGCTCGTAGGATTTCTCCATGAGCGCCACCTCGTCCATCTCGGAGTTCCTGCCTTTTTCGTTTTCAAGTGCCGTTTCCAGCGAGGCGATACGTTCCAGCAGCTCATCCATCTCCTTGTCCTCATTGGCAGGCTGTTCGTAGAAGTTGCCGAGCGTGGTGTTCAGGTCACGGTAGGCGGTAGCGGAGGAACGTATGGTCTGCGGTGTGGAAACCTTTGCCGGTTCCGGCTCTGTTTCCGTTTCTTCCGCTTCATGGTCGAACATATCGCCGAGTTCCTGCATGGAACGGCTGCGGCTTGCCCGCCGTTCCTCCATCTCCTTCTGCGCATAGGCTTTCACCTTATCCCCGATGATGTGCCGGTTCTCCTTGTCCGCGTCGGGGATTTCGGTATTGTAACCGCCTATGCCCGGCTGCATTTCCTTGTCGGAGGACGGGGCGAATATCAGCCACATCGCTCCGAGGAATACCAGCCCCATTGCGGGCAGGACAATCATTTTCTGCCGTCTCAGCCGTTCAGCCGGAGTCAGTGGAGTGCGCTCCTTCTTCGGCTTCTCCTTTTGGGGAGCCGCCTTGTTCTCTGTCTTTGTCTCAATCTTCTGTTGTTCCATATATATAAGGTATTATGTTAGGGCCACTTTCCGGCTTCACGGGCAGTTCCACCCGTCCGGCATGACCTGTTCTCATTTTCCTGCCGTCATTTCTGCCGATGTCATGGACGGCTTTTGCAAAGGAGTATAATGCCAGCACCGCAAAAACGAAGAGCATGGACAGCACTATCCTTCTTCTTGTTTTCGGGGGCAAGCCGTCCGGATACCCTTTCAGCTTTTCAATAATCCGTTTCCTCCTGTCGTGGAGTTTCCAGAATACACCCCACCTCCGTTTTCTGATATTCTTCATTCCCATGTCCTTTTACCGTTTGATGGTCTGCAAATCCTTGTTCTCTATGATGGTGAAGCCCTCGATGGTGAACCCGTTCGGGTTGTCGTCCGAGCGGGAGGCGTTCAGAAGCCTGCACGTGGTCACGAGGCTGCGCTCCGTGACGTTGCTCTGTCGGATAATCCGCTGCGTGGCGTAGGTCACGCAACGGTACGGGTAGCTGTTGAAGTCGCACGCCACGCTGTCCACCCTCAATGTCTGGTTGATGTTCCCGGCTATGACGCGGTTGTAATACCCCTTTTCGGCAAAGTCCGAATAGTAGTTGTACACGCTCCGGTCCGCCAGCAGCAGGGCACGCCCCACGTTGTGCTCGATGGCGCTCTTTTCAGGCGAGAGCGTGAAGAACAGCTCATGGAAGCGGCGCACGTGTTCACGTGCCTCCGCCGGACGGTTCTGTGACAAATCCTGCGAGAGGGCGAGCATCAGCGACTTGCCGTTGTCCAGCACATAGATTTTCTCCCGTTGCCTCTCCGCGAAGCGGTAGGAGCTCCATACGCTCCACACCGTTATCACGGCGCACAGCGAAAGGAAGACGATACCGAACAGGCGTATCTGCCTGAACGATGTCTCGATGTTCTTTAATGACTTGAATTCCATTGTAATCTTATTCGTTAATACTTGAAGTTCTTATTTCAGCAGCTTGCCGACACGCCCCACGGCATTTCCTGCCGTAGCTCCGGTAATACCGCCCGCAATACCGCCGGTACGTTCCGTCATCCGGTTCATGTTGCGGTTGTAACCGCCCATGCCTCCGGCCTGGATAATCCAGCCCGCCACCGTCGGGATGGTAAAGTAGCCGATGATGCCGATTGCCATGAATACGATATATACCCCGTCACTGGAGTCAAGCGAAAAATTCGGGTCCGCCTGCATCCGTTCGATATCGCTTTGCAGCATCAGCACCTGGATTTTTGCCAGCACGGCACTGAACATGTCCGAGACGGGAAGCCAGAGATAAACCTGTATGTAGCGGCATGCCCACTGCGTGAACGTGCTCTGGAAACCGTCCCATACCGAGAGGGCGAAGGATATCGGACCGAGTATCGCCAGCACCACGAGGAAGAACGTGCGGATGGTGTCTATGACCAGGGCGGCAGCCTGGAACATCAGTTCCAGCACCTCGCGGAAAAAGTTGCGTACGGACTTCTTCATGTCATACATGCTCCTCTCGATACGCATTCCCGTCATGGCAATCATGTCACCGGGCGACCAGCCGAGTTCCTCCAGCTGCTTTTCATATTCCTCGTTACTGACGAGATAGGCGGTTTCGGGATTGCGCACCATCGCCTCGTATTCCAGCTTGTCTTTCTGCTTCCGGTACTCGCCCATGTCCATCGTCTCCGATTCCAGTATCTTCGCCGTGCCCTGCACGACGGGGGACAGGATGCTGTTGATGGTTCCGAGCACCACCGTGGGAAAGAACATAATACACAGTCCTATCGCAAAAGGTCGGAGCATGGGCAGCACGTCTATCGGCTCGGCCCTTGCCAGCGACTGCCATACCCGGTAAGCCACGTAGAACAGAGCTCCCAGTCCGGCGATTCCCCTTGCCACGCCCGCCATGTCCTCGCACAGCGGCATCATCTCTCCGTAAAGCGAACGGAGAATCTGGTGAAGGTTGTCGAAATCCATAGGCTACCAGTATCTTTCGTTCGCGTCACCGTAAAGCCCCATGATGCGGTCAAGGTCGTTCTTCTTTTTCGCACGGAGATAGCTTACGGATATGTTTTTGTTCGTATAATAGCCCACAAGGTTGCGGTAACGCCTCATTTTCGAGTGGCAGCGTTCCACCACGTCCATACGTTCCTTGTCCGTCATGGAGAGCGTGGTGATGTTCACCACGTTCTTCAGTTCGGTCAGCACGTCGTTGCTTTCCTCCAGCAGCTTCGTGTAGCCGAAAGCGATAGCCCCGAGCTCCTCGACCGTGAAGTTCTCGTCACGCATCATCTTCTGGAAGTTGTTCACGTAGATGTCCGTGATGTCCCCCACCATGAGGATGGTCTGCTGCACCTTGCGGGCGTCCTTGACGAGGTTGTTCACGGATTTGAGCGCGTCGTAGTATTTTTTGCCCTGCTCATAAATCTTTACGGTCTCCTTGAAGTTATTAATCATGTTGGTCGCCGTGGAGGACGTATGCACCATGTTCTTTCCGTTGTTGATGATGCTCTGCGCGATGTTGGACGGGTCTATCACCGCCCACTGTGCGCTTGCCCTGCCCGCAAGGAGCAGGCAGAGGCATATTGCTGTCAATATTCTTATTTTCATTCTTACTTTGGATTTAGTGGTAAAATCAATTGAAATAATCCGTCTGGTTTCCGAATTGCCGCCAGCCGTGCCTGCGTTCCCGTGAAAACACATCCATTTTCCCGCAGGAGGGGTACAAGGCATCTATCATGCGGTAACAGAAATCCGGTTTCCGGCTGTGCTGCCTGCTCCGTTCTGCAAATACGGTCATGAACTTTCCCCGCTGTTCCCCGGCTATGGGCGGCAGCCTCTTCCGGTAGAACCATATCAGATACTCGTGTGAATACCGGACGGTAAACGCCGGGGCAACCCCGTTCAGCTTGTTCCATATCATCCGGCAGTGACGCTTGTAACCGCGCTTCTCCATCTCGTTCTCACATTCAAGGAGGAAGCGGTCTATCGTCCACATGAATACGCAATGGTCATCTTCCGCAAGCGGGAATATCTCCCTGTCAAGCAGTCCGAAGATTTCAGGTACTTCCATCGTCACATAGTCAAGTTCCCTTCCCTGGTTCCCTCTTGACTTGCGCAAGCCGCCTTTCCGCTGCCTCCATGCGGGGTCAATCACAAATACCCGTATCTTCTCCATGCCCGAAATTCTTTACTCTCACATAGTCACCGTTCGGCGAGAAGGTCAGCACGTCGGCGGCCTCATTGTAGGACACGTCGATGCGGAATCCCGTGTTCATGAAGAGGTTGCCGTTCTCCTCCTGCAAGAGGTAGGTTTCCGGTTTCAGCTTGCGTCTCAGCCCGCTGCGCTTGAACACCGTCACCTTGTAGGCTCCGCCCTCCTTGTAAACCAGCACGTCCGGCTTGCCGTCCACGCTCTCCCAGTTGCCACACAACTTGTCGCGGCGTTCGTCCGCCACCTCGCAGGATTGCAGCATTACGACTGCCAACCCGATCAGACACTTGCTGACTTGCAGCATTTTCACGTTGGATAAACTCATACTTTTTTTCTTTTTTTTTGTTGATGATTAAGTGATTATTGATTCCTGTTGTCACGTTTTTCCGCCAACTGCCGGATGGCGGCTTCGATGTCGCCGCCCAGCTTTTCGGCAAGGGCGCGGACTTCCATCTTCTCCGTCTCTTCCGTCGTGTACGCCAGGTACTCCGCCGCACTGACCTCCGTGGCATAGACGGCGCTCTGTGTCCCGCCCAGACCTATCCACACTTCCTTATAGAGTCGTGAGGGGTTGTTCGCCATGTTGATGGAGAGTATCTGCGCCTTCTCCTTCTCCGTCAGGCCGAGCAACGCCTGTATCTGGTCGAACTTGTTCATGTATTTCCTTTGGTCTAAGAGTATCTTGCAATCGGAATTGTTGATGATGCTCTCCTTGACAATCGGAGAGCTGATAATGTCATCCACCTCCTGCGTCACCACGATTGCCTCACCGAAATACTTGCGGACGGTCTTGTAGAGATACTGGATGTAGGTTGCCATGTTCGCGGAAGCCAATGCCTTCCACGCCTCCTCGCATATCAGTTGCTTCCTGACGCCTTTGAGCCTTCGCATCTTGTTGATGAATGTTTCCATGATGATGATGGTCACTACCGGAAACAGTTCCTTGTTATCGCGGATGGAGTCAATCTCGAAGACGATGAAACGCTTGCCGAGCAGGTCGATGTTCTCCTTCGAGTTCAGCAGGAAGTCGTAGCGTCCGCCCCGGTAATACTGCCGCATGGTGGTGAGCATATTGTCGATGTTGAAATCGTCTTTGCCCACCTTGATCTCACGTTCGGCGAGTTCCCTGCGGTAGTCGTCACGCATATACTCGTAGAAAGTATTGAATGACGGCACGATGCTCCGGTCCGCCCTGATACGCTCGATGTAGGCACTCACGGCACTGCCCAGCTCGCCGCTTTCGGTCTTCGTCACCTTGTCGTCCTCGCTTTTCCAAAGCGTGAGCAGCAGGGTCTTGATGCTGTCCTTCTTCTCCACGTCGAACACGTAGTCGTCGGTGTAGAACGGATTGAACGAGATGGGCTTTTCCTCGGTATAGGTGAAATACACCCCGTCCCCACCGTGTGTCTTGCGGCGTATCATTTCGCACAACCCCTGGTAGGAATTTCCCGTATCCACCAGCACCACGTGCGTGCCCTGCTCGTAATACTGGCGCACGAGGTGGTTCATGAAGAAGGACTTTCCGCTGCCCGAAGGCCCCAGCACGAATTTGTTTCGGTTGGTCGTGATGCCGCGCTTCATGGGCAGGTCGGAGATGTCCAGGTGCAGGGGCTTTCCCGTGAGCCGGTCCACCATCTTGATGCCGAAAGGCGACAGCGAGCTGCGGTAGTTGGTCTCTTCCGTGAAGAAGCACACCGCCTGCTCGGTGAAGGTGTAGAAGCTCTCCTCTGCTGGGAAGTCCGCCGCATTGCCGGGTATCGCCGCCCAATAGAGCGTGGGGCAGTCGATGGTGTTATGCCTGGGCATACACCCCATGCTTGCCAGCTGGCTGCCCACATCGTTCTTGATACGTTTCAGCTCCTCCGCATCGTCGCTCCACGCCATCACGTTGAAGTGCGCCCTTACCGAAGTCAGCCCGTAGGAATGGGCCTCGTTCAGGTATTGGTCAATCCACTCCCTGTTGATGCTGTTGCTCCGGCTGTACCGCGAGAGCGACTGCATATTGCGGGCGTTCTTCTCGAAACGCTGCAAGTTTTCATCGCTGTTGTCTATCATCACATACTGGTTGTAGATGTGGTTGCAGGGCAACAATAGTCCGACAGGACTCGCAAACGAGAGGCGGCAGTCACTCCGGTCGGTGGAGAGGCGTTCATAACGGGTGTCGGTAGCCACCTTGCCCGGCAGGTCCTCCACATCGGAAAGGGTATGCAGGCAGAGACGGTTCTCACCGATGCGCATCTCCCTTGCCGAAAGCCCGATGTCCTGCAACGTGGCATTTCCTTCGGGCATGAGGGAGAAGTAACGCTCTATCACTCCCGCCTTGCCGTCCGTGCCGGTAATCTCGTCCGTGGAGAGCCGGCGCAGCCTGATAAAACCACTGTCGTTCATGATACGGGCGAACTGCTCCGTGGCTTCCATGAACTTCTCGGCGGTTTCCCTGTCCAGCTCCTTGGGGATGATGTTCCCCCGGCACAGCGTACTGAAGTTGCTCTGCATACGGCTGCGCTCCTTCGTCGTTTTCGTCAGATAGAGGTAGCAGGTGTGCTTCAGGTACGGACGCTCGTTGAAATGGCGTTCAAAGGAGCGGCTCAAAAAACTCATGCCTTCCTTTTGCAGTTCGGGCTTGTAGGTCTCGCGGACGAACCAGTCCTGCTTGTGCACGACGGAGAAGTCCGGCAATACCTTGACGGCCTTGCACCAGCAGCCGTGTATCGTCTCGTATTCCGCGCTTGTCACGGTGTACAGCTCCGGCAGCTCCACCTCGAAGGAGACCGTGATGTCGGCGTCCTTCGAGATGATGCAGCCGTGCTCCACGGCCCATAACGGAAACTTGTTTTCCAGTGTCGTAATCTTGGATGTATTTCTCATGTCATTCTTTCTTTTTTCGTTTGCTGAATAATCGGGTGATCCGTCGCCGGTTGCTCAGGTACCGGGGGTGGCTCTTCGCCGCACCCAGCTTCATAAGCCCGTGTTCACCGTACCGGGCGTTCAGCGCGAAGGTCTGCCATACGAGGATGGCGGACGATGCCACGCCGAAGCCGATACATATCCACTGGTCGATGCCGACCATGTAGAGGATGACGAACAGGACAAAGAGGGCCAGCAGTCCACCCGCGAAGATGAACAGGTACTGTGCCTTGAGTCCCTTGAACTCGACCGGACGACCGATACCCTTGTTGATGGGGTATCCGGCCATACATTATAATATTAAAGGAAGAACGAGCGGAGAATCGTTGCCGCCACGATAAGGAAGATACACGCCCCGAACCACGACGCCGCCGTCTTCGACGTGTCGGGGTCTCCGGACGAGAACTTCCCATAGACTTTCACGCCACCGATTAACCCGACCACAGCGCCGATGGCGTAAATTAATTTCGTCCCCGGGTCAAAATAGGAGGTGACCATTTGTGTGGCTTCGTTGATGCCTGCAAGCCCGTTGTCCTGGGCAAGTGCGGATGCGGTTGCGGCGATAAGCAACGCTGCCGAAAGAATGAATTTCTGCTTGTTGTTCTTGTTCATAAATAACTCTTGTTTTGTGCCGTCAAAGGGTGGATGGTCCTTTTTCGGGCGGTTGATACTGTTTTAATTCCTGGATTCAGTGGCTCCCGTTTGTTTCCACGGACTTGGGAGTGTCCGTTCCGACCAGACGGTACCTTGTACTGCCTGCACGGTCTGTCTGCCATCATTTCTCTTTTTCCATTGTTGTTACATTCTTTATTGTCGTTACACAAAATCCCGGATATTGAAATCTTCCAACTTTTCCGGAATTGTAAATTCCGCTTTCATCCTTACCTCCTTCACTACCGGCACGGGCTGGTCGTAGAGATAGAGGTCTATGAATCCGGAAACCTTCATCTTGACGGACTGGTTCATCTTGTCGAGCAGTTCCGTTCCTTCCAGATCGGAGAACACTTTTCCTGCCCGGTGTTTTTCCTCATAGGTCGGCTTCTCCTTGCCGGCTATGCTGACCGCATCACCGATTTCGTCAAAGCTGAATCCTGAAGCCTGCCGTCTGTCCGGTGTCTCATCTTCCGGTTCGTCCTCTCCGTATTTCATTTCCGACGGAGGAATATTCGAGAATACCTCATCGAGCTTCTCTTCCGGAACTTGTGCCGGATGTGACTCCGCCTTGCTGTTGCCGTCGTCAAAAGTAGCGTCTTCCTCAGACAGCTCAATGCCTTCCTCCGAAGTGGCAGCTTGTGGCACCGGTATGGTAGTCATTGTCCGGGTCATTGTCATTTTGAAATGGCTCTTGCCGATAATATCCACCGCTTGTGCGGGCGCCCGTTCCGTCTCCTTTTTCTGTTCTCCGGCATGAAGGGTATTCCAGACTCCGGCAATGTCCTTGAAGAAACGGACGAGCCTTGTTTCCATGATGCGGTCATACAGAAGCAGGAACAGGAACCATACGTTACAGGCAACCGATACGGTCAATAGAATATTGGTCATATTCATAGGCTGTATGCTTTTAAACGGTTCATGGATTTTTGCTTTTTCTTCATTGTCTTTATCCTCATAATTTTGATGTTGTTAAAATATATCTTCATAATTCTTGTCATACAGTTTCTTTATCACGTCCTCGCATTGGAGGAAATGCTGGGTCAGCACATGGTCAATGTACCCCGACAAGGTCAGCTTGTCCTTTCCTATGACGCGGGTAATGCGCATGATACGTTCGTGGTACTCCTTGCGCACATATGCCATTTTGCCCGAACGGGCCGCCGTCTCCGCTCCCTGGATGAACAGGTCGAGATAGTCTTCCTCGCTTTCGATGGGTGGAATTACGCATTCCGTTTTCTCCGTGTTTTTCTTGCGACTGTCATTCCGTGACGACTTTCTCTTTCCTGCCGTGACTTCCGGCTGTACAGCCGCTTTTCTCAGAGAGCGTGTTTCGGGGGTGGTCGCGGGCAGTTCCGGACGTATGCTGTCGAGGAAGTCCGCCGAGTCGATTTGCACATCAAGATTCTTAGCCATTCCTATGCGTTTATAAGTTCCAACATCTCATTCGCCAGCCTCTCGATATTGCTACCCCTTATCAGGTTCCTGTCAGGTGGCATGGCAGTGGAACGGAACACGGAGCGTTCCCCATCCTCCGCACTTTCCCTGCGGAAACGCTTGCTGTCGGGAAGGAAGGTTTTCATGACGTTCAGACCGAGTTCTCCGGCAACCTTCTCATAGCGGTCATAAAGGTCGGTCTTCTCCCGTCCGTCTACCATGTTCCACAGAAGGTATAACCCTTTGATGTTGGAACGCCCTGTACTAAGAAGCGTGTCGTTCACGACTGTGGCGAAATTGAGCGAGCTTTCCGCCACCACCCGGTCAGCCATGATGGGACAGAATACGTAGTCCATCGTCGCTACCGTATTGATGACATCAGAGTTGTTCACCGTTCCCGGCAGGTCAAAGAAGATAATATCCGGAGGTGTCTCCATCGCCAGGAAATCCTTTGCCTTTTCGACTGCCTTTTCCGGACGGCTCTCCACAATGGGGTACATCTTCTTCTTCAGCCGTGCGAACTGCTCGAAAGCCGTCTTGCGCAAATGGGCATTGCGCTCGATGTTCCTCATGTCACGCTCCCTCATGTCCTTGATACTGTACTGCGGATAATCGCAGTCGATAACGGCGACATCCATTCCTTTCACGTAGTAGAGATAGCTTGCCATCAATACCGTGAGTGTCGTTTTGCCCGCTCCCCCTTTCTGGGTGGAGAAAGCCACAAGCAATGTTTCTTTTTTCATTTCTCGTTTTTTTAATTAAGTGATACAATAGGTTTACCTTGTGACCGGTTGATTGACCGTAAGACACTGCCACAGGCTGGACAGATAATTTTCAGGACAGTCTGCTTTCAGGTCGGATGTGCATCCGGTTTGCCCGTTTGCATACTTGCCGGTATGTTTACCGCCACGACTGCTTGTCTGCTGACCGGTCTGCCAACTTACCGACTGACCGGCTTATCGACTTATCAACTTGCCGGCTTGCCGGCATTCTTATCAACAGGACCTCAAACCGGCTTTCAGACCATGCGTCAGACAGGTCTTGCAACCAATCACGCTGCAAATAAACAATGATTTTTCCGCACTTGTATCACCTCCAGACGAAGTGGCAGCTTGTGGCGTCGATTGGTAGGCATTGTCCGGTTAAATACCCTGTATTACATCGTCTTATCTCCCTAATTTTGCACCCGAACGGCAGGGTTATCCGTATGGGGCGCAGCCGTGGGTCATTCAGGTATTCCTCCAATCCGTCCCCGACGGATTTTTATGTTCACAAGAACATAGCAAGATGTCTTTTCAGCCGCTCAAAACATTTTGAGCATCTTGAAAAGCACTTGCCCTTGCAGGGGGCGGGCTTCCTCTCCGGAGTCGGGAAGCCTGATGAACCTACGGTGTATGTGTCCCCAAAGCGGGGCTTATGCCGTGCAACCGCTAAATCCAAAATTTATATGCAGGAAAAAAGAAACAAGACCGGGAGAATGTTCGCGCAAGCGAGCGCAGAGCCAAACTCGTTTGAGCTATGCCGAGCGCAGCCGAAGATGCGTGGACGAA
>ERZ827516.46-NODE-46-length-144711-cov-10.907581_pt1 | contig 144711 bp, 144 predicted proteins | sample MGYA00519703_ERZ827516 | MGnify/ENA primary metagenome ERZ827516 (study PRJEB31778, sample SAMEA3449337) | human gut metagenome | biome: human gut; feature: human-associated habitat; material: faeces | place: United Kingdom | collected 2010/2012 ...
CGGTTGTATTATTTTTCTACCGGTTAAATAAAAAACGTTATAACGAGATTGTGGAGGAACTGAAAAATGGAAGAAAAAGTTGATATCGTGGCATTGGGTGAATTGTTGATTGATTTTACGGAAGCAGGACACAGTCAGGATGGGAGAAAATTGTTCGAACAGAATCCCGGCGGTGCTCCGGCAAATCTTCTAACTGTTGCAAGCCACTTTGGGTATCGCACATCTTTTATTGGAAAAGTTGGAAACGATATGCATGGTAAATTTTTAAAGAAGACATTGCAAAAGGAAGGAATCAATACAGATGCTATTGTTGAAGACCCGGGTTATTTTACAACGTTGGCATTTGTGGAAATCGGTGAAAATGGAGAACGGAATTTTTCTTTTGCAAGAAAACCGGGTGCAGATACACAGTTAAAAAAAGAAGAACTGGATCAGACATTAATTTCAGGTTGTAGAATTTTTCATTTTGGATCATTATCGCTGACAGATGAACCGGCAGAAAGTACAACGATTGAAGCGGTAAAAATGGCAAAAGCAGCGGGTGCACTTATTTCCTATGATCCAAATTATCGTCCGTCTCTTTGGAAGAGCAAAGAGCATGCAGTGAAAAAAATGAGATCTGTCATAGAATTGGTAGATGTCATGAAGGTATCGGATGAAGAGAGTACTCTGTTGACAGAGGCGAAAAGTTATGAGCAGGCTGCAGATCAACTCCTTGCCATGGGACCAAAGCTGGTTGCCATTACATTGGGAGAACAGGGCGTTCTTATGGCAACAAAAAGCAGAAAAGAAATCATCAAAGCATTTCAGATACATGCGGTCGACACGACTGGGGCAGGTGATTCATTTTGGGGAGGCGTATTATGCAGTCTCCTTTCTATGAATAAGAATGTTGAAAAAATGGAATGGGAAGAAATCAAAAAGTGTGCTGTTTTGGGAAATGCAGTTGCTGGATTGTGTGTGCAAAAGAGAGGGGGAATCCCTGCGATTCCGACGAAAGAGGCAGTGTTTGAATTTATGTTCAAAAAGCTTATCAGATGTTTGTAGACAATCTGAAGAAAAGTGCAACAACAAGAGCGTGCATATTTGCAAGCTTTTTTGAAAACTGTCGTTTGGTAAAATCTATTCTATTTTTAAAAGCTTTGCGATAAAATATGTTCTGTGAATCATTCACAGTATTGTATTTTGAGGAGGCTTCATTCATGGTGAGTGAAGTCTCTTTTATTTTGCACTGTATAATGGAAAAAGTTTTGGTTGAACAGCAGTTGGAATAGTGAACGCATGCGTTCACATTTTATAACTAAGAAGTAATGGATTGGAAAGAAAATAATCAAGAACTTATTGTAGTATTATTAACCTTTGATACAGACGAAAAAGGTGGAGATGGTGAGGTCAATCCTAATGCTACATATACCAACTGGCAGTGGCATTTAGTGAAAACAAAAGATAAAAAGAATTGGGAAATAATCAGTTGGGGTTATTAATTGATTCCGGTTTGATGAATTCATGTGGCTTTTGAAATGGTAAAGTGATTTTATTTTACTTATTCCGGAGCGTGGTATATACTAATAGGTAGAGTAAGTAATGCACAGATGTGACAAAATTGTCTTTTTAAATATAGACAGCTTTGTCAGGGGAACGCTGTACGGTTAGGATACTGCATAAAAAGCAGGAAAGAATAACGAAAAACGGAGGAATTAAAATGAAATTTCAAAAGCTTGGCAACACGGACATCGATGTTTCTGTGGTTGCATTAGGTACTTGGGGGCTTGGCGGAGGAAGTGTCTGGACAGACGGAGATTCTACAGTTGAGGACGCGAAGCGCCTGCTTGATATTTGTCATGAACATGGCGTGAATTACATCGATACCGCACCGGTGTATGGCACAGGAGTAAGTGAGGAATTGCTTGGTAAGGCACTGAAAGGCAGAAGAAATGATTTTGTTTTGCAGACCAAATGCTCACTGAACTGGAGAAATGAGGGTGGTAATTTCCATTACGAACGAGACGGTTATACCGTTAACAATGACACCCGCGCATCAGCAGTGAAAAAGGACGTGGAAGACTCTCTGCGCAGAATGGGAACCGATTATCTGGATTCTGTTATCGTACATTATGTCTGCGGCAGCTTTCCGGTGGAAGAAACTGTAGGAGCATTGGAAAATCTGGTTCGCGAAGGAAAGATCCGCACCTATGGACTTTCTAACAGTCAGCCGGCAGATCTGTCTGCATATCAGGAAGCCGGCGGAAACGTATCTGTTGTACAGGAATTTTTCAGTATTCTCTCTCCTTTCCATGGCAGAGAATATTTTGATCTGTGTAAAAAGTATAACACGGTATTTCAGACCTATGGTGTGCTGGAGGAAGGATTTTTAACTTCTCCTGCCTTTATGGACCGTGAATTTGCAAAAACCGATATTCGATCCAGAATACCTTGGACAGATCCGGAGAAAAAAGAAGGACTTTGCAGGGCCTTTGAAATCTGGAAACCACTTTGTGAGGAATATCATTGCAGTTTTGCAACGCTGGTAGAAGCCTGGGCATTATCTCAGTACGACCGGATGAGTCTTCTGGTTGGAATGCGAAAAGCTTCCAGTGTGGAAGATACTGTAAAGTGCTTGGATATTAGGTTGCGTGCCGAGGACATCAAATGTATGGAGGAAGCAGTAAAGACAATTCAGGTTGCGGTTTTGGACAAATAGAAAACTGAAAAGGTGGAAAGGATCGGGAGCGTGTATCCGATCCTTTCTTTATCCGAGAATAGATAGCATGAAAGGAAAATAAGTATGAAAGAACCTATGATGGCAGACAGCCATGAAATCACAGTTAGAAATTATAAGCAACCGATGCGAAATCGTCTGGTCATGATGCTGATCTGCATTGGGATTGCTCTTGCATCATTTTTTGTTGTTTCCAAATGGGCAACTTCTGTCGAATCGTACCGTTGGGTTATCAAAACACTGAATGGATTGCAGAAAAAAGCACTTGGGCTTTCCGGAACAGCAACCGCTCTTGCAACAGGTGCTGCAGCAATACCGGGAGAAGCCGCAACTCCGATCGCGAATAAGCTGGCAGATGTCGCAGGCTATATGGTGATCGTTTATGCAGTGATCATTGTTGAAAAATATTTACTGACTATCACCGGGTATATTGCATTTAAAATCTTATTTCCTATTGGATGCGTGCTTCTGGCAGCAGGCAACTTTTTGAAAAACGGATGGAAAGAATTTATCTACAGAATCGGAATCAAGAGTATCATTCTGGGTGTTCTTTTGTGGGGACTGGTTCCTACCAGTGCATGGGTGACCAATATGGTAAATGAAACCTATGCAAAGTCCTATGAAGCTGATTTTACACTGGAAGATACGGAAGAATTATTAGATGAGGGAGATATCTCTGCAAACGCAGACAAGAAGGATGAAGCACAAGAAACGAAAGATAAAAAGTTTTCTTTCAGTGGATTTCTTAATAATGCGAAGGATAAGGTTGATGATGCGATTGATGCGGTAGGTGAAGTCGCTACAGAAAAACTCTCTGCTTTTGAGGATGGATTAAACAGAATTATAGAGGGCGTGGCAGTGCTGCTTGTGACAACCTGTGCCATTCCGGTTCTGGTCATGTTATCATTTACCTGGATTCTGAAGGGAATAATGGGTTTAAAAATTCCGTCTATTACTCTTCAGTCAGTGCCAAGGGTTTCTGAAAGAAAAAGAAAGAAAACGGAAGAGAATTAATTTTAAATTTTACCGAAGGAGAGGAATGAGATGACAAAAGATCTGACAACCGGGAAAATCATGCCGATTCTTGTGAATTTCACTGTGCCGCTTGTTTTGGGAAATCTGTTTCAGCTGACTTATAATGCGGTGGACAGCATCATCGTAGGGCATTTTGTGGGGAAAGAAGCGCTGGCGGCAGTTGGTATCTGTAATCCGATCAGTACGCTTATGATACTGTTTTTAAATGGATTATGTATGGGGGCAAGTATCCTCATGGGAATTCAGTATGGGGCAAAGGATTATAAGACTTTGCACAGGCAGATCAGTACAACCATGTTGTCGGGAGTAGTTTTTTCATTTTTTCTGACTTTACTTTGCGTGGTATTTGCTGTACCGATCCTGCATCTGCTGCAGGTAGATGCATCGATTATGGAGATGACGCGGCAGTATTTACGGATTATTTTTCTGGGATTAATGTTCACCTTTTTGTATAACTTTTTTTCCAGTACCTTAAGAGCTTTGGGAGACAGTGCATCGCCTTTGTATTTCTTAATTATCAGTGCAGTCCTGAATATATTCGGAGATCTGTTTTTTGTCATTGTACTAAAGGCAGGAAGCAATGGATGCGCCATTTCAACAGTGCTTAGTGAGGCACTGTGCTGCCTGTTCTGTATTATTTATATACAGAAAAAAGTACCGATTCTTCGTCTGGGTAAGAAATGGCTGGTATTCGATTCACGTTTGCTGAAGAAAACAATTGCTTACGGATGGGCATCCGCCATGCAGCAGGCCACCGTGCAAATGGGAAAAATTGCGATCCAGGCGCTGGTTAATACTATGGGAGTTTCCGTGGCTGCAGCTTTTGCGGTGGTCAATCGGATTGATGACTTTGCAATTACACCGGAACAGAATATTGCCCATGCCATGACGGCACTTATGGCGCAGAATAAGGGAGCCGGAAAAAATGACCGCATGCGGGAGGGATTTCGTTGTGGAATGATTCTGGAAATTGTTTATGGAGCAGCTGTTATGGTGATCTGTCAGGTATTTGCCGGAGAACTAATGGCACTTTTCGTAAAAGATGAGGAAGTAATAGGACATGGTGTCATTTATCTGCATCTGATTGCTGTGATGTATATTCTTCCGGCCGTTACGAATGCAATTCAAGGATTCTTCCGTGGAATTGGAGACCTGAAGGTGACACTGATGAGCAGTTTTACCAATATGGCAGTCCGAGTCATTGCAGCAGCACCTATGATTTTGTTGTGGAACTTTGGAATTGAAGCGTTGCCATATTCCTATCTGGCAGGCTGGGTTGCCATGCTTTTGGTAGAAACGCCTTTGATGATTCGGATTTATCGTAAAAAATAACAGGATTTAAAGAAAATATAAAATCGCTCAGGGAATGAGCTTATACAGAATCCAGTTCTAATCTTTTTATAAAAGCCAGCGGTGTCATATGGTATTTTGCTTTGAATGCTCTGTAAAAATAAGAAAGATTATGAAAGCCAACAGATAAAGACACCTCTAATATGGAGGTGTTACCGTGTTCAAATAACTCTACCGCTTTTTCCAGTCTGATATTGTTAATATACTGAATGCAGGTCATATTCATGTGTTTTTTGAAAAAGCGCATAAAATGATACTCGCTGAAATAACATAGCTTTGCAAGTTCAGAAACCGACAGAGCTTCTGCATAATGCAGATCAATATGATCAAGTACAATTTTTAATTTGTCGGAAGAGTCTGATTCCGTGGAGAATCTTGTGCTACTGTACTGGAGCAGAAGAAAAAGTGTCTGCAGCAGATAAGATTTTATGGCGAGTTCATATCCAAACATCCGGGTATCGTAAAGGGAGGCAAGCTGTGCAAAAGACTTGCAAAGAGAATCATATGCAGGATGATCCGCGGTAATGAGACAGGGTAAAGATAATTCGTGGTTTACCATGGGCGTAAGGTAGCGGGTAGAACAGATGTCTGCAGTATTTCCACCCAAAAGATTCATATGGAATACATAGGTTTCCGAACAGAAGTCCTGACTGCTTTTCAGGATAATGGAATGTAGCAGCAGGGGAGGAATAAACAGGATATCCCCGGTACTTGCCTCATATTCAACTAAATCGATCTGGTAGACACAGGAACCTTTTGTTATAAGTGTAAGCTCTGCTTCCTCGTGCCAGTGCATTGTTATGACAGGTGCTTCTTTTGTCAGCTTTGTAATATACTTCTGGATTGGAAAATAAACTTCTCCATGTTTGATATTTTCTTTTTGCTCCGGTATAAGTGAATGTGGCGTTTTCATTTTTCTCCTCTCTATAATAGCAGTATTGTGTTATATAATGAAAAAATAATGCAAGATTTGTCAAAAATAAGATCTTATAATAGCAGTATAATACAGCTAAAGCAATAACGCAATGGCGAACAAATACTATGATTATATATGAAAGAGGTTGATAAAAATGGAAAAAAAGTGGTGGCATGACAAAGTAGCGTATCAGATTTACCCAAAGAGTTTTCTGGATACAAATGGAGACGGAATCGGAGATCTGAGAGGAATTATTTCTAAACTGGATTATCTGAAAAAATTAGGAATCGATATTATTTGGTTATCACCTATTTATAAATCACCATTTGTAGACCAGGGATATGATATTGCGGATTACTATGCAATTGCAGAAGAATTCGGAACAATGGAAGAATTTGATGAACTGCTGGCAGAAGCAAAAAAACGAGACATGCATATTATTATGGATCTGGTTATTAATCATTGCTCCGATAAACATGAGTGGTTTCAGAAAGCACTTGCTGATCCAGATGGAGCGTTTGCGGATTATTTTTATTTCCGCAAGGGAAAAAACGGCAATCCACCGAGCAATTACCGTTCCTATTTTGGAGGAAGCTGTTGGGAAAAGGTACCGGGAACGGACAAATATTATTTTCACATGTTTGCAAAGGAACAGCCGGATCTGAATTGGGAAAATCCGAAGTTACGGCAGGAACTGTACAAAATGATCAACTGGTGGCTGGAAAAAGGTCTCTCCGGTTTTCGAATCGATGCGATCATAAACATTAAGAAGGATCTGAATTTTCCTGATTTTGCACCGGATGGGAAAGATGGTCTGGCAAGCTGCTGGAAGATGGTTGAAAGTGTAGACGGAGTAGGAGAGCTGTTGGAAGATCTGAAAAAATCAACTTTTGAAAAGTATGATGCCTTTACAGTCGGAGAAGTATTTAACATGAAACCGGATGAATTACCGGAATTTATTGGAGAAACCGGTCATTTTTCAACGATATTTGATTTTAGCGCCCATACACTTACTGATGGAGAACATGGATGGTATGATGCTCCGAAGCTGGAATTTGCGAAATGGAGAGCTGCAATCATTCAGGCACAATTAGAAACACAGAAGTATGGCTTTAAGGCGAATATCATTGAAAATCACGATGAGCCAAGAGGGGCATCCAGATTTTTGCCATCTTATGCTCAGACACCGGACGGAATCAAGATGCTTGGTACCATAAGCCTTCTCCTCAGAGGAATTCCTTTCATTTACCAGGGGCAGGAAATCGGTATGAGAAATGCCAAATGGAACAGCATGGAGGAATTTGATGATATCAGTACAAAAGACCAGTATCATACTGCCCGTGAAGCGGGATTATCGGATCAGGAAGCCTTGGAAGTATGCAGCCGTATGAGCCGTGACAATGCAAGAACACCAATGCAATGGACGAGCGGGGAAAATGGCGGTTTTACAAAAGGAACTCCATGGTTAAAGGTAAATCCTTTATTTAAAGATGTGAATGTGGAAGCTCAGGAACAGGATCCGGATTCAGTTTTGAATTATTACCGCAAACTGGTTGCACTGCGTAAATCGGATGAACTGAAAGAAGTATTTACCTATGGAGAATTTCTTCCGGAATATGAAAATGTGGACGGAGTCATGGCATTTTATCGTAAAGATGAATCCAAGTGCATTCTTGTGGCTGCTAATTTCGGAAAGGATGCTGCAACAATCAAACTGAAGAGCGAAATCGAAAAAGTATGGTTATCGAACCGTATAGATGGAACGGTAGATTGTGAAAAGGATTCATTGAATTTACGGAGCTGTGAAGTGGTTGTTCTGGAGCTGGAAAACCACAAGTAACTAACTATATAACTCCCGGATCTCTTTTTGAATCAGACGTCTTTTGCGAAGCGCTCTTACCTCTGCTGCAGTATCCTTGATGGCAGCATGTTCTTCGTAAGCGGATCCGAAAGGAGCATTTGATGTCGGATATTTGATTTTTGATTTGGTTGCCGCCATCATTATCTCATTTGGATGCTACACTCCGGTAACACTATTCAGTAAAACAAAACCAAAAGTCAGATTCTTGATGATTCTGAAGACATGTGCGTATATGTGATCATTGCTATGGGGCTTCAGCTTTTATTTTAGAAATATGATAAATCAGGGATTGACCTTGCTGGATTATATGCAGCAGATCAATCCCTGCTTCTATTTAACAAAACGGTATCCAATCCAGCCAGATTCTGCTATACTGTATAAGAAAATCAAATAGAAAGGGTGGAACGTATGATCACATTAAATGACTATTTATATTCAGGTGATACGATTTTTCGGATTTTAAGAAATTATACAGTGGATCTGAAGAAAGAAGCAAAGAAGAATCACAATGAAATAGATCTCATCCATTCCAATTTCCTGATCCAGTTCAGGGAACTGCTTGAACACAATGATTTCCTTACTGCACAGTCGCAGAAAATCAGGGATTTTTATAAATACATGGTACAGGAATATCCTCTGCTTGCTTTTACTTTCAAAGGAAGGATCAAGTCCCTGATCCGCGCAGAGGAAAAATTCAACGGGTATATTGTAGAATATATTTATGATTATTATGAAAAACATCATACCTATCCGCCGGTGCCTGACCTAAGGGAAAAACTGAGCTGCTTTCGGGATATTATCGCATACCGTCTGGTAATTTCTCTTCCAAAATGCCATATCAGGGATGACAAACTGCGAGAAGAAGAGGAAATCAAGTATTTATACAGGATCGCGAATGTTCTTCCGGGGTTTCTGGAGGAAAGAGGATTTACGGCAGAACCTGCAAAAGGGGTGCTTGAAAGTACATCTCCTTTTATGGATGAGGCGGTGAAACCTTATTATCGGGATTATATTTCCAATGGAAGCGGAGGCAGCTATCAATCACTCCACATCACGTTTTATGATAACTGTTCGAGAAGTTACATGGAAGTACAACTGCGGACAAAGAAGATGGATGATATAGCGGAGATTGGAGCGGCAAATCACCAGGCCTACGAGAAGGAACAGGAAAGAGTCAGGGCAAGAAGAGAAGCTATTCCGGAAGGAGAATGCATTTATTTTGATGAGGCATACGAAAGAGGAATGCGGCTTCTGGGGTTGGAACTGAAGGATCTGGAAGTTAATATGTTTGCTGCGGCAAATAATAGTCTCATCAATGACGGATGCGGATTATACAGGGGGAGACTGATCCTGCCGTATGAACATTTATCAAGATTCCAGACGGATCTGAATGATTAAAAGGATTATAATAAGAATGAATACATCAGATACAAAAAAAGCATATTACCATCTCCAGGTCAGAGAAGAGTTGTATCTGGATAATATGCCGGATCTCTTTTGAGAAAAGAATAAAAAAAGAAGAGAGGTAAAAAATGGAAGAAAAGAAAAAACAGACAGAACCGGAAGCCTGTAAAGTGGCAAAAAAATGCGGAGGATGCCAGTATCAGGGAGTGCCATATAAGGAGCAGCTGAAAAAGAAGCAGAAAATGGTGAACGCTCTGTTGTCAAAATACGGAAAAGTAGAACCGATCATCGGAATGGAGAATCCGTATTATTACAGAAATAAAGTACACGCCGTATTCGACAGGGACCGAAAGGGAAATATCGTATCCGGAACCTATGAAGCGAAGACACACCGGGTCGTTCCTGTTGAAAACTGTCTGATCGAAGACAAAAAGAGTCAGGAGATCATCCGGACGATCCGGGGACTTTTGAAATCTTTTAAGATCAAAACCTACGATGAAGATACAGGATATGGCCTGTTCCGTCATGTGCTGATCAGAAGAGGGTTTAAAAGCGGAGAGATTATGGTGGTTCTGGTGCTTGGATCACCAATCCTTCCATCGTCTAATAATTTCGTAAAAGCACTCAGAAAAGAGCATCCGGAGATTACAACGGTTGTCCTTAATATCAACGACAGAAAGACCAGTATGATCCTTGGGGAGAGAGAAAAAGTGTTATATGGGAAAGGATTTATCCGGGATGAACTCTGCGGGTGTACTTTCCGGATTTCACCAAAGTCCTTCTATCAAGTAAATCCGGTGCAGACGGAGATCCTTTATCAGAAAGCGATTGAATTTGCACATCTGACAGGGAAAGAAAGCGTGATCGATGCCTATTGCGGAATCGGAACGATCGGTCTGATCGCATCGGGACATGCAAAAGAAGTAGTCGGTGTAGAACTTAATAAGGATGCCGTGAAGGATGCAATATTAAATGCAAAAGAGAATCAGATCCGGAATGTGAGATTTTTCCAGGGAGATGCCGGGGAGTTTATGGAGGCGATGGCGGCAGAGGGAAATAGTATGGATGTGCTGTTTATGGATCCGCCGAGAGCCGGAAGTGATGAAAAATTTATGGCATCTGCAGTGAAGATGGGACCGGAGAAGATCGTGTACATTTCCTGCAATCCGGAGACACTGGCAAGAGATCTGAAGTATCTGACAAAAAAAGGATATCAGGTAAAAAAGATACAGCCGGTGGAAATGTTTGCGTTTACGGAGCACGTTGAAACAGTTTGTCTCCTTTCAAAGAAATGCCCAGTTTAAGCGGGTTTGAAGGCACTATTTTAATAAACATATCCACAAAATAGTGCGGAAAAATATGTGCGTGTGATGAAAAATTGAAAATGATTTAACACCAGAAAACCTTTTGGCGTACTTGTTCCAGTGGTACGCCAGAAGGTTATTTTTGTTAGGCCAAGGGTCTGTTTTCATTGTGGAGTTTTTCGTTGATCCGAAAAACGGAACTTTGAAAAAAACCACATTTGTGTTGTTGCAAGTAGCTTCATTTAGTTGCATATATTAAGTAAATGAAGTGATGAGTTGCGCCTTTTGAATATTTGTTGCAAAAACACCCCTTTTCGTTGTGAAAAATGCAACGATGTATATAATGAGAGTATGAGATAAAGCCAATAATCAAATTACATACATACCTGTGAAAGGGGCGTTGCTTATGGCAAATGATAATCAGATAGCTTTCCTTTGTTCGAGATTGAAGGAGCTTCGTGAAAAGAATGGCTGTACCATGGATGACATGGCAAAGAAGATTGATGTATTAGAGGGCTTGAAACCAGGAACTGGTATGAACAAGTCGTCTATTTCTCGTGTTGAAGGTGGAAAAACTGCAGAAAAAACTCTATTGGAAATGGCAAGAAAATATTGTAAGGTTTTTGGAATGTCAGAATCACAGACTGAACAATTTTTGAGAGGGGAGAAGGTTGCAGTTCCAGATACTTCAGCGTTACTTAAGAATTCACAGTTAATTGATGAACTGAACAAGGAATATAGCAAGGTAGTTATTCCAAAGGTAGTTGTTGATGAATTAGATAATATAAAGAATAAGAATTCAGGTTCTCTTGGGAGAAAGGCTTGGGAAGTTATTCGTGGTATTAGCTATGGTTCTCGTACAATTCTTATGGAATATAATGGCGATGCTGATGAAGATAACGAAGATTGCAAAATAATATATATTGCACAGGAAGCTTCTGATACATATCACTGCAAAGTAGATATCATAACAGAGGACACCGATTATTCAGCATATCTTAAAGGGCATGAATCCGTTTCAGCATTACATCTTAGAGAATATATGGCTACTAAGCAGGATCTTATCAATATGACTAAATTGGCTAGAATTGACGCTTATTACGCAGATTCATATGAGGAATGCGAAGAACCGACAGCAGACGAAGTTAATGCATATCTTCAGGATGGAAATACCCTTATTATTTCTGCTGTAAGAAATAATAGGGCCACAATTGAGCAAAGAAAAGAAAAAATTAAATGGCTCATTCAGCTTGGTGCAGATGTGAATAAGCGTGATTGCAGTCGTAGATATTTCCCTGCTCTATCGCATGCAGTGCAGATGAAGGATTATGAGATGTTTATGTTTTTGCTTTTAGAGTGTAAGGCAAATCCTAATGTTGGAAGTAGAAATCCTTTTGATGCCGGAAAAGTACGCCAGAAGAATGAGGGCAATATGCCATTAATGATTGCTGCCTGGGAGGGAAAGAAGGATTTTGTAATTGCTTTATGTGAGGATGAAAGAACCAGTATTAACCAGCAGGACGCTAATGGATTTACTGCGCTCATGAAGGCCTGCATGAATGGTCACTTTGAAAATAATAAGGAAAAGCATACTTGGGATATTCGAAAGATACTCATTGATGCAGGAGCTGATCAGAAGATCGTTGACATTGATGGTAAAACAGCTGCTGATTGGGTTAGTGAGTATCATGAATCTGGTCCTACAAGAAAGCAGTTTAATAGAGGTAACAATACGAATAGTCAGAAGAGGGGGAATAGAAGATGGTAACACGAGCTTGTATATCGATAAATAATCGATGCAATCTCAATTGTACTTATTGCCATTTTCATGAGAAGAAGGATTACATTCAAGAGGACAATATGGATGTAATTACTATCCTTGATATTATTACTTCGCATATTGAAGACAACGATATTGATTTGTTTAAGTTAGGGTTCGTGGGTAATGGAGAACCAATGTTAGATTATGAAAAATCAACGCATAATCGCCGGGAACGCCCAGTTCACGGGCATCGCGGCGGGTCGAGGGGTCGGTTTTACTACCGGATTACTACTTTTGAGGGAAGGCCTTGGGATGCGAGAGACCCCTATAAGACCACATTCATGGCATTGAAGCATGAAATCAGACTATCAATATGGCGGAAACAGAAAGAGACCCCCGGTGTGGAGAAGGCACCGGGGGTCTCTTCGCCCCAGAGGAAGGAATCTGGGAGGAGTGGAAGGGATGACGGGGAACTGCGGTTCTGGGTGCGACCCGGCCATCCATACAAGGCGGTTACGAGTATATCACAGGCCGAGGCGCTTGCGCATGGCCTCACGCATCTCCATCATCTTGTATTCGCGGCGGTTCTCGCCCGCGAACTTGATTGGTGCGCAGCGCTCCAAGATGCGCGTGAAGATGCGCGGCCATGGGGCGTCGTCGGCATCGGACTTCGTAGCGATGTTTGGGTCGAGGTTCGTCGTGACGACCATCGGCCTGCGGTTCTTGTAACGTGAGTCGATGATGTCGTAGACATGCCCCATGACGTAATCGGTGCTGCGGTGCGCCCCCAAGTCGTCGATGACGAGGAGGTCATACTTGAGGAGGCGCGACTTCGCGTTCTCGCGCTCGTTGAACGGCACCGACTCGATGTGGGTCACGATGTCCTGCACGCTGGTCTGCAACGCGGAGAACCCGAGGTCGATGACCCGGTTGGCGATTGCCGAGGCATAGAAAGACTTACCTGTGCCCACCTTTCCCCAGAGGAGCAACCCATTCATGTCATCGCGTGAGAACGTGTCGGCATAGCCCTTGCAGATGGCAGCTATCTGGGGCGTCCTGCCGTCATCGGCATCGAAGGTGCATCCACGAAAGAAGGCGCATCCGGCGAAGCACTCAGTGCGCGCTCTCTCGATTTTGCGCTTCCGCTCTGCGGCAAGCTCGCGCTCACGGCGCTCCGCCTCCGCACGCTTCATGCACTCGCAGGGAATCGGCACGATTGCCGTGTGTCCGCCGAGAAGTTCCGTGGAAAGGCGCATTTCCTTCGGCGTTCCGCATCTTCCGCACACGAGCAGGCCATCTGAATTACGGTAATCATCATCGGCGATGGTTTCGGTAAATTTCTTCATTGTTGGTCAGTCCTTTCTTTTCTGAATTGCTGAGAGCCGTTTTACGGCCATCAGATTGCACATCAGTCCTCGGGTGAGGAAGATGGCGTTAAAACGCTGTGTACGCGATTCTGTTCGCGCGGAGGCGTATGTCAGTACGTCCCGTCACAGAGCATTTCCTGAGCGGTGAAGTAATCGCACCCGTGTTTCTCCATGACCTCCTCCGGTGTCATCTCGCGCCGACCGGGATTCGATGCAAGGGGTTTATGCGAGGTCGCTTCGCGCTTGGCGTCCCTCCTTGCCCAGTTGCGGATGGTGGCGAGGTGGTTCTTGTAGCTCTTGCCGGAGCTGTCCATGTACGTGCTCAGGCGGTCGATGCGCTCCTGCCAATCATCGGGGAACTCGGCCTTGAGTTTCGAGAGGTCGGTGTCCGTCAGTTTGACGTTGCGATACCGCCCATAGGTGCCCTTCTTCTCGAGAGCAGCCTTCGCCGGGGCGGTCGCATATCCATCGGTACTTGCTCCCTTTTTACTTTCTCCATTCGTATTTTCTTCTTTAGTATTTAATTGTGGTTGGTTTCCCACATGTGGGCTATCCAGTTGTGGTTTACCCACATGTTGATTTTCCACATGTGGGTTTCCATCCTGTGGGTAATCCGAGAAAGTCCAAAGCCAATCGACGATTTTGCCCTTGTCATCACGTATGCGCTCTCGCGTGAGATAGCCATTTGTCTCCAATTCCTTGATGGCGGAGCGGATGATGCTCTCCCCATCAGATGGAAGGATGGAGGTTAAGCCTGTCGTGCTGAAATTCCAGTTATCAGGAAGCGAGAGCATGGTGCTCAGGAGTCCCCGCGCTTTGAGTGACAGGTTGCTCTTGAACACTTGGTTGTCGATGACCGTGAAATTGCTCTTGTGTGCTTTACGAAGAACCGCCATAGATGTTTTCCTTCCTTGCGGGTGCCTTGATGGGAGCCGTCATGCGACGGCGTTTCCCGTCTCTGTCAACGTGTACCAGTTGCGGTAATCGGGGTCGAGACCGCCATATTCGCGCTCGGCGATGAGACCGCCTTCGCGAAGCTCCCTCAAGGCCTCTGTCGCCTGACGGAGGCTCATGAAGGGGAACAATTTCCAAAGGTACTCGGGCGACACATGCACGTAAGCGCGACCGCACGTCTTGAAATGACCGGCCTGCGACCCGTCGGGGAACCGCATCAGGTGCGCGATATGATTGAGCACGACTGCGGCGCGGACGCCGTGCTCCGCCGCCACGTCAGCATCGAAACTGACCTCCATGTAAGTGCCTCCAAACGACAATACCCCGTGGCGATTGCGGACACCACGGGGTATTTCTATATATTTCCCGCCACGAGGGCTGAGAAAGCTAAGTTGTCCGGTTCCGCAATAAACCTCAATACCGAGGATACACCATTCGGCGATGGGATGCACATGACGCGGCGGTTCCATATTTCCACCACATTTGTAGTAAGATAGCATCCTACAATGCTTGCAATATGACATATCGCTCTCCACGTATCCTTCACACACCCATTTAATTATTTATAGGGACACGCGCGAGGGGTAGCCGAGTGCCAAATCGGTCGGGAATGTGAAATGTGGTTGCCGAAAGCGCCGAGGTGTCGTATCATCGAGTCAGTCCTTTCTGCTTGATGAGTTGCAGCAGAGACGGGAGACCCGCAGGGGGAGGCATCTGCCATCCGCTGCGGGTTTTTCCCTTTTGCGGCCTACCAGTCCGCCTGCTTCTCATCCTCGGCCATGTCGATGGTTTCCGGCATTTCGGTCACATCCTCGACCGCATCGGGTTTCCCTGTGCGCTTCGGCTTCGAGGAGCGCTTGAACGCGTCAAGCGCCTCCTTCGCCTCCACAGGCGTGCGCGGGTCGGTGACCGCCATGAGCCGGATGTCCTCGGCGTTGTCGGCGAACCAGCCTTGCAGCCCTTCGAGGTCGATGGCGGTCCAATCCGCACCGAGGGTCTTGAGTACGGTTTCGCCGATTGCCGCGAGGGTCGCGGCTTTCCACTTCCTCGCCTGCTCGCGCTCCTTGGCGGCGGCTATCTTCCTCTGCTCCTTGAGTGCGGCGGCCTGTCGTTTCAGCTCATCGAGCTTCCCGTCGATTTCCGATACCGTTGCCATGTTAGGTCCTTTCCGTCTATTTGCCGACATGAGCCTCTATTATATGCCAGAGTCGGTTTCCCACCCTTCCAACAGCCTGCGGGTCGGGTTGGGAACCCTTCGGCCATTGAAAGCGTGGAAAACCGACAGAGGTGGTTGCCTCGGGAGAGGAGTTCAATCCATGGGTTTGAGGGACATGTACAGTGCCGGGGACATCATCGAGTACGAGGGGGGCGGGCGCGACTACCTCGTGTCAATCGAGGGCGAGGAGGGGCTGTGGGTGAACGCCTGCAATCCGTCGTGGATTGAGCGCGGCCTTCGCTCCTTCTGCGATGAGTGTTACCCGTTCTTCTCCGACCGCTTATACGAGGGTGCCGAAGTCGTGGGTCATTTGGGCGGGGGCACCGTCGAGGATGCCAGTCGATGGTACGAGGAGAACAAGGCGTTATATCGGGGCTGAGTGTGTTACGATGGACGGGCCGTCTCCTTTCTTGACGGTGGTTGCATATGGGGACCGGCGGGGCGCTCATAGGATGACAGCGGGTCATGGGGCCTCGACGGCTCCGTGGCCCGCCCATATAAGATATACTCCTGATTACATGGAAGGATGATGTAGATGATAGACCAGACGGACACCGTGGTGAGGAAGCGTCGCGCACTCATCGCCGTGGGTGTGCTCCTACTCGCGCTCTGCGCGGGCGGAGCGTACCTCGCCCTCAATGGCGGCAAGACCGGCGGTGCCACCTTGGGCGGTTACGATGACATGACCAAGGAGGAGATTCAGGCCGAACTCGACCGTCAGGCGCGTGAGTCCATGATGACCATCTCGCTGGACATGACCCCGACCCTCTCCGCCGATGGCTCCAAGCTGGCGGTGCGCGTCGCCAACGTCGAGGAGAACCGCTTCGACCAGCTCATCGAGGTGGAGCAGGACGGGAAGGTCATCGGCTCCTACAAGGGCCTCAAGCCCGGTGAGAAGCTGGACGAGATTGACGTGACCGGCGCGAAGACGGGTGATGCCACCGTGACCGTTCAGGCCATGGAGGAAGGCGAGCCGTCCGGCAACCCCTCCGGCTTCGAGGTCATCATCACCGCATCTGAATAGCCGTAATTTCGCGGGATGGACCCGCGAGCGGATAGACACCCCGGATGGGGAGAAAGGGGCATGACATGCCTAAGTTCAAGAAGGGCCTCGCAGGAATCATGGCAGCCGCGATGCTCGCCACCGCAATCGGTACCCCTGCCGCAGCCTTCGCCGCCACGAACAAGACCACGACCGTCACGGTCAAGGCCGACGATTCCAACCTGACGGTGACGGTGCCGACGGTCATCCCGTTCACCATGGGCGCTGACGGCGTGCTGACCTCCGCGTCCTCCGGTGCGCTGCAAATCGTCAACGGCTCCAATTTCGGCATCCACGTCTCAGGCGTGTCCGTGGCGAAACAGTCCCCGTTCAACATCGTGGCCGACGCCTCCAAGGCTACCGGGGACAATGCTGTGGACTTCCAGTTCGGCGTGGACTCCGCACTCATCGACGCCGCCGCGCCGAAGGCCAAGGCCGGTTCCTACGACCTCGCCCCGACCGGTGCCGCTGGTGCGACCCTGAACCTCAAAGCGCAGGGTGACGCAAAGAACGTCAAGGAGGTCATCGCCAAGGACAAGACCGTGGCGACCATCACTTGGACGTTCGCTGCCGGTAACGCGGCTGGCGTCGACTAACGTCCTTCATCAAAGTGAAAGACATTATGGCGCTCGATGTAGCGCCATTTTTCTCTAGGAAGGAGGAATATGGGAAAGACCAAGAAGGTCGGAATCATTGCCCGCACCCTGACCTGCCTCATGGCAACTGCCGCCATCGCCTTGAGCACCGCATCCCCAGCCTTCGCGGCGAGCGAGGTGACCGATTCTGTGGACACGTCTAACATCAGCGTCACCGTGCCTACGACGATACCCTGCACTATGATGGCCGACGGAACGGTCGTGGCTCCGTCCGGCCTGACCATCGTGAACTCCGGCGATGCCGTCGTGATGGATGCCTACACCGCAGATGCGATGGGCAACGCGGTGGATTTCACGCTCGACATCGGCGGGACTCGCGCCTTGAGCCGCACTGGCGGCAAAGACTCCGCGCCCGCAAGTGGTATCGACTTCCCATCGGGTAGCAAGGGCTTGGACCTCAAGGTGTCCAAGCTCGACCGAAAGGCGCACGCCGCGCTCATGGATAAGGCGACCAACGGTGGTGCCGATATGCTCAAGCTGGGTTTCAAGTTCAGCGAGAAGGCTCTGCAAGGAAATGTCTCCATCTCGGGAAACACGACTATCGGCTCCACGCTGACCGCAAATGTATCTGGCGCTCAGGATGATGCGAAGCTGGCCTATCAATGGTACCGTGAGGGAGAGCCGCCCAAAAGCGGTGTCATTTTCGATTCCGATACTGGTGGTAGCGCTGACTTCTCATTGAAGAAAAGCGAATGGGTATCAGTCTTAGTATATCCCACCGGTTATGCCGATGATACGTCCCGCGTCTCCATACGGGATACCTCCGGTCGCGAAGTGTATAGCGATTTGGTTAACCCGGAAAAGGGATTGTCAGGTGGCTGCAATCTACCCGAGGGTGACTATACCTTCATATATACATATAGAGGAACGAAACCGATGCGCTGTCAGGTCACTGCGAATGAGAGTTCGTTGGGTGCCTCCATGGCCATCATTCCCGGTGCGACGGCGCAGACTTATACTACAGGGGATGCCGATGCAAGCCATGAAGTCATGTGCAAGGTGACTGATACATCTGGTAGATACACTGGCACGCTTACCAGCAATACCGTCTTGCCTTACAATCCGATGTTGCAGGGAAGTGTCAATATTTCCAAGTCCGGTTCTAGTCTATGGGCGAGTGCGTCGGGTTGTCAGAGCGATGCTTCGCTTTCTTATCAATGGCATAGAAAAGCCACCATGACAGATTCTTTCTCCCTGAATATACCCATGTTTGCGTCAGCCCAGCGTACAGTATCAGTTGGTGAGAATGCCAGCATAATTGTCAGCATGATGGATTCAAATCTACCTCGAAACGGTTTCACCATCGAGGTGACGGATGGGGGAGAGAGAGTTTATTATGAGACCTTCACAGAGCTAAAACCTGTGACGGTATCTCTTCCAGCACCTTCTGATGGCTATGTAATCAACATTGAAAATACCGACCCGTTCGAGCATACTGCTTATATTCAGGTCATATCCGATGTTGATACGGTTGTCCAGAACACAACTTCAAATACCTATTCTCTTTCTTCTAGCGAACGTGGAACCTTTTATTGCATCGTTACCGATTCGTCTGGTAAGTACGAGGGGCAGTTGTTGCCTAATAACATCGTCATTTAGGAGAGAGATTTATATGAAAGTGAAAAAGCTAGCACTGGCACTATCGTTATCGTTGACTCTCGTTGCATCCATGGCGGTAGACCCGGTTCCCTCCTTCGCAAACACCACTCAGGTGACCATCCGCGCCGCCGAATCCGATGGCGGGAAGCAGGAGACTAGCAGTTACGATAAGACCGGCGGCATCGGTCTCGCGCCGCTCATCGCAGTCGCGGGAGCATCCTCGGTCGCGTGCCTGACCCTCGCGCATCGGCTCGGCAAGGGCGATGATGATGAAAAGACGATTGCATGATGCCGTGACCTGCCCGTTTCCCGCCTGACGCGCTGTGAGCCGATTCTAGGCGACATCATCCGACATAGGTCATCTTGGACATGGGTGACATTCAAGACCCCGCAGGAGCGATTCTGCGGGGTCGTTTTTCTCACGGAGCCGCGAATCAGGACGGTGGGAAGGCAAGGAGAGAGGCGGGAGGGGTGACGGTCACAAGAAGAGCGATGTTGCAGAGATGGCGGCTGGTTCGCATGGGTGACGGATGAGGGAGGGCAAGGATAGGGGCAAGCCCCTATGACCCATGTTCCCTGCGGGGGCGGCTTTGTGGAGAGGGTGTGTAGGAATGTAGTTTACTACATTGATAGCATGGTAGGTTGATATAATTAAGGCACGGTAAGACCGAAAGAGGAAGGAACCGACATGTTCGAGCCGAAGTGCGACTGGTGGAGGAAGATTAGGTGGGAGGACAAGACGGTCCTGTTGAAGGGCATCCTCTCCATCAAGAGGGAGGATTACGGCAGGTTCGTCGAGCTGGCGCTGGACGCTGGCATGAGGGAGGCGCTTGCCGGGGATTACGACGTGGAGTCGCAGAGCGGTGAGTTCTGGTTCGATGCCGAGAAGGAGGGGCCGCGCGGCATCCTCAACTGGCTCGGCTTCTCGGTGGAGGACGAGACCGAGGAGGGCATTGATTTCGTCTTCTTCGAGGACAGCGGCACCGCCGCGTACAGGGATGACATGGGCCGCGCCGTCTTCGAGGCCTGCGCCCCCGTCATCGGGGCGGGTTCGGTCCTCGTGTTCATGGAGAACTGGGACGAGGCGAAGGCCGAGGACCCGCGCATCTGGCGCTACACGTTCGATGGCGAGAAGATGCACGTCCAAGATGGTCGCTTCGTCTTCGACTAGGTGGCAAGAGGGGCATCCGCGAGGGTGCCCCTTTCCTCATGGAAGAGTGGAAGGACATATATGTTATATAGAACCGAGTCCAAGCATGTTGTGGTGAGGGTCAGGCTTGATTTGAGGGCGATGCACGACTTTTACGGTGATGGTGGTCGGACTTATGCAGGAGTGAGGCTCAAGGAGTTTGATACCTTCGGGAAACCTGTTGTCGAACTTTTATGCCCACATGTGGTATGTGTTCGGGATGATATAGACGGTAAGAGTCGGGCAGCTTTGTCCTTTGGAGTGATTACCGAATATGACAATGAGTTTGTGGTCATAGATGAATGGGAAGACGGCGTGCTCGTGAGTAGAGAAGGTCGGTACGGCGAGCTGAATAGGCTCGGCACCACGTTCACTTTAAGCAGGGAGGAATATGAACGGTTCTGTTCACCAGTCAGGGATTGATGTAGGGGGTGTGTGTGATATGTGTAGGTTCCTACTTTGCCATATTTATAGTATTGTAGGTTGCTATAATTAAGGCAACGCAAACCGCGAGGGAAGGAACCCCACCATGAAGCGCAACGACCTGAACGCCATCATCACGGGAATCGTGCATCGCTACATCGAGGACGGCTGGGTCCTTGAGATGGACAATGCGAGTTACAGCGATGTCGTGGGCGTGCATTTCCTCTCCCGTGGCCGCGAGCGCGTCGCGGTCGGCATCCGCCGCCCCGAGTTGAAGGAGGTAGCTGAGGGTGGTCGCTACGCGAACCTGCGCGGGATGGGTTCGTGCATCCTGTTCGAGAGCCGCGTCCCGAAGGGGTCCTTCGATTGGGTCGAGCTGGGGAACGTCATCAGCGAGCGCGTGTTCTTCAAGGTCGATGGTGATTGGTACGTCGATGATGCCCGTGAGGCGGATGGAGCGAAGGCCAAGAGGCGCGAGAGGGCGAGGCGCGACTTCTACCGCAATGCCTCTCCCCGTTCATTCCACCCCACCAAGGCGTTCCTCGACAAGTGGGTTCGCGAGATGTACGGATGGAAGAACGTCAAGCCCTCCGATGTCATCATAGCGAAGGAGACTTGCGCAGAGGGGATTTATTACTGTGTGCGAAAGACCGTCGGCAATGGGGACTTCTTCTCGGTCACGAGCTTTGGAAAGCGCTAGGCGCGGCACGGGAGGGGCACCGGAAGACCGGTGGCCCCTCCTTGATTTGTTGAAGGATTGGAAGGATGAAGAAGATGGAGAACCTTGTCGAAGACAACGGAATCTGCGATTGCCATTACCTGCTGACCATGCGTTTGGCTTTGCAAAGAGAGGTAGACAGCCCGTTCGGTATCAATTCCATATATGACTCGGGTGATTGGTGCGCTCCGTGGTGGCGCAAGCCCGTGAGCTACGCCGATTTGGATGCGTTCTTCGAGTCCAACGGATGCGGTTGGCTCCGCCAGTCTATCGGTATCGGCAGCTGGCGTGGGGATGCAGGAGAAGACGAGAAGGCGGCTCGGATTATCCGCGCGAGCCTTGAGCAGCATGGCCTCACGCTCGAACGGGCACGTGCCCGTTACGGCAAGAGGCGCGTCAGCGAAGCTAGGAAATGGGCTGAGACCGTGGCTTTCTTCGCCACCGGGTGCTCGTTCCTCGACATCGCCGAGGTCGTTGACAGGTCGGTGGCGCAGGTGTCAAAGGAGATATACGACACTTGGTGCAAGGATTATTACATCGGCTGCGTGGACAACATCTGCAAGTTGGCGTTCGACGGTTATCTGGTGCGCGAGCAGGGACTTGATGAAGATGGGGTCGAACCGGGCGAGGTCATCGTGCTTGAGGAGTACATGGATGGCGAGACGCAGGAATTGCGCAGCCTTGGCACGTCCGACGTACACGGCGTGTAGAGGATATGGAGGTTACTACGTTTCAACTATACTGGCATTATAGTTTGCTATATTAGTAGTGCCGAAAGGCAGGTAGTCATATCCGAGTAGATTGGATTCAGGCATGGCAATCAACCGAGTCATCATCGAGGGCAACCTGACGCGCGACGTGGAGATGCGGGCCACCGCCAGCGGCCTCGCGGTCGCGGGGTTCACCGTCGCTGTCAACGAGAAGCGCAAGAACGCCGAGGGCGAGTACGTCGATGCCCCCGTGTTCGTCAAGTGCTCCCTGTTCGGCACCCGCGCCGAGAAGCTGTCCAAGTACCTCTTGAAGGGCACCAAGGTCACCATCGACGGCAAGCTGCGCTACTCGCAGTGGGTCAAGGACGATGAGAAGCGCCATGAGCTGAGCGTCATCGTGGACCAACTTGAGTTCAGCGGCGGCAAGCGCGAGCAGACCGGCGACGCTTCCGTGACTCCTGCCCCCGAATCTGAACTCGACCTCTATGACGAGGACATCCCGTTCTAGGGTTCGAGATGAGGCCGGTCCCGTTCGCAGTCGGCTGGGTTTTCCTGATGCTGGCGGTCATCCTCGCCGCCGCCAGCATCTCCCACGATTCCATGTATATCTTCGCGAGGAGGAAGATGACCCGCGCGATGGTGCTGCAAATCGGCTTCCTGTTGCTTCTGGCCGTCATGTTCCTCATAGCATCGTTCTTAAATTGATGGAGGTGCCGGATGGCAAGGTCGGATAAGGTCGCGATGTGCGTCATACGCTACGTGGTCCCGCTCATCTTCACCGTGGAGTTCATCGCCATAGCCGCCTTCGCATGGGCGCTGGGAGGTCCGCAATGGGCTTTCGGTGCCGTGGCGGCGGTGGCGCTCATGCTCCTGTTCTCCTATGCGTCCTGCTGCATGGCCGCAGTCTCGGACGGGTGCGGTCCCGACGATTCGGAAGGGAAGTGATGCCGATGGCCTCGAATGGGCTGCATCGGAAGCGCGACCACAAGGGTCGCAAGCCCATGTTATGGGAAGCGGAGCTGACCATCGCGGTCGCCTCCGCCGTGCCGATGGCGGCAATCATCGCCCTCGCTCTTGGCTGCTATATCGGCCTGAGCGTACCCGGCGTGCTCGCGGTCACGTTCCTGTTCACCGCGCTGCTCACCATCTATGCCGTGACGGTTCGCGCCCTTTGCTTGGAATACCGCAAGAGCGGCCTCGCGGATTAAGCAACTCATGAATCAAGACACGAAAGGACTGATGTATATGTTCACGATTCTGTTCCTCAACCAGAAGGGCGGTGTCGGCAAGACCACCCTCGCCGACGAGCTGGCGTTCGCGCTTGAGCGCCGAGGCTCCACGGTGGCGTTCGTCTCCACCGACCCGCAGGGCGGCTCCGTCCACGAGGTCTGCGATGACCCGGACTACGCCGAGTCCTGCGATTACCAGATTGTCGATACGGCTGGCGTTCTGAACGACGACATGGGCGATTGGTGCCGCGCCGCCGATGTCATCCTCATCCCCATGCTCCCGAGCACGCGCGATGTGGAGCCGACCATGCGCACCTACCAAATCGCCAAGGACTCCGGTACGGACGCGACGATACGTCTCGTGGTCAACAACTTCTACGCGTTCGGCAAGCTCGACAAGCAGCTCGTGGAGTTCCTTGAGTCAGAGCAGGTTCCGGTCATCGCGAAGGTGCCCCGCGCGGTCGCGCTCTCGCAGGCCGCAGCCGAGGGCAAGTCGGTCGCGGAGCACAGCCCGCACAGCCACGTCATCCCGGCTCTTGAGGAGCTGGCAGATTCCATCATCAACGAGAAGGAGAAGAAGTATGTCTAACAACAGCAACGCCTTCATGGCCTCCGCGAAGAAGTCCAAGCGCCAGCAGGCCTCCATCCAGCACGCGCAGCCTGAGGTCGATGAGCTGGTGTGCATCAACGTCCGCATCCCGAAGTCCATGCACACGAGGCTCCAATATCACAAGGTGGAGACGGGTGAGAATATGACCGTCCTCATCAACCGCCTCCTCGAAGCCGAGTTCGCGTAGGCGGTGCGCGATGGGAAAGCGAATCGGGGTGTACAAGTACATCCATGCGCTCCCCCGCGATGCCTACGGGAACCGCTATCACATCGGGGGTCGAATCCTCTCCCAGAAGTTCGGTCTGGGCACGGTCATCGGGGTCGCGCGTGGCGGCGATGGGCGCATCTGCGTCGTCTGCAACTTCCGCGCGGCCTACGGCGAGGCGGGCAAGTTTACCTCTAAATGGCGCACGTGGCTCGTGCCCGCCGAGGAGGGCGTCGCGGTCGAGGTGAAGGAGGAGACGGATGTCGAAGCCCGATAAGCCCATATTCAACCAACAGGGCGGACGCGGGAAGCTCTACGGCCCGACTCACGGGGCGACGTACATGGGCACGTACCAGATGCCCGACGGCAAGATGGACCGCCGCATGTTCAACAGCGCCACCAACAAGGATGCCATCAGGGCCTATACCGATTGGTGCGCCGACATGGACGCGCGAATCTTGGAGGCGATGAAGGAGAAGGTGCGGCCCAAGGCGAAGGCGCAACAGCCGAAAGAGAAACCTGCATACACGGAACCGTTCAAGAAGGACGAAGCGAAAGGAGCCGACATGGCGACAACGGCAGATGCGAAGCTCGACAAGATTTACGTCGTGATGGTGGTCGGCGGCGTGGCCGTCGCGTGGTGCGAGTCATTCGACAAGGCGGTGGCCGTCTGCGACGCGCTCACCCTCGGCGCGAAGGCCAGCGGTTTCGCCGCCACCTACGATGTGGTCGAGGTCAAGAAGTGGACGGCGTAGACATGTTGAAGTTGAATTTTGAAAAGTCGATTTTCATCCCGACAGGTTGGCCGGGTTTAGATGCCGAACTTAACGGTGGGCTGCTGTCGAAGACCGTGACGGCTGTTCTTGCGAAACCCGGCATGGGGACATCCGCATTCGCGATGAACATCTGTCTTAATGCCGCTGCGCAAGGTCATAGGTGTCTTCTCTTTACACATGATGGCGTCGATTTGTGCTTTGCGAAGATGCTTGCCTCTCGCCTCCATTCATACAGCCCTGCGATTGCATTCTGATGCCGATGTCGTGAGCGATGAGATTCTGACTGCTTTAGAAGACCTCTCCAAATTGGATATAAAGCTTCGTGATATTCCATCTACCGTAGTTGAGCTAGAGAATGTTATCAGCGAGTTTGCGTATGTCGATAATTCCGGGCGCGGGAAATCGACCGTGATTGTGGTAGACGGATTGGATGATTTTGATTGCAGCCCCACTAGCCTCTGCAACTGTTTGAAGAAGTGTGCGGACTCTTGCAATGCGGCGGTCGTGTTGACTGCGCACGGTTGGCGCGATAGCGCTGATGTGAAGAATGCCATGGAGCGTTGCGATGCCGTTCTGTCAATCGTGCAGGATGAGGACGAGTGCGCGACGGAGCTGTCCATCCATAAGTGCCGATACAGTGGCCCCTTCTACTATGGAGGACATACCGTGCAGTTGGTGTTTCTACCGCATAACGCGAAGTTTTATGAGTTGAGTGATGTGTATGAAGTCTCTTTAGCAGAGGCATCATCGAGATTTTCGCGAGATGAGAAGGTTGAGTGAGTTGAGACGTGAGCGCAAACGCATTGAGCACAATCGATATTACGCCCGGACCGCATTCAAGTACCCGGCACGCGCGTGGAGTGCAACCGAGGGCGAACTGGTTCTCGCGCACGCGGTGCCCGATAGAGAGCTTTCACGAATCATCAAGCGCTCGATGAAGTCCATCTCGAACCGCCGTTGGCGTTTGCGCAAGGCGGCATCTGAGAATAAGCGAACCGGCAAGACCGGAGAGTAAGGAGATAGAAATGGAGAACGACAACCACCTGCCCGAGATGACTGAGGAGAAGCGCAAGGCCGCACTTGAGCGCTCCTTGGCTGCGCGGCGCGAGCGCATGGAGTTCAAGGACCTCGTGAGGAAAGGGGAGCTTTCCCTTGCCGACGCCCTCGATGATGACCGCGCCAAGCGCATCCGCGTCCACGAGTTCCTGATGTGCATCCCCGGCATCGGCAAGGCGAAGGCCGATGACATCATGCGCAAGCTCGGCATCGCGGAGAACCGACGCGTGCAGGGTCTCGGTAGCCGACAGCGCGAGGGAATCGTCGAGTTGGTCGCGAAGTTGAAGTAGGAATATGGAGCCGCCCGTGTGGGCGGTTTCCCATATCAGCCGTCCGCGACGAAGGGAGACGCAATATGGACGAGCGCAAGAACAAGATGACCGACCAACGCTATCGCGAGATTCTTCCGATGGCCTATATGACCGCCGCCATCGAGAAGGGCCGTCAACCCAGACCCGTAGAAGTAGGTCTATGCGCAAGGGCAATCGTCGATGCCGAGGATGAGAACAACCTAGCCTATCGCGTGGCGATGGCGACCAAGATTCACTGCACCATCGTCGGCGTGAAGCGTGTCTCCACGAAGACCGGTTATGACAAATACGAAATCACCTACCGCACGTTCGGGAAGGACGAGGACGAGACGATTCCGTCTCCGCTCATCGGAGATTTCCGATACGGCAAGGTGACCGAATGGCTGTGGGCCAAGAAGAACGATGACGGTACGGACTACTGGCCCGGAAGGCGTGCTGTGCTTTACAAGCACAACGACCCGCCCAAGGAGGGCGACATGTCGAGCGCGGGTTACCGCTGCTGCGTCTTCGCTGAAGCCCTCGACAAGTAATTCTGATTATCACTTTCTGAGACACGCCGCTTCGCATTACTGCCCTTCGCAGATTCCGGTTCGCCGCCATCCAGAAAACGGCGCGACCGATTTTGAGAATCACACGATTGTCGGTTCGCGGAGTGGCGTTCTCATGCCGAGGCGTAGGGCATTCATCCGTTCGCGAGCGTCTGAAAATACATGACTGCCAAGTCGGGAAAAACCAAATTATCTGTCTGCGTTTCGCGAATTTGAGAAAGGTGGGGCGGCGGCACCCCACCTTTCTGTCTCCCTCCGCAAGCTCCGGGAGACACCGCCTTCCCGGCCAGAAAATAGGGGCGGCGGCACCCCTATTTCCCGTCCGGGAAGGCTCTCGCACTGCTACAATAGCAGTGCTCACCGACCAAGGTCGCTCTTCGAGTTGCAAGATTTGGGAAGTGTCCGTACAAACGCGGTAAAACCGCACTTGTACAGCCCCTTCCATCTTGCTTTCGGACGGCTTTAGGAGCCTACCCGAAAGGGGGGTTCGACCGCTATTCTGGTACCTAACGATATGTACCAGATAGCAGTCTCAAACCGGCGAAAAAGCGGTTTTTCGCTAGAGGCCAAAACAAGAAGCGGCGGCGGCACCGTTTCAGTTTTGTATTCCTTGAAAGGAGGTTGTTAGATTTTGGGCTACAAGACAAGTCGCTTCGAGTTGCGTCTGACAACAAGAGAAAAGGAAATCCTGAAACGCAAAGCCAAGAAAGTCGGCCTCACCGTTTCCGATTTCGTGCGCAGCTCGCTCATCCACTCGGACAATCTGACCATCAATGTCATCGACACTTCGGTTCTTAGCAAGACGCTCTTCGAGTTGCACAAACACGGCGTGAACCTGAACCAGCTCATGAAGTTCTGCAACACTTACGGACTCGATGCGTTCAACGAGAGCCATGTCATCCCGACCCTTGAGAACGAGCGAACCGTGTTCTTGCAAACGAAAGCGGCGCTCTTATCTCTTGAGGAAGAGGCACGGAAAGGAAACGTCATGGTCAATTTGGAGATAGATGACGATATGGAAGAGGAGGATTCTTGATGCTCACCATCCAACCGAAGGATGATGCGTTCTGCACCGTCAAATGCAAAGCCAAGCACAACAGGAGACGCGATGCGATGGAGTGCTGGTACGAATGCTCCAAGTGCGGGCACACGTTCATCCATGGCTTCAACTTGAACGAGCATCGCGTGCTCGCCGAGTTACCGGCGAAGTGCCAGAACTGCGAACGCAAAGTCCTATATTGGATGTAAAGAAATCAAGGACAGAAAGGACAACTGACATGGATTCCCAAATCGAGCTTTACCCGCACAACCAGACGGCCTATGACAAGCTCTGCAAAATGCTTGAGGTGAGCGACCGCGCCTGCGTGGTGCAGCCCACCGGCACCGGCAAGTTTGTCATCATCGCCAAACTTGTGCAGGACAATCCGAAGATGCGATTCCTCCTGCTCGGCACCAACGAGTACATGTTCGCCGACCAGATGGCGAACCTTGCTGACTTCGCGCCCGGATTCACACCGGAGAACCTGCAATTTATGACATATGCCGCAGCGATGGTCGCGGCAAGGAACGAGGTTGCCGCCCCGAAATGTGATGTGATAATCGCTGACGAGTTCCACCATTGCGGAGCGCCCGAGTGGGGCAAGGGCGTGCAATACGTTATTGAAAGCAATCCCGAAGCGAAGGTCATCGGCTTCACCGCCACACCCATCCGCTACTCGGACAACGGGCGCAACATGGCAGACGAGATGTTCGAGGGCAATGTGGCGAGCAGTATGGAGCTTGAGGAGGCGTGGCTTCGCGGTATCCTGCCTATCCCAAAGTACATCATCGCCCTTTACGATGCGCCGAAAGAGCTTGGCGAGTTGAAGGTCTCCATCGACAAGGTACGCGAAAAGAAGAAACATTCCAAGTTCGTCAAGAAATACGAGGAGCTGCGCCGCTCGCTCCAAGATGCGGATGGCATCGACCGCATCATCGCTAAGCATCTTAAAAAGCGTGATGGTAAGGTCATCGTCTTCTGCCCGCGTGAAGCAAAGCTGAACGAGTTCATGCTTCTCTCTCATAAGTGGTTCGGTGAAGTGAACGATGAAATCCATGTTTATAAGACAACAAGTAAAGACCCTTACGCTTCCCTATCGTTCAAGAACTTCAAGGCGGATGACAGTAGTGCGTTGAAGGTACTGTACTGCATCAACCAACTCAACGAAGCGGTTCATGTCAAAGGAATCGACGCGATTGTGATGGTTCGCCCTACGAAATCCCCGGTCATCTTCCATCAACAGCTCGGTCGCGCCCTCTCTTCTGGCGGGAATCAGGCCCCGGTTGTGTTCGACCTGTGCAACAACTTTGGTTTGCTTGGTGGTATCTCTGTGACGCGCGAGCGGATGCGGCGGGCATACAAGAGTCTGACTGACAAGAAAGTAAAGCCACTTTACACGCCACGCGACTTCAAGGTCATTGATGCAGTCAAGGACTCCCGTAGTTTAGCGAAGGAATTACAACAAGCGCTGTATCCACAAGTAGATGCTGACGAGAGGATTTCCATTCTCGAACAAGCCGTTGCGGTGGGAGCGGTAGAAACGGATGAACGTGGCTATACTTATACTTCGCATGGAAACGACTTCAAAAACATAAAAGAATCCCTTAGAAGGCTTTGGAGGGAAGGGAAACTCACAAAAGAACAAGAGAAGCGTTTAGTCAATCTCGGCTTTAAGATGATTCCCATGACTAAAAAAAGCGTTGTTTGCTATGAGACAGGTGAGCTGTTTGAATCCGTAGCCGATGCCGCCCGCGCCATCGGTGTTCACAAACGTGCAATTTCCATCTCAATCGAGAATCATACAGCATCAGGTGGCTACCACTGGTATTACGAAACTGACGAGCGTCCAACACCAGATAGCTTCAAGAGAGTTAAAGACCGCAAAGCCGTAGTATGTGTCGAGACAGGCGAGGTCTTTGACAGCACCGGCGTTGCTGCATATGAGATGGGATTGACCATTAGTGGCGTTAGTAAATCTGTAAGGTCTGGACAAGCAACGAAAGGTTTTCATTTTCACTATATAGATGATTCATCCATGTCAATAAAACCCAGCAGAACAATTCCGGTCATATGCGTGGAGACTGGGAAGAAATACGACAGTATAACCAATGCTGCCATAGACATCGGTCAGAAAGAACCCAGCAATATCATTGTGGCTCTCAAGTCTGGCGGAAGAGCAGGTGGTTATCATTGGCGGTTCGCAGATGCTGAGAAACCTGTTCCTCCGTTCAAGAAAGAAAGGTGGCGTGCCGTCATGTGCTGCGAGACCGGGGAAATATTTAGGTCTGCGTGTGCCGCTGCGCGGAGCATGGGGTTTTCAGCAAGTGCCGTCTGGAGGGCATTAAAGCGTGGTGGAACCTCGGGCGGTTATCACTGGAAATATGTCGATAGCGGTGATGCCGATGAAACAACGGCCTAAACGGAGGTAGAGCCATGACCATCATCAAGCAGGGAGGGGTGAGCAGCAAATCCCATCAGCGAAACCTCCGCGCCTACATCAACGATGACAAGAAGGTGCTCCTGCGTGATTCCCAGAACATGGAGGAGTGCAAGGACTTGAAGCGGTGGGCGAGTTACATGGAGCGCACCCGCAAGACCTTTGGGCATGATAAGGCCGCCCGTCGCATCCGCGATAGGAAGACCGGCGAGTTGAAGGAGGCCAAGAACACGGTGCTGTTCCATCAAATCGTGGCCTTTCTTCCCGACGAGTGCGACCTTAACGGCGGCAAGCTCACGCCGGAGGACTGCATGAGATATGCGAGGGATTACGTCGGCACCTATTATCCGAACCAAGAGGTGGTCTTCGCCCTGCACAACGAGTATTGCAAGGAGGACAAGACCCATCGCTATGCGGTCCATATCGTCATAAACCGCAGCGACCTCTCAACCGGGAAGCGCTTGGATGAGGGTAGGGGGAAGGAGGCGAAGGTTCGCCGTGCCTCCCGCATCCGCAAGATGGACAAGGCATGGGGCTTGAAGCAGGTGGAGCGCGATGAGCGCAATTCCTCCGTCCATAAGAAGCAACCGTCGAAGGTGGAGAAGGAGATTGAGGGGCGCGGGGGAGAGTCCTACAAGATGAACCTGCGCGAGCTGTGCCGTCTCGCAGCCGACAAGGCCGAGAACATCTACGAGTACCGTGAGATGCTTGAGGGCTGGGGCGTTGACACCCAGTTCCGCAAGGGCAGGCTCTACGTCACCGACACCGACAACTCCAAATACTCCTTCTCCCTCGCGAAGCTCGATGCCGACCTGAACGCGAACGGCCTTGAGGAGCGGTTCTTGCAGAACGTGGAAGCGGACATCGAGGCCAAGGGCGCGGAAATCGCCGAGGCCCGAGCGGCAGTCGAAGCCGAGCGCCAGCGCGTCACCGGCATCCGCGATGCCTACCTAGAGGACATGAGGAAGACCTACCTCGATTACCGCAAGAAGGCGCATGGCTTGGAGGGCACTGCCCTCGCCGCGTTCCCGAAGCTCGAACTCAAGCGCCCGCCCAAGGATGTCATGGACGACCCCGAGGTGAAGCGCCTGTGGCTCGCATATCGTCGCGGTGCCGACGAGCTGCGCGTCGAGATGGCTTCCGAGGTTCCCTATGCACGCAAGCCCAAGAAGGGCGGAGGCACGAGCGGGTCCGGTACCCAGCCGCGCCGCGAAGCACCGTCCATGGGCAAGGATGAGCGCGGGCATGAGCGACCGGACGTGCGTTAAGTAGCGGCCCCGTGAAGATACCCAACATCTCCACATTGGTAGGTTTATGGTATGCTACAATAGTAGCAACACACACGACTATGAGAGGGGCGTTGATGTATCTGAACGAGATTCTTCCCGGTAATTGGCGCGAGGATGAGTGGCCCGAGCACATCGAGGTCAGCCATGAATCCTCGCGCTTCAAGAGCCGCAGGTACGTGCCGCGCGTGAACTCCGCTAACAAGTCCTCGGCCAACCCGGTCGATGGCATCTGGTGTTCGCACTGCGGCTGGGCGGGTGTCATCGCGCAGGACATGACCGATTTGGATGAGGTGACGGAACCGCAGTTCGACATCTTGGCCGAGGACGTGCCGACCTTCTGTCCGAAGTGCGGTTCCCTCCTCATGTATTAGAGTGGGAGGACGGACACATGAACATCATCGGGCAACGCGACTTGAAACCCTGTCCCTTCTGCGGTCATGAACCCATGTCCGGCGAGTTCAGACCGGCGACGCGCAAGTCGCCACCTCTGTTCGGCATCAGCTGCATCCATTGCGGTGCGGAGATGACCGGCGAGTTCATAGATGAGCTGATACAGCGATGGAACGCCCGAGCCGCTGCGACGGCTTCCATTGATAAGGAGGTGATGAAAGGGGCGTTTGACAAGGAGCGGCGCGATGTGGCGGAGCGGCTGTGGAAGCACATCGGCAAGCCTCTGTTCACGGGACAGGATATTGAGGACATCATAGGTGTACGGCGAAGTGACTTCAATCTCATTCTGGCCGACGCGTCGTATCGCCGCCTCGCCGACCTCATCGAGCCTGAACCAGAACTGCCGCTTGATGTCTGCCCGTTCTGCGGTACGTGTGTTATGGGGGAGGGACGAGATGCTGTCCATGGGTAAGGATGGGGCCACCGTGGTGGATATGGTCGCGGAATGGCTGGAAGACAATGATTTCGACGGACTGACGGACGGGCGCTGTCATTGCTCCGGTCGGGACCTCATGCACTGCGGGTTGGTTCGCAGCCGCAGGTGCTCTGCGGCGCACCTGTTCCCCTGCACGCGATGCACCCACCTGACCACCTGCGACCGCACCACGGGTGCTGACATGTACAGCACCGATGCCGATTGGTGCGGTGAGTTCGAGGAGGCGTGAATGCCGAAGACATTGAAGAACTTCGCGGACAGCGAGAGGGCAAGGGAGTACCGCAACCGACAGCGGGAGAGGAACTATGCCCTGTGCCCCGGCGATGATGATGTCCGTCACACGAGGTGGCGGGATTGGGAGAGGAGGCTGGTTATGGAACACGACATTCCCGATAGGGAAATCTCCCGCATGACCGGCAGGAGCGTGCGTGCCATACAGGTGATGCGTCATAAGATGAGGAAGAACGGGGAGGTCCGCACCGATGAGTAAGGTGGACGGCAACCTCATCCAAAGCATCCTCTGGTACGCGATAGCCGCCATCTGGGCACTCATCGCGATAGCTCGGTGGCTCAGCGGCGGACCCGATGGGGCGGATGCCATGACCCACTTCGGCATCGCCTTCATCTTGGCGAACGTCTTCGAGCTTAGGGTTGAGGTTGATAAAATTGGAGAAAAGTAGTTTACTATTGATATAGTATGGTATAATGCTATTACTTGGAAAGGAGAGCAGATGGCTAATATGGAGTGCCGGGAGGCGGATTGCGCCCATTGGCTCGGCAGAAATCTGGGATGTGAATACCCCGATTTTGATGGATGCGGCATCGGCCCGTCCAACTGCCCGGAATACATCAGTTGCGAGGATTATCACGAGCAGGAGAAGCAGGAGGAGTTCTATGAGTAAGGGGCAGGCGACGGAGAAGTGGGTCGTGGAGGTGCGCCGTGCCCATGCGTCGGAGCACCGACCGGGCAACTGGTGCTGCGTGGCCCAGTGCGATGATGGTCAGACCGCCATCACGGTCGCCGATGCCTTGCAAAACTTCATGCGCACCGGTCTCATAGGAGATGATTTCCACACCCGCACCAGACTGGTGGGCGAGAAGGGGGCGTGAAGGCATGGCATATAGCGCGAAGCACCTCAAGGAATCTTTAGAACAAGGGACAGATATGCAAGACATCGAACGCGATGACGACCGCGTCGAGACGCACATCAGCGGGGTCAGGAACCTCAGCGAGGAGGCGCGTGAGATGCGTGCCGCAGGTCGCAAGTTGGTGGGCGAGGCCGATGAGAAGGCCGATGGCATCAGCGATTACCGAAGGCTCTCCGGTTCAGTGAAGAAGCTCAAGGAGAGCGTGGATGCCCAAAGGGCGGAGGTCAATCAGGCTGTGAAGAAGATGGACCAGACGCTCTATGAGATGCGCAATCTGGTCGATAGGGTCGAGGAGCTGTACAACAGCGCCAAGGACGAGACCCATTCCGCAGAGCAGGCCGCGCTCAACGGCGTGAACAAGGCACAGGAGAAGGCACAGGAGATAACCCTCCGCAATATAGACGAGGCGACGCAGCGCAGTAAGAAGGCCATCGACACGATGGTCTTGGAGTCGAAGCGCCGCATCGAGCGCCTTGCAATGGTCACCCTGCCCGACCGCATGTTCCATTTCCTCAAGTGGACGGCGCTCATGCTCGTGCTGTTCATCTTGGTCCACATCGTCTGGCAGATGTTCTCATAAGAAGTGATTACATCCTGTGCGGATGATGCGGGAGCATACATATAAGTTCAGGTTAAAGAAAGCGCCGACCGGACGGCGTGGGATTGAAAGGAAGATTGGTCATGGAAGACAAGAAGGATTTCGATAAGGATAAGCAGGAGATGGGCACGCAGCAGATGCCGCACGTTCCCGCCGAGGGGGATGAGGATGGGAAGAAGGGCACCATCGTGCTCTTCGGCCATGAGTTCGACAAGAGGAAGGCCGTGTTGGCCGGACTCGGTGGGCTGCTGGCAATCGCCCTCATCGGCGGCGGTGTCTGGTATGCGGCTTCGCAAAAGCCGGAGCCGAAGGAGCCAACGCCCATCGAGCAGACTGAGAAGCAGGAGCAGCATGTCATCCAGCTCGGTGCCAAGGCGGACGGTTGGGTGAAGGGCGAGTCCTCACCGGTCATTGCCCACGTCGTGAACAAGGAGGAGAAGGTGGACTACTACCATGCCTACGACGCGAACGAACCGCACGCGCTCGACGTGCCCGCAGAGGGCGAGTACGAGGTCTCCTTCATCAGCCCCGTGGACAAGGACGGCTCCATCTACGAGGTTCCCAAGACCGCCAAGGTGAAGTCCGAGGCCGAAGACAAGGATGGGAAGGACACGGGGGATGAACTGCCCTTCGAGTTCAAGCCCATCGCGGCTGACAAGACCGACGCGGATGCGCTCAACGCCATCGTGAAGTCCGTCGGCGACGCCGTGAAGAAGGGCGACGAGACCCTGACCGGCGCGGACGGCACCAAGGTCATCGAGCTGGTCAAGGAGAACGCCAAGGCAAACCCGAACGCCGACAAGGACAAGGTGGACGAGGAGAGCCAGAAGGCGGAGGATTCCAACAAGGACAACGGAGAAACCAAGCCGGGGAACGCCGGTGGTGATGGCAACAATAACGCCGGTGGCGAGTCAGGTGCCAATGGTCAGAATCAAGGCGGTAACGGTGGTGGGCAGAGCGGGCACCAATGTGCACATAATTGGGTTGATGAAACCGCGACAGTGCATCACGACGCGGTATATGAGACAACTTATATCCATCACGACGCGGTAGTGGAGTATCACTGCATTTGTAATGGATGCGGGGCGGATATTACGGGATTTGAGACATCACATTTCAAAGAAAACTTCTTTAATGGATGTCAATCATATACAAATACTCCTGTTACTGTTAAAGAAGCATGGGATGAACCTGTGCAGAAACTTGTAAAAGACGCTTGGGATGAAAAAGTCCCAACTGGTCGTCGTATCTGTACGAATTGCAGGAAAATCAAATAGGTAAATGTAAAGGGGAGCTTCTTTGAGTTCCCTTTTCTTTTGTAGTGTTATATATTTATAGTATTGTAGTTATCATATTACAGAAAGGCCAGTTATGCTTCTCGCAACTTACCAGCCCAAAGAATCACAATCTTCTCGGCAGAATCAGCAATACGATTGTTTTCGTGACAAGCTCGGTGGCGAGTATCCCGTCTTCTGCTTTCCAGCGCGGACGGCTGATGAGTTCCGGTTTCGCTCGCTCCTTGCGGCTCCCTGCAAACCTGAATGCCTCATCTTCTTCGATACGAACGAATATGTCCGATTCGATGCAGTGACATGGAACAACATCCTCACTCTGCCGCGAGATGTCGATTTTGATGGGAAGTTCGCCACCATGTTCGATGATGTGGACGAACGCTTCTCCGAATACGTGGTTCCCCAAAGCCGCTTGAAGGAGAAGATAGAGGTCATCGACATCAAGCAGCTCATCGAGGAGGATACCTTCGGATGTAAGACGCAGGACGGAGAGGTTATAGAAGCTGGAACTAAGATGGTGGGTGCTGCTCAAGAGTTTGCACGGAAGATGGTGCGTGACAACATGCCTGAAAAGCTGAATTGCGGGCGAAACGACTTGACGGCGATGCTCTACCAGAGCGCATTTGTCTATTACCTAGGTGGTTTCGTATGGAATGTCGTCAACGACGAGGTGAACGGTTTGCTTGATTTATTGCCGTTCATATGGAATGACGACAATGATTCATCCATAAGGAATTGGATGCGATTCAATGAGTTGCGTGGGAAGATTTACGATACGAACAATGGCGGCTCTCATGATGAGTACCTAGAGATGTGCGATGCACTTGCCCAATCGGTCGGAGCTGAACGCAGCATGTTCCTGTCGAGGTTCAAGAGGAACGACCCGTGCCCCTGTGGAAGCGGCAAGAAGCTCAAGAGATGCCATGGCCTGAAACCAGTTGACCTGTTTCCCTTCTAGGTCCAGATAGGTCATAGGATAAGCCCCCGGTCATCGACCAGGGGCTTCGTCATATCAGCGCGATGCAATCCATCTCGGGATTCCACCCCGAACCCCGCAAGGGACGAGTCCCTTGACCCGTATCTCGGGTTTCACCCGAACCCATCCTCGCCGGAGGGCAGGGAAAGCAGGAGGCCTTCTTTCTCCTTTATCAAAAGGATTTCCCGTGAGCCTCCTGTAAACGGGCTTTCGCGGCATATCCTCGCCAAGACTCCGGTATTCCACGCTCCCGTTGACAGCGGCTTCGTGCCGATTGATGGCAGGAAAAAGCCCCGGTTTATAACCGAGGCCTCAGATTATTGCTAATTTATCATCGTTCGTTTTCTTGATGATATGCTTGGTCTTCACGAGATGCTTCCAATGCCCTCGAAGATTCCCGCATGGCATGAGCTTCGTCCTTGAGCCGTAAAGGCTCCGAGTGACTGACATCCGGTTCCTCGATGTCTTTGCCATTGCCGAGATGTTCCAGTACGTCGTGACGCTTGCCGATTTCGGTGAGCGTTGCCACCTGAGCGCAATCCTTGAACCACGGATATGTCTTCTGCAAACCCTCCAACACCTTGTACGCTTGCAAGTAGGACATTCCATGAATGGATTCGTAGCCGGAATATTGGGTGTGCTCGAAGCCGTTCGCTTCCATGAAGGCCTGTATCTTGCCCCATGCGCTTTTGTAGCCCGTCTTACTTTCAGATGGATAAAGGGATTTCAACCTATCCTCATCCAAATCGAAATGGAATGCTTTTCTACGACTTGCCATGGCATATCACTTACGCATAAAGGCATTGAGGGTCGGTCTTGCGGAAGACATCAAGGCAGTCGATGGCATCGGTGTCATCCTCGAAGGCGACGAGCGACTTGACGTTTCGCATGACCCATTTCGCATTGGAGAGCATGGAGAGCGCGAGGCATTGTGATTCCACCTCATCGCCGACCTTCGCCTTCCATGTCCCATGCCCGATGCGGGTGACTCCGTATTTCTCCACATTCCTGCCGACGTAATCGTACAGGGTCTCGATGTCATATCCGTTGCGCTTCGCCTTCTCCTCGTCAAACTCGATGGTGAAACTCCACGGAACCGATTTCGTTGTGTTTCCCATATTGATTTCCCCTTTCATAGATGATTTAGCTGAATCGCCGACTTGTGCGGGCTTAGATGTAAAAGGACAGGGCGAACAGGACTTCAAGCAGCTTCTCGCTGCTCATCATGTGCATCCCATCGCCTCCTTTCAAATTCATATGTATGGGATGTCAGATATAAGTATCTAAAAGTATGCAGGGAAGTAGATACATAGAACAAATCGCAATGCAAGTCCGAGAAAAGCAAACTTAAATGCCTTTCTTCTGATTGTGTCGATTCGAGGGTAGCGAACGGCATAAAGAAGATAGGCTATAGGGAGAGAGAAGAAATGGAAGATAAAGCCGATGACAAACCACATTGGTTTGAACCCCTTCGTTTTTGATAGGGATGGTATTTTACGGTTATTGACAATGTTATATTTCATAAGCTCTCACCTCACTTGCCGTGCTTTATCTCTCCTTTAGTCGTTTCCTATATCTAAAGTATAATAGTTTTCTACACTACTATTATACTACATTTCAGCCATTCCCTCAACTGTTTTCTACCGTGCGGCGACCGCGATTTCAGGTGCTTTGGCCTGTTCATCATGGCTCTTCGCCGCACCCTTCATGGCCTCGAACTCTCCCTTGAGGGACACCTTCTCGGGTGCGCGTTCCACGTCGCGGTCGTGGTGCTTCTCCAAGACATCGTTGTAGCGCCCGATGATGAGGGTGCCCGCCTTGTCGGCCTTCGCCGCCGCCTTGAACAGGTATGATGGGTCGTCTTCCAGCGCGTGCATCCACGATTGCAGATAGGAGACGTGGTTCTCGTAATGCTCCCCCTCGTAGTCGGCACTTTGGATGCCGAGGTCTGCGGAGAGGAAAAGGGAGCCGAGTTCGGCCACAAGCTCCTCCTGCGCGTACTCGGGACTTCCGAAGTTGGTGTTGCAGCCGCGATTGAGGGCGGATGGGTGCCCGGTCGAATGGGTCATCTCGTGCAGGAGCACGCGGGTGAACGTCTCATCCGATAGGAAGGTCTCGCGCGGGGCGATGAGGATGCGGTCGGAGCCGGGGGCGTAACCGGCGCTCCCCTGATAGCGCATGGATTCCACGATGGGGCAGCGGGAGGAGAGGATGAGGTCGCCCGCGATGGCGGCTGTGCGGTCGCTCACATGCTCCGGTACCGGTGGGGCGGGGATGCCCTCAATCTCGCTGGCGTTGAAGACGTTCCAATAGCCCACGCAGCGCAGGTAGTGGCCGGTGACCTCCTTCTCACCCGTGTTCTTGTTCTCCTCCTTGATGGAGAACTCGCGCCATTTCTCGATGAGCGCGGCCTTGGCCCCCTTCTTGAGGTGCCAGCCGCTATCGCGAATCTGGTTGAATGTGCACCAGCGGTTGTCCGTGAACCCTCGCATGTAGCCCACGAAACCGAGGTGGAAACGGTTGCCGCCCTGATACACCGTGCCTGATACCGGGTTGTGGGGGCTGAGGGAGGGGATGTAGGGTTCCGACCAATGGAGTCCGTCGCGCTTCATGTCCTCGATAATCTTCTCGACCACGAGCGCACGTTGCTTCTCAACGATTTCAAGCGACTTCGATTTCTTCTGCTCTTTCATTTCAGTCCTTTCCGCGTCAGCCGTTGGCATCATTATATCAACGCGCATGGACGGCGACCCGATGCTGATTTTCAGAAGGTTGCAAGAAAAACGACCCCGCAGAATCGCGTCTGTGGGGCGTTGAGAGGGTCGGGCCTATGCTGATGCCAGCCGTATGTCGGATTGCCGCCAGAAGGCTCAGGATGCGTCTGGTGCGATTTGCGTACTTTCGGCTTGATTCTTGGCCGTTTCCCGCATACTCGTGACGAGGACGGTGCGCTCGTTATCGACCCAGATGTTGTAGGAGCAGGTGACGAGCGAGATGACCTGTTCCGGCTCCGTCTCGGCATCGAGCACCATGGCGGCGTTCGCACGCGATTCGCCGTACCATGCACGGAAGTCCGACTCGCCCTCGAAGTCGATGCGCTTATTGCGCTCGCGCCCGTTGACTATCTGCGCGAACCGCGCCTCGTAGGTCATCTTCGTATTTGGGGTCTGGATGAGGACGCGGGCGTGCTCGCGGGCGAAGTCTACATCCTTATAATCGGCGACGGTACCCATTGGGGCCACCTTCTTGTCGTTCCAGAAATGATGCCCCAAGATGACGGCGTTGCGGCTGGACAGCCCCAGTTCCTCGCAATCAGCATCAAGGTAGATGGCACCGGCTGGGTTGTAGTTGCCGTACACGTCGTGCTTGAGGTAATAGCCGGGGGCGTCTCCATGAGCTTGAAGGATGGGGGAGTCCACGGTGGTGCCGGGGATGGTGACCCAGCCGATGACATCCGGGTTGATGTCCTGCCAGTAATCCCAATCGACCGCAGGAAACCCATCACCGTCCTCCACCGTGGACTCGTGGGCCGCGTCTGGCGAGGGCGGTGTATGCGCCGCCTGCCTGCAATAGAGGAGGAAGGCGAACATCGCTGCGGCGCTCAGCAGGAAGACCGCCGATGCCGCGAGAGCGATGCGCGATTTCGTTCTCTTCTTCAATTTCGTTCACCTCCTAGCTTCTAATCATATCATCCGTCGTTTCTGGCTTTTGAATCGCCTCCATGAGAAAGACCCGGCACCCCGATTGCAGGATGCCGGGTCTTGGAAAGGAGAGGTCTGCTACTCGGCAGTCGCCGGTTTCTCCTCGCCGCAGAGCGTGCAGACGAGCTTGTCCGGCACGGACTCATCGTAGGCCGGGGAATCGGTGACCTCGCGTGTGAAGCCCTCGCTCACCAGCACCTCACCGGTGATGGGCACGTTGGTGGAGTAACCGGAGTGACCGGTGTCCTTGATATGCGCATCGGCGATGCCGTCGATGGTCTGCTGGCAGTCGTTGCATACGGTGTGGTAGCTGGTCTTGGTCTCGTAGACCGGCGGGACGTTCTCGGTGTGGGTCACCGCGTCGTGATGCACCGTCTTGTAGGTGACCGTCCAGTCGTGTTCGCAGGGCTTTTCGTCCTCGACCTGCTCCTGTTGGACGGTCGTGGTGCCGGAGCCGGGAGCTGTGGGCGTGCCGCCCTGCCCGCCGGACAGGTAGATGCCGCCGGTGATGAGACCGGCGACGAGCAGGGCACCCGCCGCGATACCGAGGAGGATGCGGCGCTTGGCCTTGACCACGCGGTCGGCGGGGGTCTGCGGTTTCTCTCCGTCGTTCAGACGGTTCTTGTCATCCATGGGTGTCCCCCTTTCTGGGATAGGGCGGGCGCTCCCCATTTACATGGACGGAGCGCCCGCAGCATGTGCAGTGGGTTAGGCCTCGGAGTCGCCCGAGACATCGCCGCCCTTGGTGTCGCCGCCTTCATCGGCTGCGGCATCCTCTGCCTTCGCGGCGCGGCGGTTCTTGATGCCGTAGTAGGCGCAGCCGCACGCGAGCACGGCGAGTGCCGCGATGGAGACCACGATGAAGAAGTCGTTGCCGCCGGTCTTGCCGAAGAACCCGCCGGGAGGCGTGGTGGTCACGGTGACCGTCTGCCCCTCATCGTCGATGTCCTTGTGCTCGGCGACCAGAACCTCGGTGGCCTCGTCGCCCTGCTCGGTCTGCTTGTACAGCTCCTCGAACACCACGAGGTCGTGGCCGTCGAGGGAGGAGGCATCGAACTTGCCGAGGTCGATGTCGATGGTGCCGTTCTGGCTGTTGGGCGTGAACTTGAGTTCGGCGGTGACGTGCTGGTCGTTGATGGACAGCATCTCGCCGGTCTTCTTGTCCATAAGCGTCGCCTTGAGGGTGTATTCCTTGCCCGGAATCAGGCCCTCGTAGGTCACGCGGTCGGTGATTACCGCATCCTTACCGGCCATCAGCGTGTGGTCGCCGTCGGACTTGTCCGTGGCGGTGGTGCCGATGACGGTGGGCACGAGGTTCACGGTCTGCTCCTCGGAGTTGAGGTCGCATTCGGAGGCGACGATGACGGGGGCGGAACCCTCCTCATCCGCGACCGCGTTCTTGGACATGACCTCGAACACCACGATGTCCTTGGTCTCGCCGCCGAGGCGGTCGATGACATCGTTGGCGTTGAAGTGGAAGTCCATGGTCACGGTGCCGTCGTACTTCTCCGGGGTGAACTCGGCGGTCTGGTAGACCAGATGGGAGATGAGGTCTTCGTTGTCGGCGATGAACTTGCCGAGGGCATCCATGTCGATGGACACCGGCAGCTCGCCGGTGGCGGAGTAGTTGAGCACGATGCCGGAGTCCTTGAGCACGGCCACGTCGGAGACGGCTTTCTTCTGCTCATCGGTCAGGGCATCGTAGCCCACCTTGCCAGAGGTGTCCACGGTAGCGGAGGTCAGACCATCCGCATCGGTCTCATAGGTGGTGTCGATGACCTCGAAGGTGCCGTCCGCATGGACGCGCACGGTCTGGGACTTCTTCACCGAACCGTCCTCGGCGGTCTCATCAAAGACCACGATGTCGGCGATACCCTCATCCTCATCCTGCGCGGAGAGTCCGAGCACGTCGAGGAGCTGCTGCATGAACGCCGCGACATCCGCCTCGGTGTACTTCTCGCTGCCATCGCCCGTGAGAATGGGAAGGCCGGTCTCGGCATCCATGAGGATACCGGTCATGGTGTAACCGATGCCGGTCAGGGCGTTCTCGTAGGCCACATCATCGGTGATGGTGGTCTCCGCATCCGCGATGACGTTCTTGTCCCCATCGAGACCGTCGGTGGCCGTGGTGGAGATGCCCGTCACATGAGCGGTCGTGGTCTGCTTGCCGTCCTCGATGTCGGCGTGGGCCACAAGCTCGACGCCGTTCTTCTCAAGGCTCTCGAATGCGACCATCTCGGTGTCCTGCGGGATGCCGGTGGAGTCGAAGGTGAAGGTCACCTCGACCTTGCCGTCGGCCTTCTCGGGGGTGAAGGTGGTCTCTGCGGTGACGGGCTTGCCGTCCACCTCAAGAGCCTTCTCCGTGACGTTGCCCTCCTCGTCGGTCACCTTCACATGGAGGCTGCCCTTCAAGGTGTAGGTCTTGCCGGGGATGACGTTCTTGTACTCCACGGTGTCGATGACCGTGGTCTTGCCGTCGGTCACGACGTTCTTATCGCCGTCATGGCCGTCCAGCGCGGTAGTGCCGATTTGCGGGCGGGTGACCGTGGTGGTCTGCTTGCCGTCCTCGATGTCCTTATGGCTGGCGATTTCAACGCCGGTGCGCTCAAGGGACTCGAAGACAACGATGTCCGTCTTGTCGGCGATGGCGCGGGAGTCGAAGGTAAAGGTCACCTCGACTTCGCCGCTGGCGGTCTCAGGCGTGAAGGTGGTCTCAGCCGTCACCGGTTTGCCATCCACCTCAAGAGGCTCCGCCGTGAAGTTGCCGTCCTCATCGGACTTCTTCACCTGCATGGAACCCTTCAAGGTGTACTCCTTGCCGGGGATGAGGCCGGAGTATTTCACGGTGTCCACGATGACCGTCTCGTCATCGGTGACGATGTTCTTGTCGCCGTCGATGCCGTCCAGCGCGGAGGTGGTGATGAACGGGTGCTTGACCGTGACGGTCTGCGCCTTGTCCTTGATGTCCGCATGGGCGGCGATTTCAACGCCGTTCTTCTCAAGGGACTCGAAGGCCACGATTTCCGTGTCGTGGGGGATGGTCAGGGAGTTGAAGTGGAACACCACATCGACCTTGCCATCGGCCTTCTCAGGCGTGAAGGTGGTCTCAGCCTTGATGGGCTTGCCGTCCACCTCAAGAGGCTTCTCCGTGACGTTGCCCTCCTCGTCGGTCACCTTCACATGGAGGGTGCCCTTCAAGGTGTAGGTCTTGCCGGGGATGAGACCCGTGTACTCCACGGTGTCGATGACCTCGGTGGTGTCATCGGTGATGACGTTCTTGTCACCGTCTGCGCCGTCCACGGCGGTGGTGCCGATTTCGGGATGGGTCACGGTGACGGTCTGCTTGCCGTCCTCGATGTCCTTATGGCTGGCGATTTCGGTGCCGCAGCGCTCAAGGGACTCGAACACAACGATGTCCGTCTTGTCCCCGATGCCACGGGAGTCGAACGTGAAGGTCACGTCCACGGTCCCGTCGGCGCTCTCGGGCGTAAAGGTCGTTTCAGCCTTGACGGGCTTGCCGTCCACCTCAAGGGGTTCACCGGAGTCCTTGAGGCGGAGCTGGCCCTTCATCACATACGGCTTGCCGGGGATGACGTTCTTGTACTCCACGGTGTCGATAATGATGGATTCGTCGTCGGTGACGACGTTCTTGTCCTTGTCCACGCCGTCCAGCGCCTCGGTGGCGATGGCAGGCGCGGTGACGGTGACGGTCTGGTTCACGTCCCCGATGTCCTCATGGGTCGCGAGCCGCTTGCCGCCGCGCTCAAGAGACTCGAAGATGACCAGCTCGGTGCCGGGTTTGACGGAACGCGAGTTGAACGTGAATGTGACGTTGGCGGTGCCGTCGGATTTCTCGGGCGTGAAGGTGGTCTCAGCCTTGATGGGCTTGCCGTCCACCTCAAGAGGCTTCGCCACGAGCTTGCCGTCCTTCTCGGATTTCACCTGCACGGTGCCCTTGACGGTGTACTCCCTGCCGGGGACCAAGTTCTCGAAGGCAACGGTGTCGATGATGACCGTCTCGTCGTCGGTGACGACGTTCTTATCCTTGTCCACGCCGTCCAGCGCGGTGGTGGAGATGCGCGGGTTGCGGATGGTGACCGTCTGGCCCTCATCCTCGATGTCCGCATGGGTCGCAAGCTCATGGCCGTCGTGCTCAAGGCTCTCGAAGGCGACGAGCTTGGTCTTGTCCTTGAGGGCGAGGGTGTCGAAGGTGAAGGTCACATCGACGGTGCCCTCGGGCGCGTCCGGCGTGAAGACGGTCTCCGCCTTCACGGGCTTGCCGTCCACCTTCAAAGGCTCGCCGTTGATGTTCCCCTCGCCATCGGTCTTCTTGACATGGAGGGTGCCCTTGACGGTGTACTCCTTGCCGGGGACGAGGTTCTTGTAGGCAACGCGGTCGGTGACGGTCGCCTTGTCGTCGGTCGCCACGCTCTTATCGCCGTCAGCGGCGTCCACGGCGGTGGTGCCGATTTCAGGGACGATGACAGTCACCTGCTGGTTCACGTCGGACTTGTCCGCGTGCTCGGCGATGAGGGAGCCGCCGTCATCGTATAGGCGCTCGTAGACCGTGACGGTCTTCCCGCCGATCGAGATGGTGTCGATGGTGAACTCGACGGTCTCGAACCCGGTGGGTGACTGCGCCGTGAAGTGCTTCTCTACGGAGATGGGGTGGCCGGAGGCGTCCAGCAGGATGTCGCCGGTCGCGGAGTCGTGAAGCTCCGCCGTCAGCTTGTAGTCGCGGTTCGGGAAGAGGTTGGCGTAGGTCACCTTGTCGGAGACCTTGACCTCCCCCATGCCGACCAGCGAGTCGCCGTCGGTCGGGTCGTAGGCTTTGGTGGTGATGGACGCCTTCACGTCCACGAGGGTGCCGAAGTCGTACACCTTGCCGTCGCGGCTCACGATAACCGTGGTCTCGATGAGCTGGTAGCCCTCGTTGGCGGTGCAGCGAAGCTCCTCGATGGCGTAGGTGCCGTAGGGCAGTGCGCCCTTGGAGTCATCTGCCTCGGCGTCGCCGAACCAGACACCGGCGGCGGCATCCAGCTTGGAGCTGTCGATAACGCCATCCGCCTTGAGCGCCCAGTCGTTGCCGTTGGTGTCGTGGGTGTGCTTGTTCCAAGAGGAGGCGGAGGAGAAGTAGCCGTTCTCATCCGTCACGACCACATGGCTCTCGCCCGTGGCCTCGGAGGTGAGCTTGAAAGCGACGCCAGCGAGTCGGTCCTGACCGTCCTCGCCTTTCTTGGTGAACTCAAGGTCGCTGCGCATGATTTGGTTCTCGATGGAGCCGTCATGGTCGATGGGGTTCACCAGCACACCGTCATCGACGATGCGGAACTCATGGACCGTATCGTCCAGCAGGTAGCCTTCGGGAGCCTTGACCTCTTGCACGGAGTAAGTGCCGTAGGGGAGCATGTGCGGGTCGGTCACGGCCTGACCGTCCTTGATGACGAGGGTGTCGATGACCTGATTCTTGGCGTAGGTCTTGCCGTCCACGATGATGGGATTGTCGTTGAGGGATTTCAACTCGAACTGGGTTCCGTCGAAGGAAAGGCCGTTCTGCGGGTCGCTGCCGGTCTCGGAGTCGGTCTTGACGAGTCGCACGCCGCCGCGCTCCACATCGTCCTCGGCAGAGAAGGAGTAGACCTTGCCGTCCTCGCGCACCTGCACGCGCATCTCGGCGGAGGTGTTGAGGTAGGAGCCGTTGGTCTTAGTCTCGCGGATGATGTAATCGCCGTAGGGGAGGGTGTCGGCACCGGTGGTGGCGAAGCCCTTGGCATCGGTCGTGATGACCTTCACGGTCTCGCCCTTGGCGTAGGTCTTGCCGTCCACCTTCACGGTGTTCTCGTTGTCGTTGATGATGGAGAATGCGATGCCCTCAAGGGACGCGCCGCCCTGCGGGGTCTTCCCGGTCTCGGAGTCGAGCTTCTGCACGGACACGCCGCCGCGCTTCACAGATTCGGGAACCTCGGGCATGTTGAAGGTAGTGACACCAGTAAGAGGGGTTTCCTGAATCTTCTGGAAGTTGACCTTGCTATTTAGCTTGTATCCTTCGGGAGCCTTTGACTCATATATGGCGACAGAACCACGAGGTATGGTTACATTACCGCTTGTATCGTGGTAAATCTCATCACCAGAAACAAGGTAATCGTCAGACAGTTCGGCATAACCGTCTTTATCGGTGTGGACTACCCAAGAGCGGGTCGGTTTCACACCGGCCTTCTTGATTGCATCGTAGCTGTCGAAGTCAACGGTATCGAAGTACTCGATAGTGAACTCAGCGCCCTCAAGAGATGCGGAGCCTTGAGGCATATTACCTTGTAGCTCGGAGTATTCCTTTTCACCATCATATTTACCGACAACCATGACCATCGGGTCACCAGAAGGCTTATCACTCACCTGAGTGTTCGTCTGCTGGCCTCCGCGCATCGTGATTTGTTGGTCGGGGGCGGGCAGATAGCCCTTCGGCGGCTTCGTCTCGCGCACCGTGTAGGTGCCCTCGGGAAGCTCAAGGGTGTTGGTGTCGCCGTTGGCATTGGTGCGCAGCACGCCCATGGACTGACCGGCCGCGTTGTAGACGGTGAACTCCGCACCCTCAAGGGAGTAGCAGTCGTTGCCGTCGGTGATGCCGGGGTTGGCACTGGACTTGTGGATGCTCAGCTTACCGGCGACCACGCGCCAGTCAATCTCGTAGAAACCGGCACCAGATTGGGTGTACATGGTGGGGACGGTCACTCCGACGATTGCCCGACCTGCGGAGACCTGAAAGACGCGGAAATGCTGACCGTAATGGTCTGACCATATATTACCGTCGCCATCATTGTCACCATCAGTGTTGTAATTCGGGTCGTTCTCGAAATTAGGGTTGATACCGGCGTGAGCGCACATGAGGGCCAAGCGAATCTCGCTGGAGGTTTTGACCGTACCCGTGTCTTGAGCCGGAATTTCACAGTTGCGCTCGAGACCGGAACCGGTGATGGCGAGTTGGCTAAGGTCAACGCTCTGCCAGCCCATCGCCTGCTGGGCAGTCTTCCTTTCCCAGCCGCCGTTGCCCTCAACGGCGGGGTGAATATAACCGGGGTCGGCTCCGGAGCCTTTATACCAGTTCGTGCCGCTCGTGCGGAAGGTCTGACCGACCCAAGGGGCGCTCTTGAACTCAAAGGTACCGATGTTATTGATGGACATGCGCGGTTCAGGCATACGGAAGAAACTTGCGATGTCCTTACCGATGTTATCGGACATCTTCACGCTCATGGCGTGGATGCCCGCCGGGGCCATGCCGAACTCAAGAGCACCGGTCTCGGAATCATACTGCCACATGCCCATGTCGGGCGTGTACTCGATTCCGTTGACCGTCACACTGTCGATGGTCCGACCGTTGATGGATTCTTGAGCACTGCCGTCGTTTGCGAGCGTCACGCGGGTGATGGCGGAGGTGACGGGAACGGACACCTTGCCCTTACCGGCGACATCGCCAGTCACATCGGAGACGCTGCTATTGAAGTCGAAGGAGACCTCGGCGTCCTTATCGGATGTGGTGTAGACGAGCTGGATACGGGAGGACTCGATGATGGGCTGTCCCTCATCGTTCTTCTCCGTGTAGGACTTTGGCACGTACACGAGGCCGCTGGACTCGTCCACGATAAAGCCCTCGCGCATGTTCGCGTCGGCGTTGTTCTCTGCGGCGAGCCATTCGGTCAGCTTCGCCCCGGAGATGTCGGCACCGGCCCAACCGACGTAGTAGTCAGCTTTCGGGTCTACCTCGAAGAGGACCGCATGGGAGATGGCCTGCGATAGCATGGCATCCCAATGGTCGGACATCCCGTCGCCATTGTCATCCGCCCAAAGGGCGTCGAGCGTTCCGGTGGGGAGCTTGTTCCCATCGATGACCGTGGTGGTGACGGTGAGTACGTCCGCGCGGGTCAGCTCATCGCCGTCGCCGACGTACTTGGCGTCGGCGTGCCCCTTGACGTAGGACTCCACGCTCTTGACGGCCTTGCCCTCATCGACCTCGACGGCCTTGAGGGACGCGGAACCGGTGGAACCGTTCTCATAGAAGGTGGAGGTGACGATGGTGTCGCCCTCGACGGTAAAGGTGGCCTTGCCGTCCTTGACATCGATGGCCTTGCCGTCCTCCTCACCCTTGAACACGGTGATGCCGTCGGAGAAGTACCCCTCATCCGGCGTGACGTCCACGGTGACGTCGGTGCCGACCTCGACGGCCAGCGTCATGTCCTCGGTGCCGTCGAATGCCAGTTTGCCGTGCTCAGTCTCGGAGAGCGAGACAGTCGCAAGCTCGGGTTCAGCCGCGTATGCCGCGACGGGTCCGAATGCGTTGAGCATCGAGCTTGCGATGAGCACAGCCGACATGAGCTTGGCGGTGATGCGCTTGCCGTCGAGCTTGCGCGACATCCGCTTAATCTTGCCGAAGATATGTTCCATAAGAGACTCCTTTCTGCTTCCTTGATTTTTTTTGACTGTTCCTATATATCTCTAACCGAAGTTGTAGCCGCCGATACCGCCCTCGGTATCCACGTCGGCCTCCTCGGTGTCATCTTCGTCCTCGACCTCGATGAACTCGGGTTCTTGGCACAGCTCCGCGTCGCGGATGCGCTTGATGGCCGATGCGGTGTAGCCCATGCTCTCGGCGACCTCTTCATCGTCCCATGTCGGGTGGGCGTTCTTGAGGTAATCGTAGACAGCCACGGCGCGGCGGTTGATGGACTTGGTGGTCTCATCGGAGTAGCAAAGCTGCTCCTGCGCGAAGAAGCGCTCGCCGTTGATGAGGTCTTCGCCCTCGCGCCACAGCAACTTCTCGCCATCTTTCTTGAGCCACACGATTTCGTCCAGCTCGTCAGGGGAGACGAGCAGCATGGCGCACCCGACCTTGCGCACGGAGGCGGGAACCTCGACCCCCTCCAAGGTCGCCTTGCCTTGGGAGGATGCCGGGTCCCCGTCATACCAGTGCTGCACGAGGATGATGCCGTTCTCCTCAAGGGAGCCGAGATAGAGGTTCCAGTCGGTGAGGACGTTCAGCCCCTTGCCGCGATACGGCTCCGGGCACGTCTGCGTGGACGAATCGAACTCCTCGTAACGGTGGCTCTTGAAAAGCACCTCGACCTTCATCTACCGTATTCCCCCTTCCTTGGACCCTAGCGGGTGTTGGCGTGCTCCTCGGGCGTGTTGTCCCCGGCCAGCTTGGCGGAGGACTCGCGCATCTGCTCGGACTCGCCCTTGAGGGTCGCGCCCTGCTCCTTGGCAGCCTCGCGCTCAGCTGCCTTCTCGGCCTTGAAGCCCTCGTTGGCTGCCTTGAGGCCCTTGACCAAATCCCAAGGCTTGACCTCGTACTTCTTGTACGGGTTCTGCTCGTCACCGGCCTTGCCCGTCCAGACCTGAACAGGCTCATCGGCCTTGAAGCCGATGGTGACCTGCTCGCCGGAGAGCATCTGCTGCTTCATGCGCTCGTTGAGGAACACATCGCAGGAGTAGTGGCCGAGGTCGATGCCGTTGACCTTGGTGCCCTCCGGGAAATGAACGTAGGCCTTCTCGAAAGTTCGACCGTCCTTGGCGGTGAACTCGTGCTGCGTGAGGAATGCAGCGGGCATCTTCACGTTGGCGTACTTCGCCTTCTCCTGCGTGTTCTGGTTCTGCTGTGTCTGCTCTGGCATGGTGTTTACCTTCCTTTCTGCATTGCTGCGTTCGCTCTCCACCTCATGGCGGAGGTTGTCGATGATTTCCAATGCCTCCTTACTATCCGAGATGTAGGTGGTGGGCATCTCCTCATCTGGTGCCATTTCGACGCCGTGGTAAGAAGAATGGTCATTCGCGCAATCGGTGATGAAATCCAAAGCATCCTCCTTGAGGATGGGAGTGGAATCCCGTCGTAGAGTTCCACCGCCATAAAGATAGGACTCGCGCTCATCCATGCGGAACTCGGCGGTATCCGGCTGATAGAAAAGCTCGGTCTCGGAGTTGATGTAATCGCCGTCCTCAGGGTCCCTGTATTGATGGTATTCGCTCGCGAGTAAGATTTCACTTGCCATGTGAATCATCCGCCTTTCTTGAACATGATGAGTCGTATTCTCATATTCTAGCACCGGCGCGGTGCCGGGTCACGTGCGCTCAGCGCTCCCTGTGCTTGTCCTCCTTCTCCTCGGCCTCCTTCTCGGCATCCATGTTCGCGGCCAGCACGGCGGCAGCCGCCCGGGCGCGGGTCGATTCCCCGTGGATGGACACGGGGCGCTCATGGACCTCATTCGACACGACCCGGCCATGGGAGGTCGTCTGGACGGATTCGCGTAGGACGGCATGGCCGTCCTCATGCGCGTCAGAATCATCGTTCAATAGAGTCTGCACATCATAGAGCGAAGAGGTTACGGAGACGGTCGTGTCATCCACATCTGGCGTCACATCGCGGTCGTGTTCCATCTGAACATCCCTTCTAGCGTTCGTCTCTTCTGGTGGGGCTATCGGCACCGACGTTCTTGTCGAAAAGCTTAGCGGACGCTTCACGAGCCTCCATTGCTGCCTGCTTGAGGCTCATTCCCTGCGGTTGCTTGCGAAAGGCGGAGATGGGCTTGTCCCCGTGGGAGTCGAGCAGGTCATCGACCTTGCGGGAGTCCTCGTAGGTCGCGCCCTTCATGATTTCGTAATCATGGCCGTCCACGGTGACCACGGTGCCGCAGCCCTTGAGGTCGATGCCGGATGCCTCCCTTGCGTCCACGAGATTGAAGCGATAACCCGCCGCGACCGCGATTTTCTCAGGCTGCTGAGAGATGGCTGGGGAGGGCAGAGGCGACTCATGGAGCCAACTGTCGTAGACCTCATCGTAGGTGTAGCCGTAACGGTTGCACAGCTCCTCGAAGATGCGCTCGCGCAGTAGGGAGTCCGCTGCGTCGCCGAGTGCGGTGTAGAAGCCGTCCCCCGTCGGTACAGCCGTGATGGCATCGTCGAATGTGAGGCTCGGGTTGATTGCCACTGCCAGCTCATCGCCGGGGAAGGCGAGCGTGTACCACTCGCGCACGTTGTCGGTCTGCTTGATGTCGAGGATTACCATCGATGGTTCAAGCCGGTCTCCGCACATTGGGAGCCATTTCTGGGAGATGGACGTGGGCGAACCCATCTTTGCGAGGAAATCGTCTATGGAGTCGAAGGTGGCTACCTCATGGTCGAAGGCTCGTGGACGGGATGGGTCTGTGAGCGCGTCGCGGATGTCGGAGGCATCGGGTGCCATGCGGGCATTGACGAGGGATGCCAGCTCATAGGGCGTGTAGTGCGACACCTCGATTCGCGGGTTCTCCACATCGTCGAGATAGCTGGCGATTGCGATACCACGGTCGTGGGCATAGACGGTGTGCCCCTCTTCGATGTCCCTCTTGACGAGGAGGTCGATGTCGGATGCCTCCGCCGTTCCGATTGCCAGACCGGTCTCGAACAGCTTCTCAGTGCTCGAAACGTCCAGCAAGTTCTCATTATCGAGGTAACCGGCGGATGATAACTCATCGACGGAATGGTAGGTGGCGACGTGGCGGGCGAATTGACCGGCAAGCTCATGTGTCGTCTCGCCGAACTCGATGTCATGGGGTGTCAGTTGAGTGACGAACTTGGATAGTTCGTAAGTCTTGACCGTGAACACCTCCACCGTCGGGTCCACGTAATCGCGCAGATAGCTCACGATGAGGTCACCGGTCTCGGGATTGTAGTACGCGGCGTTGTGCATCGCCAGCTCGCCCTCGATGCGGGCGACCTGGCGATGCTTCCCGTGTCGTTATATTCCCAGCAGAACTCGCCGGTCTGAGGGTTGTAGAGGTCCTTGCCAGAAGCCAGTGCCTCCTTGACCGCCTGCGGCGTGTCGAGGCGGATGTCCTTGCCGTCATTCACCATGTCCATGTGCTATCTCCTTGCTTTGTTGTACTTGCCCTTGGGCTTGCTATCGAACATCGGCTCTATCGTACCGTCCTTCTTGAGCTTCGCCTTGCAGTCGAAGGTCTTGCCCGTGGTCTTGGACTTGCAGCCCTTGAGGGGTACCGCCTTGCCTTCGAGCAGGGATGCAACCTGCTTCGGCGTGAATGTCTTGCCGCACCAGCCCAGCAGCTTGAAACCGCAGCCCGCGACCTGTTTCCAAGTCCCGTCCTCCTGCTTCTCGCTCTTGTTCGAGGAGCAGGTGTAGAAGGGCTTGCCGGACTTCGACTTGCGCTGCACCACGTCCGCGCCGCAGAGAGGGCACTTGCCCACGACCGTGGCCTTGGGCGCGATGTTCGCGCCGACATATGCCGTTTCCCGATGCCCGTTGAAGACCTCGATGACGCTCTGTTGCAGGGCGTTCACATCCGCGTTGCCCTCGGCGATGTCCTGCTGGATGAGCCACCAGCGGGCGGTCACGTCCGCACCGCGAATCTCGGGCGGGAGGAGATGGTAGAAGGCGCGGGCCTTCTCGGTGGAGCGAATCTTGCCCTTCACGTCCTCAAGGTACCCGCGTTCCTTCAACTTCTCGATGATGGAGGCGCGGGTGGCCGTGGTTCCGATGCCGCCGTGCTCGCCCTTCTTTCCGTCGTCCTTCTGCTTGAGGATGGCCTTGACCTCCGGGTCGGTGACGTACTTGGCGATGGAGGCCATGTCGGCGATGAGCGTGCCTTCCGTGTAGGGCTTGGGCGGGGCGGTCTCCTTCTCGGTGACGGCGCACTCGATGCGCTCAAGGCGATGGTCGCCTTCGTCAATCCAAGGGTTGCCGGATGCCGCGTCATCGCCGTCCTCATCGGAGACGTTGCCGAACACGGCCTTGAAACCGGCCTCGCGCACGCGCCGCGCGACGGCTTGGAACTCCCCGCCATCGACCGCGAAGGCACTGGTGCTCACATCGTAGGTGGCGGGTGGGAGGAACTGCATGGCATAGCGCTCGACGATGGCCGTGTAGACCTTGGCCTCATCCCCGGTCATGTCGGCTACGGGGGCGCTGACCTCCTGCGGGATGATGCCGTGGTGCGCAGTGACGTTCTTCTCGTTGAACGCCTTGGAGTGGATGGAGTAGTCGAGCGGCCATGTCGCCCCGACGTTCTCCATGGCCTGCGCAAGCACCACCGGTGCCTGCGCGAAATGCTCCTCCTTGAGGTACTGGGAGTCCGAGCGGTTATAGGTTATCGCCTTGTACTTATCACGCAAATCCTGCGTGATTTGCTGGGTCTTCGATGCGGAGAAGCCGTAGCGGCGGGACATGTCGGAGAGCAGCACCGTCAGGTTGTAGGGCAGGGGAGGGTTCTCGACCTTCTTCGAGATGACCGTGGAGAAGGACATACCCGAGCCGTCCAGCTTCGCCTTGATGACATCGAGGACATCGCGGTCGAAGACGTGCTTTTCACCGGCCAACATGTCCTTGTCCGGCTTGAACTTGAACACCGGTGCTCCCGACGCGTCTGCACAGCCGCCGGTGGCGGTCAGCTCGTAATACTTCCGGGTGACGTGGTTCTCTATCGCCTCATCGCGGTTGACCACCAATCCAAGGGTCGGGGTCTGCACGCGACCGACGGAGAACAGGCCCCCGAGCCGCTTGGTGGCAAGGCGGGTCTCGTTCACGCCGAAGCACTTGTCCGCCATCTGGCGGGCGTATGCCGCGTCACCGGCAGGGCGGCACTGCTCGTTGGGTACCAGACGCTCAAACGCCTTGACGATGTTCTTCTCGATGTTGTCGTTGACGTAGACGCGCAGCACCTCGCCCTCGTAACCGAGGTAGTCCAGCACCTCATCAACGATGAGCTGGCCTTCATCGTCGGGGTCACCGGCGTTGATGACGCACTCGGCCTCCGGCAAAAGCGAGTCGATGCGCTCCACCAAGTCTTTCTTGTCCTCGGTCGGCTCCTTCGCCCAATCGTCGATTTGGATGGGCAGCACGTCCAACGACCAAGGCTTGCCCCATGCGGGGTTCACCGCATCCGGCTCCACCAGTTCGAGCAGGTGACCGGCACAGGCGATGACCGTGTACCCGTTGCCCGAGATGGGCAGCCGCGCAGTCTCGGACACCTCCTTGCCGCAGATAGCGCGTGCGATGTCGCGAGCGAGCATCGGCTTCTCAGCGATTACAAGTCTGTTCATAAGCGTCCTCCTATTTAGCTTCCAGCAGCAGCTTCCTAGCGGCTGCACCGTCGAATTTCACTACTTGGTTGCGCTTGTTCACCCTAAGAAGCTCGTTCTCCTTGAGGGTTCTCAGAACGCTGTCGATGAGCGCGGCGCTTGCGCCGGTCTCTTGGATGATGCTCCTTTTGTCTACATCGCCCATCGCTTCAAGGTAGTCGATGACATCGGAACGCTCCGCAAGAGTCTTCTTATGTAGCTCATCCTTGCTGAGAGCGGGTATGTCTTTCTTCGGGGCGCGTTTCAGGCAGTTCGCAGCTATCGCCCCTTCCAAGTCGAACTCTGCATCATTCTGCTTGTCAAGATGCAACCCCAGCTCAAGACCTTGACCGAGACCGAGATAATAGTAGAAATCCACATGCTCGTTCGCGAAGAACCTGACGATAAAGAGTTCCGGGTCAGCGCCGTCTGGGAGCGGCCAAGGACTTATGAGGGAGTAGCGGATGAGCGCTTCCTGGAGTTTGTCGATTTGAGTGCCGTCCTCGTCGGGGAAAAGCCAGCAGCACAGCTCGATATAGTACCAATAGCTGTTGAGAGTTCCCTTGGGGAAGTTCTGTTTCACGTCGCCGTAAGCCATCGCTATCGCGCTCCCTTGTCTTGAACACGCCCGTCCGTGCCATCCTTACGAAGTTCTGCGCTCGCGGCACGCGCGTCCTTGGCTTCCGAAGCAAGCCGGTAGCCGCGCTGACCTGCGGTTTCGCTCTTGACTATGCACTGCGGTCGGCGTATAATAGTCCTATTGAGGTCGGGTTCGACGATGTGGCTCCGAAGCAAATGTAGCTTCGCAAGTGCATTGAGTTCCCGGCCTCTTTCTTCGTCATAATAGACGACCCTATCGGGCGTGATGAGGTTGTCGAAGTAGCGGGGGAAGTTCGTCCTGCCGTAGACAGCCAAGATGAAGTTGGTCTCAATCTCGCCAGTCTCGTAATAACCGCGCCCATCGGGCCGCACGGCCATGATGAGCGGCAGGTCATCGCAATCCACATCGCACAGCACCGCGAGCATGGTGTCCTCGCGGGCGGGGCTGTCGCAGAGCATCACGGGATGCTCCATCAGCTCGGGCAGGCGCTTCATCTGCTCAACGGTGAGTCCATGGCGGTGGGGGTCGTAGCTGCTCTTCGGTCGGATGGCATCGCGCAGGTGGCGTTGGGTGTAGAGCATCGGCAGCGGGCGGAACCCGGCCTGTACGAACAGCTCAGGCGTATCGCAGAACTTGACCGCGCTGGAACGGGGATACTCCCCGCAAGTGACGGCATCGACCTCATCGCCGAAGCGAAGGTACTCAGCGCACTTCGCGGCGTGCCCCGTGTAATCCGATGCCTTATCGTCGCCGTCTTTCAGATGCACACCGCCGCGCGGGTCGAGGTAGGTGACACGCTCGCCCTCGGGCATCGCCACCGAGTTCTCGTACTCGCGGATGGTCAAGATGACCTCTCGCTTGTTCATCTCATCTGGCATATGGCCTCCTTCCTTTGTGGTCTGATAGTTTTCAATATGTATAGTTGAGGCGGTTTCCCACCCTTCCAACAGCCTTCGGGTCGGGTTGAGAACCCTCCGGCCATTGAAAGCGTGGAAAACCGCTTATGTCATCAGGATACCTGAACTTCTATATCTTCCTTTGCCATGTCAACGTCGATAGAGACGATGACACGGTTCTCCATCACAAGGAGACCGGCATCCTTCAACTCGGCTAAGATTGCGCGAAGGCGAGTCAAACCGATTCCCGTCTGTTCGGCCATCTCCTTCTGCGTCGGAGTTTCACCGATATGCGACGAAAGGTAATCGACGACCGTGTTCTTGGATTCAATGAGAAAAATCCTCTTCTCCTCATTGTGCTTTTCAAGACTAGTAAGACATGCCTTCGTGATTTCAGCCTCGATGTCATCATGCACTGTCTCGATGAGGCCTTCAAGCGCCATGCCTGCACCAAGATAGAAGTTGAAGTCGGCATATTCTCGGGCGAAGAACTTCATGGCGAAATAATCAGGTGAATAGCAGTCGATGTTGGAAGGGGGCCATGGCTCACATCGGGCATATTTGACAAGAGAGTTGCGGAGCTTCGATACATCTTTGGCAGCCTCGCTTTCTTTACCACATGAGGCGGCAATAGATACGATGTGGTCCCAATACTCCTTGAGGATGCCTTTACCATATTTTGTTTTTACATCACCGTATGCCATTCCTACTCCAACTCCTCGCGCTCGACGGCCTTATCGTCATGGCTCTCGGAGCCGAGCTGGGCGGATGCCTCGCGGGATTCCTTGGCCGTCTCATGGAGTTTGGTGCTACGGATGGCATCAGCCTTGCCCGCTTGCCCAGCGTACTTGACGGAACGCGGCATGGACTTCTTCTCGGCCTCCACATCGGCGATGGAGCCGCCCTGCTGGAAGCTGATTTTGAGCGCGTCCATCTGCTCGGGCTTGAGGCTTGCATCGGCGATGACATCCAGCATCTCGGGCGTGATGTCCTTATCGCCTGCCGCGAGGTAGAGTGATTCCATCTGCTCCGGTGCGAAGCTGCCATCGGCGAGACGCAGCACCGTCTGCGCGTCCACACCGAAGGTGAGGCCGGTGCGCATGGCCTCCATGACCGCCACGGGACGGGTGGGGTCGCACAGCACGTCAAGCTGCTCGCTCGTGAAGCGACCACCCGAGATGGCCGAATAGAAGCCCCAGACCTGCTCCATGGAGAGGTCGGGGTTCATCAGGCGCTCGATTCCCGGCTTTTCCATGCCTTCGGTGAGCGCCATGGTGATGACGTTCATGTGGTCGGCGGTGTAAGTACCGTCCGCGTATTCCTCCAAAGCGTCCATGGGGACATCGGACTTGAGGGCGTGACGCACGACCTCCATCTGGCGTGAGTCGAGTTTCAGCCAGTCGCGAGGGAACGCGATGTCATGGATGGCGGTGGTTTTCATAAGCTCACGGGCCTGATGTAGATGCTCGGCGGTGTACTCACCGTTCGAGAGCGTCTTGAAGACGTCCTTTTTATAGGGGCTTGCGTCGTGGTCGGCGAAATCGGTATGCACGGCGATGCGGCGAAGCTCGCGCATCTGGGCATGGTTCAGGACCGGGTTCGCGATGCGCTCCGAGATGACGTCCGCATCGACGCCTACCTCGAAAGCCTTGCAGATTTGGTATGCCTGCCACTCGGTGAAGCCTCCCTGCGAGAGGACTTTGGCTGCTGGCAGACGCAGGTTCACGGGCAAGTTGTTGAGCGCCGTCATGACGTTCTCAATCTGACGCTCGCCCAGCGCGTCTTTGAAGTCGCATTCATCGAGTGGAAGCACCTCGAAGCTCATGAGCTGCCCGTCGAGGCAGTAGCCGAGGTCGATGGGGACGCACTCGCCGGACTCGATGATGTCCGGGTCGATTTCCGCCTCGGGCACGAGGCCCATGGCAGTGCGAAGGTCGTCTGCGGTGCCGCCGTAGTCGAGGATGGCGTGCATCGTCTCCTCGATAGCGCCTCGGATGTCCATGGTGTCCGCATCGTCGGCCACATCCGCGATGCAGTAGCGGGGGAAGTAGTCGCCGTCGATGGCGTATCGCGCGATGGTCGTGTCGCTCGGTACAGTGTAATCGACGTTTCCGAGGTCGAGGCGCAGCAGTTGCAGCACGTCGGGGATGTTCTTGTCGTATGCCATGGTGTTTTCCTACCTTTCTGCCATGATGGCTTTCTATATATCTACACGATGGAGTGGTCGTCGCGTGCCGGTGAGCCGGTGTCGCGTCCCTCGGCCAGTTTCTCGGAGGCGGCACGCGATGCCTGAGCCTCCCCCTTGAGGGTGACGCGGCCATCTTCCGAGCGGGCTTCCTCACGGCGCTGTCCCATGCGGATTGCGATGACCTCCTCGATGCCGCTGCCGGGTTTGCTGACCTCGGTGAAGTAGTCGGCTACGCGGGACATCTCATCGGCTGAGAGGTCGCGATTCTCTCCGGTCTCGAAGTCGAACCCGACGGCCACGAGGTCGCCGCAGAGGATGGAGTACAGTTCTCCCTCCTTGACCGGTGAACTGTAATCCATCATGGAGAGGTACCCGGCCTCTTCCATGCCCTTCGTCGCGTACACCGCGCGGTTGGGCGGGCAGGTGAACAGGCCCTCCTCATTGACGTAGAGGCTGATGCCCTCGCCGAAGATGACATCGAACGGCTCGATGTTCCCGCCGACGAGGCGTTGCAGGTCGTGTAACGTGGAACCCGTCTCATCGACCTCGATGTCGATTTCGACCGGGTTTCCGTTTGTCGGGATGAGCATACCCTTCATGTCGCAATCCTCCTTCCTAGCGGGCGTCCTGCCCGCGATTTGAATGGTTTCCGTTATCCGCCAGCTTCGCGGAGGCGCGGCGGGCCTTATCCACTTCGCCCTTAAGCGTCACGACCTTCTCTGGTTCTCGGCGTGGAGCGTCCTTCTCGTACATAGCGCGGGCATTCGCCACCGCCGTGCGTGCGGCTTCCTCCGGCACACCCATGCGCTTGACGATGTGGCGTAGCATGGATTCATCGGAGCTGAGGTGGAACGGGACCTCGAAGCGGCTGTCTTCCTGCGCCTCGGCGATGATGGCAGTAAGCTCGTTGCGCCACATATCGGCTTGGGATTCCTTGAGCGCATCCATCGAGGGGTATCCGTGACGGGAGAGCAGTTCATTTAGGAGGTCATCGGAGATGTAGTAGTCGGAGTCACTGTCTGTGAGGTCATAGTTGCCGACGAGCACCCACCATCCTTCCTCGACTGGCTCACCGATGACGTAACTCGACATCGACCCCTCTTTCGCATGGAATCCGAAGCCGTAATCCTTATAAGTCCCGCACTCGGTGTAAGATTCAAGTTGCTCGCGTGCGGCGCAGAGGTGCGCATAGACCTCCTGCAAGTCATCGCCCCTGATGGTCCAATCCGGCACACCGCCATCGAGGCCGAGTGCCGACATCTCTCCGATGCTATCGCCGATGGAATCCATGCCGAGCAGGGTGGACATGAAGTAGCGGGAGACGAACTGGCCCTCGGGGAACTTTGCGGGGTCCTGCGACACGTCGTAGAACTCCACCAGAGGGAGGCCGTGGCCGTAGAGCTGGCAGTCGTTGATTGGGATGCCGAAGCTGCCGTTCGACAGGTCCTTGCCGTACACGAAGCCACCGCCCGCCCCGTAGCGCTCGCCCTCCTGAACGAGATGCACGCGGAAGCGACCGACCGTGAAGTCGGCCAGTGGGTCGGTGATTTCACCCTCGCCGATGGCATTCATCAGTTCGGTGTACCAGCCGCCCATCTCCGCCTCATCCTCGATGAACTCGCGCACCTTGTCCGCGAGGGCTTCACCGGCCCCACTCGATACATAGGGGTCGTTCTCGACCGCCTGAACCAGACGCATGAGCGCGGTCGCATCGTAGAAATCCATATCGCAGTCCTCCTTCCTAGCGGGCGTCGCGCTCGCGGTCGATGCGAGATGCGATGTTCGTTTCCATGGCAGCCGAAGCCGCGCGGGTCTCGGCTGCCATATCGGAGAGGGAGGGGCGCTGTCGGTCGTCGTTTTGAGAGGGGATGTGCATCTCGGAGGGAATCATGTGGAGTTGGAGGTCATCCTTGCCGTCATGGTCATCAGTGCCGCCGTTATTCTCGGAGAGCTTGGTGGAAACCGCACGGGCCTCCTTGGCGGCGGTTTTCAGACTTACCGGGCTGGTCTTGGCGCTCTCATTGCCCTTCTCGCCTTCGGCGTCCCGCGCGAGCCAATCGGAGAGCTGCGGCGGGACCCCGTTCCTATCCTCGAAGTCGAGCGCCCAGAGGGAATCATCGAGCTTTTGATTCCATCCGGCGATGGTGAGGGACGCGGAGGGTTCGATGGTTGCGGCGCGGTCCGAGATGCGCACAGCGTCCTTCAACCCGTTGAGGACATCTGCGGGGACTTCATAGGGGACACCTGAGACATCATGCACGGTCGCAGTTACAGCGCCCGGAGCGACCTCGGCGCTCATGATGGCGGATGGCGTGAACTCTGCTGCTTCGAGAAGCGGGTCGATGGCCGGTGCCTCGTACTCCTCGGCAGAGCATCCGAACGCAAGCTCCATGTAGCACGGGGTGGGGCACAGGTCGGGGTCCTCCCACAGGTCGCGCATGGCGGTGTCCACTGACTCGGGGGAGCCGTCGTACTCCTTCCCGCCGCTGGTGAACGGCTCGCCGTACCACGCATCTTCGATGACATCAAGCGCATCCTCACCGACATCGGTGAGCTGGCGCACCTCGACATCGACCCCGCCGTCGTGATGGTAACCGTGGATGAACAGGCTGCCGTTCTCATCCCAGACCTTGCCGATTTCACAATCCTTGAAAACGGAATCGGGGCCGCTCATCATGTCATCGAAGTCCCTGTACACGGCCAGACCATGGCGCGTGCCATCCCAGCGACCGATGGAGCCTCGCGCGATGATGCGGTTACCGCCGAGCGGGTTATCGTAGGAGGACAGCGGGTTATCGGAGCCATCTAGGAACGCCTTCAATCCGGCAAGTTCCTCGGAGCGGTCGATGTCCATCATGTTCATCGCGTTCTCGAATATCTCCTCCTCGGTATAGCTATCAAGAACCTCTTCCACGGTGATGCCTTCGCGGCTCGTGATGTCCTCGATGGAAATCTCGCTGCCCTCGTCGCCGTAATACACGCCCTCATCGAAGACGATGCGCTCTTTCGGTGTCTTATCCATATCCATGCTCCTTCCTAGCGGGCATCCTGCCCGATGTTCTCATGTGTATCGTCACCGGCCAAGGCAACCGACGCCTCGCGCGACTCCCTCACAGCGGCCTTGAGGCTCACGGGTTGCTCTGGCTCGCCCATGACCTCCTTCGCGTACTCCGCGATGCCCTTCCCGGTCTCATGCCTGCAATATGAGTCCATCTTCGGGAGCAGGGCAATGCGCTCCGCATCATCCAGCGGGTAGCTCAGTTCATCTATCCCGCCGTCTGCGCGGTTCAGGGAGATGTCGAGGTGGGCAGCGACCGCACCGGTAACCATGTCGTAATCGACGTAGATGTTGAGGTAATCGTCGTTGTCGAGCGAGCACACGTCCGTCCCGAACACGGCATCGCAGTTGAACGTGACCGGGATGTAGAAGTTCAGCTTATCGCCGTTGTCGACAATCTCATCATCGAACGTGATGAGGTCGAGTGGCAGCGGGGCAAGGGCCTCCTCCGCGGGCATACCCAGCGCAAGCTCCGCATAGCGCGGAGTGGATACGAGCGCGGGGTCGTCCCATATGGCGTGGAAAGTCCCGCGCACCGCGTCGAAATCGCCACTGCGGGAGGCGGCCAAGATACCGTCCATGGCCTGCTCGCCATCGTCGGTCAGCTTGCGGACCTCGACAAGGAGCGGCGAGTTATCGGGCCACTTCCCGGAGAAGAAAAGATGGCCGTCCTCGTCCCATACCTTGTCCACGCGATGCAGCGGCGAGGTGTGGGTGTGGAGCAAGTCATCAAGGTCATTGAGGTTGAACTGCACGAAGCCGTCATCGTAGTTGACAGGGCTGTAACGAACGAGGATGGACTTGCCCAAGAAGGCGTCCAGCGCCTTCTCATTCGAGCGCCAATCCATCTCCATGAGGTCGAGCAGGTCGTCCTCGCCCATGTCATAGCTGATGGAATCCTCGAACTCCGCGTCCGTCATGGGGGAATAGGAGTCGCGGGTCTCGCGCAGGTAATCCAAATCGTACTTTTCCGCGTCAAAGATGACGCGCTGCTTGGGGATTCTCGCCATGTCTCATCGCCTCCTTCATGTGAAAAGGGCGGGCGGGAAGAACCCGCGCCGCCCGGTCATCGTCTTATCTAATGCTCGGCGTCCCCATCGGCACGCTCATCCTCACGCTCGGGCGTCTGCCCGTCATGACTGTCCTGTTCGAGCTTGCCCGAGCCGTCACGGGTTTCTTTGGCCTTCTCGGCAAGACGGGGCTGCGACGGCTCTTGGGACTTGGGATGAGCCTCGACCTGATACGGCTCGCCGACGCTCTCGATGGTGAAGTCCTCGCCGGTCTGTTCACCGACCATCCCGGTCAGCTCCTCATGGGTGAGACCGGAGAAGAACACCTTATCGTCGATGTCGAGTCCATTGGTGTCTTGCGCGGAGAATGTCATGCTCTCGGACTTGTCTGGGGTCTCGTTGAAGTGGAGCGTGACGGGAATGAGGGTGACATCCTGCGAGGCGGCGAGTTCATGGTCTTCGGGCATGAAGCCCTTCCAGAACTCGTTGAACGCGGCCTCGTAGCCCTTCTCGTTGACCGTGCGCACCGCCTCGATGCTCATGGCGCAGGGATTCGGGAAATCGTAACCGGATTCCTTGATTGCCTCGAAGTCGCCGCTCAGTTCGCCATCTTCAAGAATCCCATCGTTTGAACCGAGGGCATCGTAGAGCGGTTCGTCCATGGCATCGTGAATCGCATTCTGCGCTTCGCTGGCGAAGTCCTCGATGTCCATGTTGTTGTCATCAAAGTCGATGGTGATGCCGTCGAACACATCATCATAGACATCATCTGCCAACGCGTACACGCCCGCCTCCTTGAGGCCTTCGAGCGCGGCGTACTTGGCGATGTCCTCCTGATGGTTGTACATGTCTTGCGTGAAGCACTCGTATTGGGCCATCTGGGTCATCTTGATGAGGTCGCCCTCGCAGCCTTCGAGAAGGCCTTGGAAGTCCGCCTCCTCAAGCCACTCGTAATTGTCGGGAAGCCACTCGAGCAGGTCATAGTTAGAGAGGTCTACGTTGGAATCGGCGATTTCGCCGAAAGCGTCGCCGATGTTGCCGTGTTTCTCCATGATTTGGTCGCCGTACTCGCCGAGGTCGAGGCGCGCCTGCAAGTCCTCGATGGAGGTGAAGCCCTCGGGGACCGGCGGGTGCTCGAACTCATGCTTTGCCTTGCGTTCCGCCTGCACGCGCTCGACCTCCTCCTTGACCTCATCAAGCTCGTTGTCAAGGGTCTCCGCGATGTCAGAGATTTCAGAGGTCGTGAGCTGCATGTCGTTCTTGAGCCAGTCGAGGGTCTTATGGCAGGACTCGTAGGCGCGGATGGCCTGAGACGGCTTCTCGAAACCGAGTTCGTCGGCGAAGGTATCTACGAATAAGCCATCAACTGCGAGCGCGTCGCTCGCCAGCGCGGCGAAAACGTCCGTCGCGGTCGGCTGGCCGTGGACATCGGGGTTGGACTGGTACGTGGCGGTGAAGGACTCGATGCCGGGCTTGCTGAACTCGCAGGTGTACTTGCGGTGCTGGGTCGAGAAGTCACCCGGACCCTCGTTGATGATATTGAAGTCGAATTGGGAGAGGAGGTCGGCGACCCCCTGTGCGTCGTTGTAGTTTGGCATGGCGACTCCTTTCCAAGGCGATACAGTGCCTCAATAATATATTATTAAGGGAAAAGGGGCGGCACCTGAGTCCGCCCCTTTCGGTATATGGTGCCTATTTTTTGATAAACGGTTTAGCCTCCCAGAATTTCCTTTGCCCAACCGCCGCACTTGAAGAGGGCGTAGATGAGCAGGAAACCCAACGCAATCCAATCGACAATCACCGCTACACCGTCATATCCGCCAGCGGCGATGGCACTTAGGCTTGATGTGCTTAGGGACGCGGCGGTCACCATATACGGGTAGGCTGAAATCAGGAACAGCATGACAGCACCGGCGAGGGCAGCGGCGCAGAAGTTCTTGAGGAAGCCGATGCCCATCTGCCGTGTTTCATCGAATCCCAGCAATGAGAGAGGAATGGGAGAGAACGCGGCCATTGCGTAAAGTTGCACAGCGCGAGCCATCACGACTACGGTGGACACAATGGTTGCGGCAAGACCTGTCAGCCAGCAGATTGCTCCGCACAGCAAGAGGATGAAGCAACCACCCATGTCCTCGCCCTTGATTTCACCTATGTCCTCGAACGGCTTGGGATTCGTCGCACTGGGAATGAACTCATTTGCTATCTTGTTGAACTCGTTGAAGATGGCGGTGATTATATCGAGCGAGTTGATGATGAGCCAATGGAAGAGAACGTATGTGACTGCTAGGAACACGATGTCCTTCACAGCAGGCAACGTGCTGGTAGCATCGATGCGCTGGCTGACCTTGACGAGCTGAACGAGCATGAAGAGGGCAAGGATGCTTTCGGCTAGGGGAATCACCACTGTCTGATGGACACTTTCCACGAACCCCCAAATCTCAGTCGAGCTGAATAGGTTCTCGAAATTTCCCGTGATTCCAGTCGAGTCCCCGAGCGCTGCGATGAAGCCGCTGTATCCCTCGAAAAGCCCTTTAGACCAACCGAGTAGGATTCCGCAAACCCATCCGTTCAAATCGAAGATGTCACCGAAGATGCTGGCATGGGCGACAACGGGGGTTGCCATGAAGAGCAGGGATACAATCGGCGTGATTGCAAGCACCTTGAGGATGGTGTGTCTGTGATGCAAGTTGCGGTTCCTGCTTTTTATAGTTAGTTGATTTTCGTTCATATCAATTACTTCACCTTTCTGCCTGAGCTTATTGCCTACATCGAGAAGCTGTATTTTTTCTCAGAGCGGTTGTAGGTGACGGATACAGAGGCTCCGGTATTTCCAGTCGCCTCATTTGAGTTGCCGTCGCCGATGGTGAAGGCGGTCGAGATGGTGTCCTCGTTGTAGTCGATGTTACAGGTTCCAATCCACGTCGCGGTGGTCGCCACGGGGAAGTGGATGGAACACCAGTCGCTCAGTTGTTTCTTCATCTCGTCGGTATCGCCGAGGAGTTCCGTGATTTCGCTGTTGAGTCCAGTGACGTTGATTTCCTTCACCGCGTCCTTGCGCTCATACGGCATATCTGTGAGTTTGAACATGGAGGTGGAGGCGATGGTGCATTCACCGGCAGACGCATTATCGGCGCTGATGACGAGCGTGAAAGTCGCGATGTGGGTACCAGTGTCAGTCTCGAACACGATGCGGTCGATTTCGCTGTCCGAGCCGTTGTTGCCGAACTCGACGGTGGAGATGGCATAGGAATGGTTCTGTTCCTTGCCGTTCACAGTCTCCACGTAATAGTCATCGTGGAAGCGGAGCGTGTTCCTGCCGTTGTTGGCGGAGAACACGCTTGCGCTCAAGGTCTCGATGAGCTTCTTCGTCTCATCATCGTATCCGTCGATGAGCTTCTTTTGAGAAGATGAAAGCTCGACTTTCTCTTCGGCATCCTTTCCATCATCAGACGTGCCCTGCTCATCGACGGATTCCGTCTTCGCCGCCTCCTCGGCGGCTCGCTGACGCGCCACGTTCATGGCGCTCGTGGCGGAGAAACCGATGAAGACGATGAGGGCGAAGAGAGTGAGAAGGGAGGCCTTCTTATGCTGTGAGACCAGTGTCTTTATCTTTTCCATACAAGTCATCCTTTCTGCTGTTAGTGGACACCCGGTGGGAAACCCCAGCGGGGCTGGCTGAGCTGGCCGTTGTAGGCAATCCAGCTATCCAAGTCGGTGGTCGCGATGTGTCCGACATTCTCCATGACCTTGCCGTCTCCTATGTAGATTCCGACATGGCCGTACCCGAGATGCCCGCCGCACCAGTTGCTATTGCTGGTCGGGGAGCGCTGCACACCGATGACCATGCCGACTTTCAATTGGCTGCGGTCGGTACTGGTGCAGAAGCTCAGGTATTGGCAGCAGGCGTTCCCGCCGGGGCGGGGGAGTCCTGCGTTCTCATAGACGTTGGACACCCACGCGGCGCAGTAACCCGCACCGGGTGATGGAGTGCGCTTGGCGGCATCCACGATGGCTTTTTGGGTGGCATCGGAGGCGTTGTAATCCTGTCCACCGCCGCTCGTGAGCTGTTCGTAGAACGATTGGGCGGCCGGAAGCCGTGTGTTGGAAAAAGAGTCTTTCGCAGCCCAAGCAGCTGGCCTTTCGTAGCAGGCCATGAAACAATAGGTGGCGAAACCAACATCACTTGTCGATAACCATGCCTCATAACTCGCATCCATGCCGCTATATTGCGGTGCGGCGGAGTAATAATATCCAGCACGATGCAAGGCGGTGTTCCACGAGGTCGGCAATCGCGTCATGAAGTACTCGGTCTGGACGGCGGCGCTGTTCTTGTCTTTGTTATTTGCGGAGCACCAGTTCGCGAAGACGGTGTAGTTGTAGACATTCTGAGCTGGCGCGTCTGTGAATTGGAACAGTCCGAAACCGTATTCACCGTCAGCACCATGGTATTCGGCAGTCGGGTTCCAACCTGATTCCCCTGAGATGTTTCCCATTACCGCCGCAATCTGAGGATTGCCGAGTCCTGCATCGGAGAGAGCCTGCGCAACTTCCAACTGCACTCCGCTGAGGTTACCGAAATTACTGCTGTCCTCGTCACCACCGGAAATGGCAGTTGTGATGAGGACGATGGCTAAAACGAAAACAATTATGATTCCGAGTACCGGTGCGGCGACTGCCCCCAGCGGTGCCATCAATCCCTGAACTGCGCCCCTTATGACGGATACACTGCCCTTCGCGGCAGTCGCAGCGGTCTTCGCTTTCTCGGCGGTGGAATAGACTTCTCGCTTGAAATAAGCGGATGCCTGTGCTTTGCGCTTTGCCTCGATTGTATTTGCATTTTTCTTGGCCGACTTCTTCTCAGAGAGCTTGCCGAGGCTCTTTTCCGATGAGAGAGCGTCTTTTCCGCTTAGACGTTTTTTTATTCCACGGACGGTATGGTAGGTAGCTTTACCAACATCGTAAAAAGTGTCCGCTCCTTCAAGCTCGGAGCCTTCAAGGGCGTTGTTTACCGCTCCGCGTCCAGCGGCCTTTCCAGCGGATTTCAAGGAACCTTTTAGATTAAGCGAACCTTTTCCGCTCAACTTGTTTCCAATTGCCTTTGCCGCGCGGCTCGCCCCTTTTACGGTATGGTAGGCGTCATCGACGCCCTCAAGCTCCGAACCTTCGAGAAGTTTATGCGTCGCGCCGCTGGCGAGCGCGGAGGCAGCGGCACCCGCCTTCCCATCCGCATCTACCTTTCCCTTGCGCCTGCTTGTGACGGCGGCGAGGGCGGCGCTGGCGGCACCGCCCGTCGAGGTCTTCTTGCCGACTGAGTAAAGGCCGCTCTTCAACGACTTCTCGCTCTTGTCGGCGCGGTCCACGATGCCGGTGTTGACGGCATCCGTCATCTCCGTCTGCAACAGGGATTGCGACATGTCCTGCTTCTGGCCGGATGTCGATACGAAATCAGATGGCTTCATTGACGTTCACCGTCCTTTCCCGGCTTAGATGACCTTGCCGTCCTTCTTCTTGGAACCGATATTCAGTTCCTTGGTCTCGTTGGGGTTGGTGCTGAACAGGTCGTAGAGCACGTTGCCCGACGGGAACTTTCCGCGAATAGGAACACGCGCGTTGCCAGCGATGAGCAGGCCGTCACCGGCCTCGGCGGATTCGTCGATGCACTCCTCCTCTTGCTCGGAGAGGTTCAGCAGCTCCACCCAGCGCATGCGGTCGAGCGGGGACTGCTTGAGCAGCATGATGAAGTCGGCGTTAAGCACGATGTTCTGCGCGGCCTCGTTGTTGAGCATCGCAACCGCGTTCTGGGTGATTCCAGTCAGCAGCAGGCCGAACTTGCGCCCCTCGTTGGAGAAGCGCGAGAAGTAGTTGAGCACCGTCGGGTAGGCGAAGAGCGACTGCATCTCCTCGACGTAGAGCCATGTGCGGACGTTGCGCTTCGCGTTGAAGTACATGCGGTTTCGCACAGCCTCGCAGACGTTGATGAGGGCGAAGACCAGCATGGAATCCGGCAGGTCCTTGAGGTTGAAGTCCACGATGCGGGTGTTGAAGTCCACGTTGGACTGACGGTTGAAGAAGTCCATGGAACCCTTGACGAACCGCTCATAGCGAAGGGCGATGGTCTGCGCCTGATGCTCGGGCTGCTCAAGGGCGATGTCGTAGAAGTCCTGCAAGGTCGGCGGAAGGCCGTCGCCGCGCTCTTCGGCACGCTGGAACGCAAGCTCCACGCAGCGCTGGATGATGGACTGGTCAACCTCGGAGAGGGACTGACCGGATTCGGCTGCGGAGGCACCCGCCTGCGCCAGCATCGCGTCGATTTTGAACGCAATCTGCTCGGTTCGCGGCATGTGCTCCACGGACACCGTGTCGAATGGGTTCAGGAACGTATTCGTGCCCACACCGAAGTGGTAGGTGGTGCCGCCGTAGCGCTCGGCGATGGCCGTGTACTCACCGGCGCGGTCGATGACGTAAATCTCATCCGTGGGGTTGGAGAAGATGGTGCCCGTCATCTCGGTCTTGGTGAACATGCCCTTGCCAGAACCCGTCTTGCCGCAGACGAAGCCCATGGGGCTGGTCAGCTTCTTGCGGTTGCACATGACGAGGTTGCGGGAGTGCTTGTTCTGGCCGTAGTAGTTGCCGCCCGCATCGTCAAGCTCTTGCGTGGCGAAGGGCACGAGGATGGCGACCTGCGCGGTGGTGAACATGCGGCTGATTTCGACATGGTTGTGGCCGAGGGGCAGCACGGAGTTGAGTCCCCTGCGCTGCCGGTAGTCGTAGGTGTCCACCTCGATGGAGTTCTGCCGCGCGGTGGAGATGATGCGCATGACCTGAGCGTCGAGCTGCTGTTTGCTCTCCGCGTAGGTGTAGATAAGGCCGGTGAAGACGTAGAGGCGCTGGTTCTTGTTCTGCAAGTGGTCGAGAACGTCTTCTGTCTCCTCCTTGGAATATTTAAGCTCCTGCGGCAGGATGGAGAAGTCGTAGCCCTTGTTCACGGCGCTGCGCTGCTCCTCGATAATCTCCTTGTCAATCCATGCGCTTCGAGTGCGGACGAAGTTGATGGCCTTGGACTTGTCCATGGGCTGAACGAACCACGTGACCGCCATGGGAAGAGGAAGGTCAACGATGTCCGCGAGCGCACGGTCGGAAAGCTCGGAGCCGAACTTCTTCATGACCAAGACCTGACCATACACCCCGTTGTCCAGCTTGAAGCAGTCGTTGAACATGCCGTCCGGTCGCCAGTCAATCTGCGTCGGGGCGATGCAGTCCTTAGTGGTCTGCACGCGCTTGGCGGAGATGTCCTTCTGGTAGTCGAAGTAGAACGGCTTGTAGGGATTCAAGAGCGAATGGATGACCGACAACCGCTGGGTGCCGTTCATCAGGTGGGCCTTGGACCCCATGGAATTGAAGATGCGGCTGGATTCCGTCTCGATTCGGGAGAGCTGGCGAGCCGCGTCGTCCGCCGTCTCGGCGGTGACCGAATAGGTCAGGTAGCGGTTGCGGCGGATGTTGGAAACGCCCTCGCGCACCTTGTCGTTCAGGATGTCGTTGAACACCTGCGCGTCGTTGCGGGCGGCGTCGTTGCCCTGACGGGCGACATCGAAGAACTTGCGGTTGCCGACCTCCTCCTTGAGCAGGGGCGTGTTGATGACGCTCATCTGGACCAGCGTGTTCGCGCCGAACTGGTCATACAGTCGCGTGAGCGCGGAGAACATGGATTTTTGCTGCTCGTCGCGCACGGAGTGGTAGCTGGTGTCGCCGAAGGAGATGGAGGAGGAGAACAGGCCCTCCTCGACCTCGCAGATGCCGTCTTGGTACATGCGGTTGTAGCCGATGTAGTTCACCACGTCCTTCGCGCCCTCGCGCTTGCGGCGTGCGTCCGCCGTCTTCGAGGTGAGTTCCTTGTCGCGGTCCTTGAGTTGGGACTTCACGGACGTGTAGCTCTTGCGGGCCTCTTTCTCGGCCAGCTTCGCCTCCTTCTTGAGGCGTGCGACCTCCCGTTTGGCCTGCTTCTTCTCCCTGCGGGACATCTTCTTGCCAGCCACGGTGGGAGTACCGGCGACGGAGCCGAGCGCCGCCACATCGACCGAGCCGTTATCGGCATCCATGGGGCGGTCGTTGCCGAACCCCTCCCCGGAGGTGTGGACGAACTGCTCGATGTCGAAGTTCGCCTCGGTGTCAGCCGATGACGCGTCCTGCACGGGGGGAGTAGGCTTCGATTCCCTTGAGGTTGCATTGCTTTCGGTAGTGTTTCCCATAGACCCTTCCTTTCTTGGTGTTCTTCCCATCGGACGGGCCGACGAGACCGCTGAGTTGCATCGAGGGGGTGTAGAAGATGCGCTCCACGCCGAAGTTGGCCTTGAGCCATAGGACGGCGAACCGCTCGAAGGGCATCCCCTTCGGGCGGATGAAGCCGCAGCACCAGAACGGGAGGCTCACGGCGTAGATGAGCATCATGTTGTCGCCGACGTTCCAGCCCAACACGAAATAGATGTAGAGGCCGGTTAGGACGGAGCAACCGAGCGCCCCCGCGATTGAGGCGAGGGTGCGCCCGGTCATCTTGCCCACGACCTTGGGCTGGTACTCGGCGATGTCCTTATGTACCGCTACGGATAGCATATAGGCACCGCCCCTTTCCTAAAGTCCGCCCGCCCAACCGGTGTTGAGCTGGCCGAAGTAGATGGCGGCACCCACGACGATGGCACCGCCGACAATCATGGCGATGGCACCGGAGAGCTGGCCTCCGCCGCCCTGCATGCCGTCCTTGATGGTCATGCCGAGGTTGATGAGGCCGAAGACGACGAGTACGCCGCCGAGGAACGTCACGCCCTGCGTGAGCATCTTCACTGCGTTATCGAGCATAGTTGTTTACTTCCTTTCTGGATTGGTTGATTGATGGTGGGTCCCCACGCGGCTCAGAAGCCCGTGAAGCCGTAGATGGCCGCGAACCCGGTCACGGCGGCACCGGCGGCAATCATGGCGATGGCCTTCCGCAGTTCGCCGCCTCCCGCTCGCGCCCCGTCCCTCAGATTCATCCCGAGGTAGAGGATGCCGAGGAAGATGACCGTGCAGCCTATGTAGGCGATGGGCTGCGCGGCGAGCCTGACGAGTTCTTCCAATGTCCTTTCACCGTCCTCTCCTTTCTTGCCTGTGAGCCGCATGTGCGGCGCACCGCCGGAAGCGGATGCGCCGCCGAGTCACGTAGATTATAACCGTTTGCAAGGGCGGCTCGGAAAATCACCGCTTCTCGCCGGTATCGCCGTCATCATGGTCGTCATACGGCTCGCATCCGCCCTCCAAGTAGCGCTTGAAATCGAAGGGCTTGTCATGTAGGCGCTTCGGGTTGCGCTTGTCCACGATGTAGCAGTAGCGCTTGTGGGTGTGCGGGTCGAACTTGTCGTCCATGAGCGGGTTGGTGCCAGCAATGAGCAGGATGGCCTTCCTGCGGCTCATCTTGCCGATTTCCGCCGCGTCGATGAGGTCGCGACCTTGTATCTGCAAGTTCTTAGATGCTGAACCTGACTGCCCTGTACTTTCCCCATAGGTCATCTGGTTGATGGTCTGCTTGCCAATCATCTCCGCGATTTCCTTGTTGGTGGAGTTCGACTTGCCGCCGAGGAACAGGGTGGAGTCGCAGCAGTCCACGATGGTCTGCGCCTTCTTGTCGTACTTCGATTCGAGCTGGGACATGGATTGCAGGATGATGGTGATGCCGATGTTGCGGGAGCGCGTGACGGCGATGGTCTCCTCAATCTGCGGGATGGTCCCGATGTTCGCGAACTCGTCGAAGATGAAATGGACCGGTGTCGGCAGCTTGCCGCCGTAGTCGGTGAGCGCCTTGCGGCAGAGCTGGTCGATGCACTGCCACATCATGATGGCGAACAGGAAGGAGAGCGTCTTGTCGGTATCCGAGAGGATGCCGAAGACCGCCACCTTCGCATCCGGGTCGCCGAGGGTGTCCAGCTCCATCTCATCGTATTCGAGCAGGCTGCGCACACCGGCGGTGGCGATGGGGGCGAGGCGCACGTTGCAGGAAATGATGATGGACTTGAGGGTCTTGCCCGCCGCGACCTTGAAGTTCTTGTAGTTCATGAGGGCAAAGTCCTCATCGGGCGACAGGCCGCCGCAGTCGGCGGGGCGCACGCCATCGGAGTTGCGCTTGAGGTTGGTCGGCTCCCATGACCAATCCGAGTCTCCGGTCGCGTTGCCCGTGCCGAAGCTGCGGGAGAGGCCCGAGACGCCCATCGACGGCGCGGGGGCACCGCCCTCGCTCGGGATGTAGCGCTTGCCCTCCTCGATTTGGAGGAACAGCAGGTCGAGCGGGGACTTGAAGTTCTCGTCGTTCTCTCGGGCCTCGGCCATGGAGAGCAGCGTCAGCAGGTTCGACAGGTTGTAGTCCTCCGGCGGGAACCAGTCGCGCAAAAGGGCGATGAGGGAGGTGTACAGCATCTTCTCCGAGTTCTCCCAGAAGGGGTCTCCCGCCTTGCCGTCGCCGTTGGTGTTCATGATGTAGCAGTTGACGAAGGAGAGGATGTCGGTGTCCGTCTTCACGTACTTGAGCGGGTTGTAGTGCATGGACTCATCGAGGTTGATGGTGTTGAATGACTTCACCTTGTAGCCGTTGTCCGTGAACAGGAAACCCGCGTCCTTGAGGAGCGTGCCCTTGGGGTCGGTGATGAAATAGCTCGTGTTGAGCTGGCAGATGTTCGGGGTGACGTAGTTGAACGTCTTGCCGGAGCCGGAGCCGCCCACGACCAGCACGTTCAGGTTGCGGTCGAGTTCGGGGTTGAACTTGGGACGGTGCAGGGCGAGGCCGAAGTTCTGCGTGAAGATGAGGTTGTTGTCCTCCGTGGTGAGGTCGCGGAACTGCTTGCCCTCTTTGAGCGTGCCCCAGCGTGCCGAACCGCTCTCCTCACCGGCGCGGAAGTTGCCCACGAAGGCGAGGTAGCGCAGCCAGAAGAGCCAGACGATGATGCACATGGTCAAGCCCGCCAGCATGGCGTTGGGGGACATGTCGAGATGGGTGGGTGTATCGGCGATGAGGGGCCACATGAGGGCGAAGCCATCTCCCCAGTGCTCGAAGAACTGCCCGCCGAGGGACGCCACCGCCTCCCAATAACGATTGCCAAGATAGAAACCTACGACGGAGACCAACAGCGTCACCAGAGCCGAGGTCGCGACCTTCTTGTTGATTTCAGGGTTTCCCTTGCCTTGAGCCATAAGCGACCCTCCTTCCTAACCCTCGCGTTCCGGCAGGGCGCGGGAGAGCGAAACGGCGATGGAGGCGCGGGTGGTCGGCGCGGTGCCCTGCGCGAAGCGCTTGTAGCACCCGAGGCAGAAATCGTCCTCGGGGCGGATGCCGTTGGTGTCGCGGGGACAGGTGCCGTCATTGCGCTCAAGCGTCGTCGGCTCCCAACTCATGGTGATGCCGTCCGCGCTGATGACGCGCTTGCAGCCCGACTCTATCTCGTAGAACAGGTCCCCGAGGTCGGTGGCGGCTGAACCCGGTGCGGAGGGACGCACCGCGTCGAGGAGAGCCTTGAGGTTTCCGACCGTCCGCTGCTCCAATGAGCACCAGTCGCGCAGGTAACCGAGGCAGGCATAGAGGAGCTGCCTCGCGCTCTTCTTGAAAGCCGCGTCCCCGTCGCATTCATCGCGCAGGACGCTGGCGCTTATCACCGCGTCGGCGATGGCCTCGATGTCGCTGTCGGACTCCATGGCCTGCAAGGGGTTCGCTGCAAGGCGCTCCGGCAGGTACTCGTTCATGTGGGTCATATCAGGCTCCCTTCTAGCGCTCTTGCTGGAACTTGTCGGAGATGTCGCGGTCGGGGGAATCGTTGGTCTGCGAGAGCTGCTTGCTCGCGGCGCGGTTCTCATCGGCCTTGGACTTGAAGTTGTAACCCTCGCGGCTACGGTCGGACTGCTCGCGCACCATGGATGGTGAAACCTCGGTGCCGTTCTGCTCACGTTCGACGCGCAGCGTGCTCGCCATCGTGTCCATGCCGTCATGGGACTCGATGCCCTGATTGATGTCGGGGGTCGAGCCGTTCATGTCGAGGGAACCATCGGTCACCTGCGATTCCTGAGCATCCATGGTCATTGAGCCGATGTCGTGGTGCGGTTCGAGGATGATACCGAGTTCTTCCGGGGTGTGTCCGGGGAAGTGCTTCTCGACGGCATCTACTACCTGTTTCTTGTAGTCAATGTCCACGACGAACCCCATCTTGCCATCCGCGCGGTCGAGTGTCTGGATACCGCGCTCCTCAAGGTCGCTGCGCACAGCGTTGCAGATGAGATTCAGGTCCTTCTGCGGTGGGATGGGCGCATGGGCGTCCGTGCGGTCGATGCCACCCGGCTCCTTGGGCGTGTTCTTCTCGAACCAGTCGAGGGTCGCATCGCACTGGTACCTGTCGCCCGCAAGGGTCTTCGCATTGACCGGCCAGTCCATGCCATTAACGAAATCGAGCATTTCGCCGTTATCGCCAAGACGGCCCTCGTAGAATTGCAACTCCCCCTCGTCATTGAGGCGGGTGCCTATGCCGTTCTCGGCGAGTATCGCCTTGAAATCCTCGAAGTCGCGGCACTGCTCGCGGGCCGCGAGCACCTTATCGCGGATGAGGTCGGTATGGGAGTACGGGTCGTTGGCGAGGTCATGGCCTTGCCGCCCGTCGCGACCCATGACGGATTTTTCCTTGGCGGACTGCTCTTTGGCGGCATCTTCATGAACCTTCATCGCCTTGACATGGTACGGTTCCCCGACGGAGCGGATGGTGACGCCTGACAACTCCTTACCAACCATCTTTTTCATGAGTTCAAGGCTCTGACTTGATACATTCACCTGCGCGTCGATGTCGAAGCCTTTCGTATCTTGCTCGGCGAACGTCCACAGTTCGTTCCTACCGTCACGTTCGACTTGAACGGGAAAGAGCGTGACGTCTTTCGAGTCATCAAAGGTGGGCAAGGTTGGGAGGTCGTTGATTTCCTTTAAGGTATTGAATTTTTCCTTCGTCACGGAAGGGGCGTTCTCGAATCTGTCGTTAATTTCCTTACATTTGAGCAGGGTTGACACTTCTGCATATCGACCTATGCAACTGCCGACAAGCTCGCCGTCGTCCTTGGCGAACCGGACATAGCCCTTTCCATCGGAATCCGTGAGGGCAGAGACGAGAATGCCGTTCTCTTGACAAACTTTCGCGAAGTAAGCGGCATCGTTTTTATCGCCGAAGGGGACACAGGCCTGCTTGCGAGCCGCCATGTCTTTGGCGGCGGCTTCTGCATCTTCCTCGCTCATGCCCTCCTTCATAAACTTATTCCTATACCACTCCTCATCCCTATTGTTGTTGCGTGATTCGCGCCAGAAGTCGTAAATCGCGCGTTCTAAGGAGCGTTTGAATCCTGTGAACAGCATCTCGCCGATGTCGTCTCCAAAATCTTGCGCCATGGTCTTCTTCCTTTCTACTCGTGGACGCAGCGGGGTGTGGAAGTCCCGACACCCCTTTCGCCGCATTATATCCGAGCACCCCATCGGTGCCTCACATTCCATACACGCAGACAAGGCAGATGTTGCCAATAGGGGAAGGTGTAAGAGGGCAGATGGTGTGCATCTGATGTCATCTAACGCCATCAGAGGTAATCTACGGTAATCATCGCTCATTTTTTTCAGTCCAGTACGGTGCCTGAAAGTAAAGCATCTCCACGTCTTCTACACATCTCTCCTTCTTAGAACCTTTTTCCCCGGCAAACGACCACCGGCGTATCGTGTTCCTTGTGGAAAGGAGGAATCACGATGATTTCAGAAGAAGAGAAACTGGCGGTAGTCAAGATGTTCTGCGCCTATTGCAGGAGGACGCTTCGCAACGCGAGGACGGACATCATTCGCAAGCAGGCGCGGGAGGCGCGATGGGAGACCGTGTTCTCCGACATGCACGAGAGCGAGCTGAACAGGCTGGCCTCACCCGATGACCTCATATCGGAGGAGGTCGTGTTCGAGGTGGTCGGTCGGGAGGTCGTGGTGATGGACACCGTTCTCGCCGATGCCATCCATGGCCTCTCCAAATGCGACCAAGCCATCGTCCTGCTCTACTACTTCGCGGAGTGGACGGACAGGCGCATCGCCGAGGAGCTGGGGTGCCCTCGCTCCACGGTCCAATTCCGGCGCTCGAAGGCGCTCCTCGCGCTGAGGGCGCGTTTAGAGGAGGTGATTGGCGATGATGAGCTATGAGGTCATGGTCGCGGCGGTCTCAGGCGACCCCGTTGCCATGCAGAAGGTCCTCGCCTACTTCGACGGTTATATGGACCAGCTCTGCACGCACGCCTTCCTCGATGAGTCTGGGCGCGTCGAGTACGGGGTCGATACCCTGCGAAAGACGCAGCTTCAAGGAAAGCTGCTCGCCGCGATGTTGCGGTTCGAGGTCTAACGCTCGCTCGGGTGATTCGATTATCAGAGGGGCGCGATACCCCGTAAAGCCTGCTGACGCACCGCGAACGCGGCTCACGGGCTTGACGGCACCTGCCCCTCCGATGTACGGCGACCAAGCCAATCGAAGGCTCCGCGTCCGATTGGCCCTATCGGTACATTCAAAGGATGGGCGACATGAGGAAAAGCAGAAAGGAGGTGATTTGCATGGCAGTGAAGGATATTCCCATTTGGGAGAAGTACACGCTGACTATCGAGGAGGCGGCACGGTATTTCAGAATCGGCGAAGGGAAGCTGCGCAGGCTCGCTGATGAGAAGCCAGCTCCTAACTGGTTGATAATGAACGGCAACCGCGTCCAGATTAAGAGGAAGAAGTTCGAGAGTTTCATCGACTCGACTGACGTGATTTAGAGGATGAAAAAGAGCCTTGGATATGCTATACTAGAAGTAGCATACCAAGGCTCTTTCCATATGGAAGGAGCGATATATGGATGTCACAGAAAAGACGGGACAACAGGAATAGGGTACTGAACACCGGTGAGAGCCAGAGGTCCAACGGCCTCTACGTATTCAAGTACCTCGACAGGGACAAAAAGCCGAAGTTCATCTACTCATGGCGGCTGGTGGAGACCGACAGGCTCCCAGCGGGCAAGAGGCCGTGCAGGCCGCTGCGCGAAAGGGAGAAGGAGGTTCGGCGTGACCTTGAGGACGGGATAGACCCCATCGGCAAGAAGATGACGGTCAGCCAGCTCTACGCGAAGTTCACGAGATGCCGCCTCGACGTGCGCGAGGGGACGGAGAGGTCGAGGGCGCAGCTCAAGCGACTCCTCTTCGAGGATGCGATAGGCTCGCGGGAGATAGGCGGCGTGAAGACGTCCGACGCGAAGGAATGGGCGCAGCGCATGAAGTCCAAGGGCTTCGCCTACTCCACTATCTCCAACCACAAGCGTTCGCTCAAGGCGGCGTTCTACTTGGCGATAGCCGATGACTGCATACGCAAGAACCCGTTCGATTTCAAGCTCGCGACCGTCATCAAGAGGGACGTGGTGGAGAGGGAGCCGCTGAGCAGGGAGCAGGTGGACGCGCTGCTCGGTTTCATGCGGTCGGATGCCGTCTACCACAGGTACACCGACGAGGTGGTCATCCTCCTCGGGACGGGCCTTCGCATCTCGGAGATGTGCGGGCTGACCGAGGCGGACATCGACCTCACGAACAGGGTGATTTTCGTGGACCACCAGCTCGCCCGCGCGGTCGGCGGGGGATACCGGGTCGATGAGCCTAAGACGGAGAGCGGCAGGCGCTACATCTACATGACCGACGAGGTGATGGCCGCGTTCGAGCATGTCATGGCATCGAGGCCGAAGGCGAAGCCCCTGAACGTCGATGGGCGCACGGGCTTCATCTTCCTCAACAGGGACGGGCTGCCGAGGGTCGGCGGCGATTACGACCGGGTGTTCAGGGGGCTGAGGCGCAAGTGCGCGAAGAGCGGGTACGTGGAGCTTCCCGAGGGCATGACACCTCACACGCTGCGCCACACGTTCTGCACGGAGATGGCGAAGGCGGGCATGAACCCAAAGGCGCTGCAATACATCATGGGCCATAAGGACATCAAGATGACGCTCGGGTACTACGCCCACATGGACGGCTGCACGGCTGCGGAGGAGATGCGACGCGTCGCAGCGTAGTAGAAGCGCGTTTTACTACCCGTTTTACTACTCACGGGCATCGAGACGCGGCGGAATACGGAAAGACATGTGAACGTCCCCGAAAGGCGAAAAGCCGGGAACGCCCATGGAATCGGGCTTCACCGGCTTTCGGAAAATAATGGGAACATGCTGGAAAATGTCGCGTTGATTTATGAAAAACTTAAGCAGTATATCGCTCATATTGGCGATTATTTGAAATCTGGAAGAATTGCTGCATACACCATTACAAACGGTCTTTTAGTTGATTGTGAGAAGTTAGAATTCTTCAAAGAATACAATGTAAATGTTGGCTTTTCAGTAGATGGAATCTCTGCTATTCACGACAAGTATAGATGTGGAACTCATGAGCGAGTGATGGCAAATATAGCTTTATACAAAGAAGTGAATGGGAAGTATCCTTCTATGAATTGTACTGTTGGAAAAGAGATAATTGATAATCCGGAAGCGACCATAGGGTTCTTTGAACAATTTGGTAATAGGATTACGTTTTCTAGGATGATTGGAAAACAGGGGATATCGCTACTTGATTTTAATGCGTTCTTGAATAAGGCGATGGAACGATTGAATGTTAGAACTGGTGGCTACGACTGTACCATGTATGGTGGTATGTGTGGTGCAGGAATGGATAATATTTTTTACGCAAATGGAAAGATATTCATATGTGGTAATTGTATTGATTTACCTTTTTCAATGCCTTACGACACACCTCTAAATGAGGTCAGTTTTGACGTTATCGATTTTGACAGAAGCTGTTGTTTCAAGGAGGTGTTTACTGGTTGAAAATAGCATTATATGGAATGCCTTGTGCAGGCAAAAGTACATTGATGGATAGAATAACTGATGCAAAGATTATTAATGGCAGCCAGGAGTTGAGATGTATTTGTGGTGGTTCCTTTTCGGAACTATCAGAAGAAGAGAAACATCAAGTTAGAATTAAATACACAGAATATATTAATGCTTTGAATGATGAAGTAATTGTTTCAGATGGACACTATTCATTTATGGAAACTGTTGCATTTACTGAGGCTGACGGAGATTTGTACGATATCTTTATTTATCTGTATTGTTCTCCGGAAAATCTTAAGGAAAGATATGCTTTGTCAGAGAAAAATGCTAAGTTTGCTGGCGAGTCCATTGAGTCGTTAAGACAATGGCAGGAGTTTGAAATAAATAATCTTAGAGAGGAATGTCATAGGCGAAATAAGGACTTTTACGTTGTAAGTGATAATGAAGAAGAACAGAATAATTTTTTTGATTTCTTATCTTTACTTCGAGAAGGTTTCAGCTCCTACGATTTAGCGACAGATATCTGTAATCAAATAATGGAGCAGTTCAACAAGCAGGATATCTTGTATATGGTTGATGGAGATAAAACCATTATTATTCAAGATTCATATAGGTTCTGTTGTAATGGCAAGACAAAGATCTTCGATGGAGATTTTTATACTGGCTATCAATCATTTCTTTTTGAAAAGGAATTACAAACCGCGTCTATTGACAAATCTAAAATTGCAGAGATAACAATTAATAATGAAGTGTATGACATAGTTGCATCGAATAATTATGTTGTGCTTTCTTCTGGAATAAAAGATTTGTGGAGCGATATTGCTAATGCTAAGAATCTTGGAACTATATTTGCTAGTCCATACATAAGTGCAGATGTTAAGTATTATGTCGTAAAGCAATTGCGAGAACATGGATACACTATTTTTGCCTATGGAGATAGCAAGATTGATTTATATATGTTACGCGAGGCTGATAAAGGATTTCTGTATATTGGTAAGCGAATAAGCAGATCATTGAAGAATGAAAGCTTATCAGGCTTGGTGCCGATTTACGATCATTCTTTGGTGATATTGGCTGATGAGGACGAAGAAGTACAAGCTGATATTGCTATCTGCAAATCGAATTCAGGAATAAGTGGAAGTAGGCTGGCAGCAGCACATGTGCGTTTAGGAGAAAAAATAGGAAGGCACATTGCTACCGTATTCCCAGAGAAAAATACATCAATCTTAGTTTTGGAACGAGGTGGCAGGTTTTTTGGTGACGGAGTATATATGGGAGCAGGCGGCATTTTTTATTCGATGAACCCGAAGCAAGATGATGCTCCTGTGATTAATACAGAGAGAGTAGTTATTGTTGATAGTGTGATTAATACTGGGAAATCAATAATGAGGATTATTGATGAGTTAAAGAATCATAATCCAGGCATTGACGTTATTATCGCTGCAAATGTTATTCAGAATGAAGCTGTCGAGTTGTTTAAGGATTATCTTGTGTTTGCAACAAGGCTTTCGAAGAATTCATTTGTAGGAGTTAATCAATCAAAGCAAACTGGCAAAACAGGACCGGATACTGCAGATAGACTTTTTAATTTAATAAAAAAACGATATTGAAATGATTTTGTTGCAACAAGATTTTTTTGTTTTTAGTCAAATGTCAACATTTAACAATTTGTTAAAAATGCACAAATTGTAGACTGTTAACAATCTGAATGTGTGTGAATGAAAAACAGATATCGTTCATATATGTAGTAAAATCCGTCCACGAAAGACTTGTTTTTTGTATACAATAAAAATACGTCGTATTCCACAAAAATGCACAAAAACGAAAACGATAATAGATGTTTAATTGGTAAAATGTTATAATTGTCTTAACACAAAGTTTACATTTATGGAGGAATGCAAAATGAAAAAGAGAATGATAGCCCTCATGCTGGCTGGTATCATGGTACTCTCGGTCACAGCCTGTGGCGGTGGAGGAGCTTCCAGCAAGAACCAGAATAATCAGGATGATGGTGAAAGCAAACAGGTTGGAGTTGAGGTAACCGAGGACATGCAGAGTGCACCGCCGGAAGATGCACCTGTAGGAGGACAGGTTGTAGTTGCGATCTCACCAGGTACCTTATCACCGGATATGTACGGCGGATGGTCAAACAATGCAACAAACTCCGGATTTATTGGATTGATGAGTGGTTACGCCCTCGCTGATTACAATCGTGATTATGTTCTTGATTGGGACCCGGTTGTTGTTAAAGATCACGAAGTAATCGAAAACGATGACGGAAGCAAGACATACCGTTTTGAAATCAATGATAACCTGAAATGGAGTGACGGTTCTCCGATCACAGCAAAAGATTATGTATTCAGTCTTCTGCTTCATTCTTCTCCGGAATTTGCAGCCTGTGAAGGTGATGCAACATACGGATGGGCTTTAGTTGGATACAACGATCATGTACAGGGAACAACAAAAGAATTCGCAGGTGTTAACCTTCTTGGGGATTACGAATTTTCTATGACAATCAGTGCAGATCAGCTTCCGAACTATTATGAGATGGCAAATGTTGCCTATGGACCGGAACCGCTTGCAGCAATCGCTCCTGGATGCGACGTGAAAGATGATGGAAACGGAGCATACCTTACAGACGGATTTACAGAAGATCTCATCAGAGAAACCTTGCTTGATCCGGATAAAGGATTCCGTTACAAAGCACCGGTTGTATGCGGACCTTACAAATTAAAGAGTGTTGACCTTACAACTGAAACTGTTGAACTTGAAATCAACGAAGAATACCTTGGAACATATGATGGAACAAAACCACATATCCAGACAATTATTTCCAAACCGGTTGCAGATGAAACAATCCGTGACGAATTTGAAAAAGGAACAATTGATTTCTACTCAGCAGGTACAGGAGAAAAGATCGAAGCTGCTTTAACAAAAGTAGAAGAAGGAAAATTAGATGCAAACTATGGTCTTGTACCGGGAACACGTATCAACGAGATGCGTTATATGTGTGACTTTGGACCGACACAGTTTGAAGAAGTAAGACGTGCAATCGCTTATATCGTAGACCGTGATGAAATCAACAAACAGTTAACAGGCGGATACGGTACAGTGGTAGACTGTTATGCAACAGATGCTACAACAGATTTTGCAGCAATTAAAGATGATATTGAATCTGAACTGATTCACTACTCATATGACCTTGATAAAGCAAAACAGGAACTCATCGATGGTGGTTGGACACTGAACGAAAAAGGTGAAGAGTACAAAGAAGGTACAGACAAATATCGTTATAAAGAAGTAGATGGTGAATTGATGAAATTAAAAGTTGAAGTAGCATGCTGTGAAGATGACTACTCAAAACTTTACAACACAGTAATCCCACCGGAAGCAGAAAAGATTGGTATGGAATATAAATACACATCTATGGACTTTGCACTTATGATCAACCATTTGAATCGCCAGGGTATCGATGAACCAGAATATAACATTTTCTACAGTAGTATTGGAATTCCGGAAATTCTCTTCTACTGGAACTGCTTCGATGACGATCCGAGTTTAATGGGAAGCTGGAATGTTAACTACATTTCCGATCCGGAATTAAAAGCAATCGGTAAAGAGATGCAGAAAGTTGATCCTGAAGACATTGACGGATTTAGAAAATTATATGGAGAATTCCAGCTGGCATACAACAAAAAACTTCCAAGTCTTCCAATGGGATCAGGAGTTTCTTATATGTTCTTCAATCCGAAGCTTAAGAATTTCGTTCCTAGAGCTCATGTGGGATGGGGAGCAATGGTATTAGATGCATACTTTGAAGAATAAGCATAAAGGATTCATCAGAATAGATCAATTCTATTAACTTTTGATATGCATGACAAAACAGGGAGGACAGAACAAAGGCAAATGTTCTGTCTTCCCGTATCTTTTCTTTATACGAAAACAAAATTATGGTAATGGTTCGGACAGAATCACATGTCATGAATAATTCAGGAATAACTATTTCATCCAGAAGGAGAAAACTACATTATGGCAAAATACATATTGAAAAGACTTGGTTATATTATTATAGTATTCTTCCTGCTTTCCATCTTACTGTTTGGTATTTTCAAAATGGTACCTGGTGACCCTGCCAGACTTATGGTCGAGGGACAAAAGCAGAGTGTTTCACCGGAACAGTATGAGATGCTTTATCAACAGGCAAGAGTACGTCTCGGACTTGATAAACCGATTCCGGTTCAGTATTTAAGCTGGATGGGAAATATCTTACAGGGAGATTTCGGTTACTCTACCGTATATCGTATTCCGGTTAAAGAATTGATCGGACCTCCGATGAAAAATACAATCGCCCTGAACGTTGTATATTATATTTTCCTTTTCGCAATCGGAATTCCGCTGGGAATCAAATGTGCGGTAAAAAAAGACACGGTGTTTGATACATCACTCCAGGTAGCAACTATGATCGGTATCAGTATTCCTTCATTTATTTCGGCGCTGATCTTTATCTACCTGTTTGCAATTAAAATTCCGATCTTTCCAATCAGTGGAATGGTCACAACGGGTGCAAATTTTACAGGCTTCCGTGCATTCTTAGATTATTTATATCATATGGCACTTCCTATTATTGTATGTCTGACAGGTATCGGTGGTCTGATCCGTTATGTCAGAGGAGCTCTTCTTGATGCATTATCTATGGATTATGTAAGAACAGCCCGTGCCAAAGGTCTGAAAGAAAAAACTGTTATTTACAAACATGCGTTCCGTAACGCGATGATCCCGATCACAGGCTGGATCGTAGGCTCTATCGTAGGTATCTTTGGTGGAGCGGTTATCATTGAGACTCTGTTCTCATGGAAAGGTGTCGGAAAACTTCTGATCGATTCCTTGAACCAGCATGACTATACAGTCGCACTGTCCATGCAGATGTTTTACATTTTGTTAGGACTTGCTGCAAACCTGATCACAGACTTATGTTACTGTATCGTTGATCCAAGAATTAAACTCGATTAGGAGGAAGACAAATGTTATTTGGAAAGAAGAAAGAAAAAGAGCAGCGTTCCGTTCTTGAAGAAGAACAGATGCAAAGTCCTTTTCGTACGATTATAAAAAATCTGCTGGAAAACAAACTGGCTATGGGAGGATTGATTGTATTTGTATCAATTTTTGCAATGTGCTTCATCCTTCCGATCTGGTTTCACCAGGATTTAAACTATCAGGATCCAACACAGAAAAATATCGCACCGGGATTTTCATTCCTTTCGGTTCCGTCAGATTTAAAAGACAATGCCGAAGTGATTGAATTTGGTCCGACATATGGTGTAGGAGTAGACAAAGACGGTTACGTTTATGAGTGGGGACAGTTAACGAAAAACCTGAAAAAAATTCCGGCTGATATGGGAAAAGTTGTTGATATCGCAGTTGGTCAGGACCACGTGCTGGCAATCAACGATAAAGGTACCTTATACACCTGGGGCTTCAACCGAATGGGTCTTAATGTGATTCCGCCGGAACTGAAAGGCAAAAAGATTGCTGACATTGAAGCAGGATATCAGGTATCCGTTGTTGTAACAGAAGACGGAAAAGTTGTTTCATGGGGAAATACAAGTGCAGTTGATATTTCTACAGCTAATGTAAAGGATGAAAAAGTCAAAGAAGTAAAAGCAAATATTCAGACAGCCATTGCCCTTACAAAGGATGGAAAAGTCATCTCGCTTGCAAAGAAAGAAACTGCTTTAGATAATGTACCGGAAGAGATTCAGGGAAAAGTAGAAAAAATCGCTTTAACAGATAAAGCAGCAGCAGCTGTATTAAAAGATGGTACTGTAAAAGTCTGGGGAAACAATCACAACCATATTTTCTCCGTACCGGAAGAAGTGCAGGGCAAAGCAGTGGATATTTCAGGTGGACGTAACCATCTTGTTGTTGTGACAGAAGATGGAAACGCAGTAGCCTGGGGCGGAAATGAAAATAATCAGGCAAAGGTTCCTGCTAAGGCAACCAATATTGCAAAATTAGCTTCCGGCTATTATCAGAACTGTATTATCAAAGAAGACGGCTCTGTTGTGACATGGGGACTGAAAGGTTACTTACTTGGAACAGATAATCTTGGAAGAAACGTATTCTACCGTATCTTAAAGGGTGGACAGATGACTATGACAGTCGGATTCATCGCTGTTATCATCCAGTTCGCGATCGGTATCTTAGTAGGGGGTATTTCCGGATACTACGGTGGAACTGTGGATATCCTTCTTATGCGTCTGGCAGAGGTTGTCGGATCCCTTCCGTTTATCCCGCTGGCACTGATCCTTTCTGCTTTGATCGGAAATAAAGTATCTGATGTCGGAAGAATCATCATGATCATGTTGATCCTCGGTTTCCTCGGATGGACCGGTATCGCAGGTCTTGTCCGTGCACAGGTGCTTGCAGAACGTAACAAAGAATTCGTTGTCGCTGCAAAAGCACTGGGTGTAAAAGAAAAGAATATTATTTTCCGTCATATCGTACCGAACGTAATGACGATCATTATCGTACAGGCAACAATCTCATTTGCGACCTGTATGCTGACAGAATCCGGATTATCATTCTTAGGATTCGGTGTTGCAGAGCCAATTCCTTCATGGGGAAATATGCTGAACAACTGTCGTTCTTCAGAAGTTATCTCACAGTACTGGTGGAGATGGGTATTCCCGTCAGTTGTATTAGGACTTTGTACTGTAAGTATCAACTTGTTTGGTGACGGACTTCGTAGAGCAGTTGACCCGAAAGCAAATGAAAGGTAGGAATAACGATGGCATATTTATTGGAAGTAGATGATCTACATACATTTTTTAAGACAAAAAAAGGAATTGTAAAAGCGGTCAACGGTGTTTCCTATCGAGTAGAGCCTGGGAAAACATTAGGTATCGTAGGAGAATCCGGAAGTGGAAAGAGTGTATCGGCAATGAGTATCTTAAAACTTTTGGATGGAAACGGATATATCGACAGCGGTACAATTACTTTCAAGGGAAGAAATCTTGCGGAGTGTACAATCAATGATATGTACCAGATTCGTGGAAATGAGATTTCCGTTATTTTCCAGGAACCGATGACAAGTTTGAACCCGGTATATACGATCGAAAAACAGTTAAATGAAGTTTATTTAACCCATCAGAAAATCACAAAAAAAGAAGCAAGTGAGAAATCACTTGAAATGTTAAAAGCTGTTAAGATCCCGAATCCGGAATCTGTTATGAAACAGTTCCCGCATCAGCTGTCAGGTGGAATGCGTCAGAGAGTTATGATCGCCATGGCTCTTGCCTGCGAACCAAGTCTTCTGATCGCTGACGAACCGACTACTGCTTTGGACGTTACCATTCAGGCACAGATCTTAAAGCTGATGAATGAACTGAAAAAGGAAAAAGGGACCTCTATTCTGTTCATTACACATGACCTTGGAGTTATCAACCAGATGGCAGATGAAGTGGCAGTTATGTATTGTGGTCAGGTTGTGGAAATGTGTAAAGCAAGAACTATCTTTGCAAAAGAGACAACCTGTTCACATCCATATACGGAAGGACTTATGACTTCAATTCCACGTCTGGATACACCGGTCGGAGCAAGACTTGAGGCAATTCCGGGAGCAGTACCTCATCCGCTCAATCTTCCGAAGGGATGTAAATTTGCTCCGCGTTGTAAATATGCAACAGAGAAATGTATGAATGAAGAACCAAAATTAGAGTTGGCAGAAGACAATCACTTGATTCGTTGTTTCTACCCGGATAAGGAGGCACGCCATGCCAAATAATGATGAAAAGAAAGTGCTTTTGAAGGTCACGGATCTGAAACAGTGGTTTCCACTTAAGAAAACAAAGTTATTCCAGAAAGAGCAGGAGTATGTAAGAGCCAATGACGGAATTACTTTGAATATTTACGAAGGAGAAACAGTTGGTCTTGTTGGAGAATCCGGATGTGGAAAATCAACATTTGGAAGAACTTTACTTCAGATCTACAAACAGACAGAAGGTAAGACAATGTATTACGGCAGAACTCTTACCGATATGGCACCGCTTTATGTAGACGAAACAATCAAAAATATTTCTTCTGGTAAAAAGAAAATTGCCGAATTAGAAGCGAAGGCAGAAGCATTAAAAGCGGAATATGAAAAAATGGAAGATTCTGCGGAAAAATTCCAGAAACAGGCCGAATATGAAAATATCCAGAAGAAATGTAATATGGAATTCCTGAATCTTGTTCAGATCATTGGTGGATTCTATAGCTTAGATGACACAAAAGAAGCAGAACAGTTACTGCTTGAAAAATTCAAAGTTGCCAGAGTGATCAGCGGTTTAAATGAAGAAAACCAGATGGAAGGTGTCGATAAGACAAAAGAAATCGCAGAGAAGAAAGTGGAACTTGAAAAAGCGGAGAAGAAGTTAGAAGAACTCCGCAGCAAATATAAAAATGATGAAGCTTTTACAAAATACGAATCATACCGTGATAATGGAGTAGATCTTGCGAGACTGAAAACACAAGAAATGCGTTTCCTTCGTAAAGATATGCAGATGATCTTCCAGGATCCATACTCATCACTGAATCCACGTATGACAGTTGGACAGATCATCGGAGAAGGTCTTCTTGCACATGGCATTTTTAAGAAAAATGATGAAAAAATGCAGGCGTATGTTATGGAAGTCATGGAAAAATGTGGACTTGCACCATATATGATCCATCGTTATCCACATCAGTTCTCCGGTGGACAGAGACAGAGAATCGGTATTGCACGTGCACTTGCATTGAAACCAAGATTCGTAGTCTGCGATGAGGCGGTTTCCGCACTTGACGTTTCCATTCAGTCGCAGATCGTCAACCTTCTGAAAGATCTCGGAAGCGAAGACAATCTTGCATACTTATTTATTTCACATGGTTTGAGTGTTGTAAAATATATCAGTGACCGAATTGGTGTTATGTACCTTGGAAACATCGTAGAGCTTGCAGAGTCACAGGAAATGTTTGATCACCCTACACATCCATATACAGAAGCGCTGTTATCAGCAATTCCGACGACAGACGTAGATTCTAACAGAGAGATGATCCCGCTTGAAGGAGATATCCCAAGTCCGGTTCATCCGCCGAAAGGATGTAAGTTCCATACAAGATGTAAATACTGTACAGAAATCTGTAAGCATATTACACCGGAACTTGTGGAAATGAGACCGGGACATTTTGTAGCCTGTCATAATCCACTCGGAGTAGAAAAGGATTCATAAAATCAGAAAGGAATTAGCATGAGCTTTTTTGGAGGATACAGCAAACGAGGAAGACAGTTGGAAGAACAGGATAAAAAGTTCCTGGAATTTAAAAAGCAGATGAGTGACCAGAACATTGTTTTTGAAAAGGGAGATTATCTGGCTATGGTTTTGGGGGCATTCTGGGCACTCTGGCCGGCTCTGGCCATTACACTGGCAGTAATTGTGGGGATCAGCCTGTTCTTTTTATAAAAAACTGCAAAAATCTGAAAGGAAGAATGAATGGATTATACCAGGAAGGCATCAATACAAAGAAAAACTCTTTGGCAGCAAATCGCTGATGTATTAAGAGAAGACATCATTCGGGGGAAGATCAAACCGGGGGAACGAATTGTAGAAGAAGATATTGCGGAGAAGTTTCATGTAAGCCGGGGACCGGTCAGAGAAGCCCTGCGTCATATTGGGGAGGAAGGATTTGTTGTTTATGAGTCTCATAAAGGCAGTACAGTAAAGACGATTTCCTATGAAGAAATGCAGGAAAAATATCTTGTCCGCTCTACCCTGGAAGTTCTGGCAATCAGGATCATTGCCGGAAAACTTCCGGAAGAAATCGAACGGGAAATGGATGAGTGTCTGGAGCAGATGGAAAAAGCTGCGAAAGAAAAAGATGTGTACCACATTATGTGTTATGATGAACAGTTTCATTCATGCATTGTTCGAGCAGCAAAGTGCGAAACCTTATATAAAATATGGGCAATGCTCCGGGAAAGCAATTTGTGCGGATATTATACAATGGGTGTTGAATCCATCATCCCCTTTGATGTACTTCGCTACAATCATGAGATCCTTTTAAAAGGAATAAAAGAATTGCCTGTTGAAAAGACAGCAAAATTGATTGAGGAGCATTATATGATCGTTCCGGAAGTTCTGCATGAAAAACAGTGTAAGAAATCCGAATAGAACGAAGGATAATGTGATTTCAGTTGTTTTAGATCAGGTGGCTAAAAAGACCACCTGACAGCGGCGTTCTACTTCAAAGCTTCGTCACAAAACAGACTGTGTAAATACTTGCAATTACAAGAAAAAACGAATACAATATAGAAAAAGAGGCAGGTATCAGGCGGAAATGAGACAGATGGAATTTAAAATGGAGCGTCCGGGACTGGTTGAACCCGGACAGATTGTTGATGTGACAGAGGGCGTTGTAGCTGCGTATTTTTATTATACGATTGAGCCGGCTGTGGCAATGAGCGCCAATTATCGTTCATGGCAGAGACTTAAGTCAGGACAGGGAAAGGTGATTGACGTAAAGCAGACACCGCAGGGGTATTATGTGGTGTGTGAATTTGATGAAGAGGATGTGGAATAAAGAGAAGGAAAAATCCACTGGAAAGAATTCAATATAAAAAGATCAGAGAATGATAAAAAATGTGATTATCAGACTCTGATCTTTTTATATTGTCATGTGTATGGAAGGAAACTACCGGTGGCAGACTCTGCTGATGCTGAATGATGGAAAAAACTGCTATATAATCCTGAACCAGGAACATAAACAGAGAAAATCTACAGTCCAAGAAGAGCAGGAAGTTCCCTGATTGCGCCAATCTGTCTTGGTGGATCCGGAATATCACCAAATCCATACGAAGCATAAATAAAAGGCACGTCTGCTTTCTGGCAGGCATCAAAATCACCTGAAGTATCTCCGACATAAACCACATCCTGCAGATGATTGCGCTCCATCAGAAGACGGATGGATTCATTTTTTGGAACCTGTGTCTGACCAAAGCATAAAAAATCTTTGATATATTTTTCGAGTCCCATCGTTTTTAGAAAAACTTCGATATATCCACACTGGCAGTTGCTGACGATATAAAGGTCGGTTTTCTGAGAAAGGTTTTCCAGTGTCTGCGCAACATCTGGGTAAAGAACACCGTGATCGGTTTCAAGCAGCCGATTTTCATAGTTAAAGCAAAGATAGCCGATTCGGTCACGTTCTTCTTTTGGGCAGGAAGGAAAGAGTGCAAGCGTGATCTCATCCATTGTTTTTCCAAAAAGTGACTTAAGCCAATCTGCTGTAAGTGAGAGGGAAAAATCTGTATTCTCCTCTATCGCCTGATTCCAGGATCTGGCAACTGCTTCGGTTGAGTCCCAGAGTGTGCCGTCTACGTCAAATATAATACCATCCATGATTCAATCTCCTGTATCTGAAAAAATATTTAACAGATTAAGGATAGCACAAGGTGGATATCCGGGCAATGATCTGTAAAATATTTTATCGAAAAGTTACAGGTGATGTCGAAAAAATGCGAATTAGTAAGAAAGAAGAAAAGAAGTGTAAGATAGTAGAAACAGAAAAAACAAAAGAAATAAATGGGGGAAAGAAATGGCTGAGGGGAAAATCAGGATCAAAGATATTGCAAAAATAGCCGGAGTGAGTGCAACAACTGTATCGAATGTGATCCATGGAAGAACGGAAAAAGTATCAAGAAAGACGAGAAAAAGGATAGAGGAGATCCTGGATGAACAGGAATATGCCCCAAGCATGGGAGCACGTATCCTTTCCGGAAAATCTTCCGGGATGATTGCTGTAGTTGTTGGAAAAAGGCAGGAATGGGAGCAGGAGAGTGAAAAATTAGAAGAAATACTGCGTGAGATCGAGAAGAGTCTGGATGAGAGGGAATACTATATGTTGCTGCATTTTGTAAAAACAGCAGAAGAATTTGTACGATATGCGGCGGTATGGAAACTGGATGGGGTTATCTGTATCTGGCTCAATGAAGAGGCGTGTACAAGAATCCGACAGATGTGTGCAGTTCCGGTGGCTGCGATATACAGAACAGACCGGATTTACGGAAAAGCCGGTGAGGAAGTCGCAAGGTTTCTGTTTAAAAGAGAGAAACAGAGAATCTGGTTTCTGGATGGAACGGAAGAGTACGGAAAAGTGGTATGGCAGGGAATGCAGAAAATATTTTCAAAAAAAGGCTGCTGTCTTGAAGAAGAACAATATCTGGAAATTCCAAAAGACAGGGATCTGCGGAGAATGTTCTATAAAATCCGGCTGGCAGGGCTTGCTTTATCCGCAGATATGCTCGTATTTGCATCTGCCGTACAGGGAGCAGAGGCTGTCGGTTATCTGCATGATCTGGAAATCAAGGTGCCGGAGGAAATTGAAGTGATGGCAGTCGGAAAAGAAGAAACAGCACTCATTTGCCGCCCGCAGCTGACAACAGTCGAATTTGACAAAAAACGATTTGTCCGGCAGGCAATTGAAGAATTATATGTCCAGATGATAAAAGGATATATTTTGACAAAATCCGGAAAAATCAGTGTGAAAACGATAATTAGAGGTTCCTGTAATTGATAAAATCGAATTAAAGTGATAAAATTTTAGAAAGCTACTTGACAAAGGTGGTGTCAATTGCTACAATAAAAAAACAGAACGCACTCTGTTTTGTAAAGTAAAGGAGTATGTTATGAGAAAACAAGCTTATTCAATTTTGGTTTATAACAATCCGGGGCTATTAAGCCGTATGGCAGGATTGTTCAGCAGACGGGGGTACAATATTGAAAGTATTACCGCAGGTACAACTGCAGATCCGAGATTTACAAGGATCACGATCGTAGCAAGTGGAGATGAACAGATTCTTTCACAGATCGAGAAGCAGGTTCGCAAGATGGAAGATGTGATCGAGATTAAGCCGTTAAATGACAGCAATTCAGTATGCAGAGAACTGGTTATGATCAAGGTTCGTGCAAATGCATCTGAAAGAGCAGACCTTATTTCACTGGCAGATATTTTCCGTGCGAAGATCGTTGATGTTGAGAAAGACTGTCTGATGATTGAACTGACGGGAACCGAATCAAAGCTGAAAGCGTTTATGGAGCTTCTGGACGGATATGAGATCCTGGAGCTGGCAAGAACTGGTATTACCGGACTGAAGCGCGGAAGCGATGATGTGATCATGTTTGATTAAAGCAGAGAGACGTTTTGAAAAGAGCGACGAGCTCGAAAGCGGCACCTTCAGGGATGCAGCAGTAGTTACATAAGAAAGCTAGGGGCATGGAGCCTTTAACTCTATAGAATTCAATAAGTCATAGGAGGAAATTAAAAATGGCAGCAAGAATTTTTTATCAGGAAGACTGTAATTTATCAGTATTAGAAGGACAGACAATCGCTATTATCGGATATGGTAGCCAGGGACATGCACATGCACTGAACCTGAAAGATTCAGGATGCAATGTCATTATCGGTCTCTACGAAGGAAGCAAATCATGGGCAAAAGCAGAAGCTCAGGGATTTGAAGTATATACAGCAGCAGAAGCTGCAAAGAAAGCTGATATCATCATGATCCTTATCAACGATGAACTTCAGGCTGATATGTATAAGAAAGACATCGAACCAAACCTTGAGGAAGGTAACATGCTGATGTTCGCACACGGATTCAACATCCACTTCGGATGCATCACACCTCCGGCATATGTAGATGTAACAATGATCGCTCCAAAAGCACCGGGACATACAGTAAGAAGCGAATATCAGGCAGGAAAAGGAACACCATGTCTGATCGCAGTAGAACAGGATTACACAGGAAAAGCCTGGGACAGAGCACTTGCTTACGGTCTTGCAATCGGTGGAGCAAGAGCAGGACTTCTTGAAACAACATATAGAGTAGAGACAGAAACAGACCTCTTCGGAGAACAGGCTGTACTTTGCGGTGGTGTATGTGCCCTTATGCAGACAGGTTTCGAAACACTTTGCGAAGCAGGATACGATCCAAGAAACGCATACTTCGAATGCATCCATGAAATGAAACTTATCGTAGACCTGATCTACCAGAGCGGATTTGCCGGAATGAGATACTCAATCTCCAACACAGCAGAATACGGTGATTACATCACAGGACCAAAGATCATCACAGAAGATACAAAGAAAGCAATGAAGAAGATCCTCTCAGACATCCAGGACGGAACATTCGCAAAAGAATTCCTTCTCGACATGTCACCGGCAGGACGTCAGGTACACTTCAAAGCAATGAGAAAGAAAGCCGCAGAACATCCATCAGAAGTAGTAGGAGAAGAAATCAGAAAACTCTACAGCTGGAATGGTGAAGATAAACTGATCAATAACTAAGCGATAGGCAACAAGCCGGTCAGCTAAGCGGAAATAGAAGGAGTCCCGGAAAAACATGCTCGCATGCTTTTCCGGGACTCCTTCTATTTCTGATTAGTTAGTTGGCACCGCCAACGGTCGAACAAGCTCTGCTTGTGAGACTCTGACCGGCTTGTATGTAAATCATTCGACCCACAAACTCACAAACACACCCAGCGGAATCGCGCTATGCGCCAATTCCGCGTCCCCCCCAAAACAGAAGTCCCGTCAAACTACCCATCCAGCCAAACCGCGCTCCCGCGCCAGTTTGGCGTCCCCTCTAAACAAAAGTCCCGTCAAACCAATAATTTTCATCTCCAGCATCTCACTTACCTAAGTCGAAAAAAATAAGATTATATTACTGTGAGCAGAGTGGATGAAGAATGGACAAAAGAAATTGTATGATATTATAAAAGACAGTTGTAAAACAGATTTTTCTGTCATTTTTTAGTGATATTATATAAATGAGGCGTAAAACTATAATAAAGTTGCTTGAATTACTGTTTTTAACATTTTTTGCATAAAACTACAATATTGCTCTTTACAAAACGATACGCTTACATTATATAAAATAAAAACCGTTTTCTATCACAAATGTTCAATGATATATTTTAAATTGATTTGTCAAAAAAATAATAAAACAACAAAAAAGACTGAATATTATTCCTTGTATCGAGTAATATATTGATAATTATCCCATCTGTGATATAGTAAAGATAATAGGTGTCTTTATTGGAGAGGTGAATGAAATGAAAAATGATAAAAAAATGATATTTTTGAAGTTATTAAAGATGCACGAACGAACCCGATTCAACAAATAGAAACTATGGCCAGTGAACTGCATAAAACAGAACATATTTCTCCACTAGATGCTTGCAAATGCACTGGAAATTGTGGTGCTATGTAAATTGTGCAAATATAAAGCGTATTAAAATGTAGATATTTAGTGCAAGTAAAGACACCTATCTTGTAAATTACGAATTTCAGTAAAGATATAATGAGAGGGATTAATTATGAGATTTAGTAGTTATAATATGGAAGGGAGAATTAAAAGTAAAACAAAATTTATAAATGAAGGAATTGCTGAATGTTTTAATAGTGTAAAATATAATAATCATTATATGTTAAATAAGCATGACATAGATATTTTTGAAATATGGAATAATTATGATAGTTATGATAGAAATTATTCTAATTTTATTGCTTGCAAATTTTGCACTAAGTTGTTGGAACAAGGTGGAAAAGATAATTTCTTAAAACTTATTTATGAACAAACTATTTCGAAAGCTGAAGAAATTTATGGAAGTCTCTTATATGATATAAAAAATGAGGTGGAAAGGGAAATCTTATTAGGAATTGATTGTTAGGACGATGAAATGAGAAACGAAAAAAAGTACAATAAAAGTATTTATTTTACAATGGTATTTGTACAGACAATAATACATCTTGTTGTTTTGTCTGAGATATTTTTAAAGCTTTTTTTAATTGACCATATTGTATATGATGCTTCTTCTAAAATTATTATAATGGATTTTATTTGGATCATTATATTGTTTTTACTAGAAAACATCTTACATATATTTAAACAGGCTGCGAAAATATGGATTACAAAACAATATAAAGACGTAATGCCGGAAAAGATTATGCATGTCTGTCAAAAACTTTCTCTTCAATTTTTAGAACAGCAAAATATACAGGAAATAATAAAACGATCCGATTCATATTTTGAAAAATCATTGGAATATACGGATGCATTAGTCAGTTGGCTCAGACTTGTTTTGTCTTCTATCGTTTTAGTCTGGTTTATGAGAAATACTTCATTTTTCGCAATACTTGTTATGAGCATACTCGTTTTAGTTGCTTTTGTGATTAATTTACGGACAACAAAAAATACCTTTGGTTTTTGGAAACGATATATGGAGACAGCACGTCGGTTTAATTATCTTTCTGATTTACAAATTAAACGGGAATATGCTTATGAGCGCCGGATTTATGACACATCGAAGGCTATGGATGAACGATTTTCAAAAGAATTTGATCAGGCTGCCAGGATAAATCAAAAGAGTGGTCATACTCGGTTTCGTGGACAAATATTGCTCGAGAGTATTTTGATAGGAATTACAGTTTTTGTAATGTTTTATTTTGCTTTGCCAAATACAATGGAGTCGATTACACTCGGAACTTATACCGCAATCACGGAAACCATTGCAAGAATGCTAGAGGAACTTTCACGGTGTGCAGAAAGCGTATTTCCAATTCGGGAGTTTCATGGTCTTCGCACAGAATTAATCCGATTTGTAGAAAATGATTTTTTGGAAAAAGGGTCAGCGAATAACTTCAGGGCAGAATCACCCAGAGAAAATGTATTGTCTTTGGACAATTTACAGTTTCGTTATTATGAAAATAATGAAGATACTTTGAAAGGGATCTGCTTTACTTTTGAAAAGGGAAAACACTATGGTCTTGTTGGAGTAAATGGGGCTGGAAAGACGACACTTGCAAAACTGTTGCTTGATCTTTATAAACCGACAAATGGCAGAATCTATGATGGAACTGAGAAAAAGACAGCGCTATTTCAGGATTTTCAGGTTTATCCGGTAACTGTAAGGGAATATCTTTTGATGGGAAATGATTCGAATCTTTCGAATGCCAGAGTGTCAGAGGTACTGGACATGCTAGAATGTTCAAATCTGAAGCAGGGGCTTGACACACCACTTACACTTTTGACAGAAGAAGGAACATTACTTTCAAAAGGACAATTGCAAAGACTGGCAATTGCCAGAGCTTTTCTTTCGGAGGCAGATTTCATTCTTTTGGATGAACCGACAGCCAGTCTTGATCCTATTTCTGAACGGGAAGTATATAGATTGAGTGAACATATATTTCAAGAAAAGACAACGTTATTTATCACGCACCGTCTCGGCGCTGTCAGTCAGATGGATGAAATTCTTGTATTGGATCATGGTCAGTTGGTAGAGCATGGGTGTCATGAAGAACTGATGCGCAAAAATGGAGTTTATCGAAAACTTTATCAAACACAGAAGGAGATGTATGTGGATGAAATTTAACTGTAAGCATACGGTTGTGGCGAAATGTCTCAAACTGGGTGCAGAAATGATGCCAAAACATTTTGCAGGGATGATATTCGTCCACCTATTTCTGGCTGTACTTCCAGTATTTGGCATTCAGATCAGTCGCCGAATCTATCAGCTTGCCGAAAAGTCTGTATTGTCAGACTATCAGGTATTAACATTGCTTCTTCCGGTTTTGCTCTATGGAGCGTATTTGTTTCTGATGAAAAGCTACACCATTTACTATGAGCGTGTGATTGTTCAGTTCGGAGGATTGCTGGAATTTGAGAAGAAAACAAAATTGATACTTCATGAAAAATGTGGAAAAATTGCGATGCGTTATTATGAGATGCCGTCCTTCTATAACAGACTATGGGAAGCGAAAGTTGCAAGTATCAATGTATATCGGGTAGTCGAATGCGTGATTACTTTATCTGGTGCGGTGCTGTCAATTGTTCTTCTTTCTGGATATGCATCTATTATCCATTCGTCTTTTTCTCTTCTTATTGTACTGGCTGCCATTCCAGCACTTTTTGGAAATGTCAGTGAAGCAATTTTAAAAAGTCGCAGGCGTACACAATTAGCGGCTCTTGCAAAAGAAGAAAAGGACCGAAAAGAATGTACAACTGATATCCGCTACACAAAAGAGCGGATTGTATATGAAAGCAGTGATTTTCTTATTCAGAAATGGAAAACTTCTTCCAGAAAACTGCGTGAAAAAGAATATGAAGTGGAAATGCAGGTGTTAAAGATTCGTACTTTTTTGATGTTTTTAAATGTTGCTGCAACAGCAGGTGTCTATGTACTGGCCGGCTATTTGTTTTTCCAGAGAAAAATTGATTATCCAGCGTTCATGGTAGCAGTTTCTGCAACATTTCAGCTTCAGAATCAGTATGCACAGTTGTTTTCAGACTTGGGAGCTTTTTCGCAGTTTTGTCTAATGGTAAAACCATTTTTCCTGTTTCTGGATACAGAGAACGAAACACAAAGAATCGCATCAACGGGTAAAATTGCATTCCATCATGCAGGATTTACGTACCCGACGGGAAAAGAACCGGTGCTTCATGATTTGAATTTTACAATACATGCCGGAGAGAAAATCGCTATAGTGGGGGTGAATGGTGCTGGGAAAACAACGCTTTCTAAATTACTGGCAGGATTACTGGTAGTTACAGAAGGGAAAAATGAAGGTGTTCTCGCTGATACACCTTCTGTTATGTTTCAGGAATATCAGCAATATGCATTAACGTTGCTGGAAAATCTTGCTCCCCAGGAATTGGAATTAAAAAATCCAGTACTTGCAGAAGAGCTTCTTACAGAACTAAACCTCAGTCAGATTGCAAAAAATGAAATTCTTGGACGGGAGTTTGGAAAAGTAGATTTGTCGGGAGGGCAATGGCAGAAATTGGCGATGGCGAGAGCATTTTACCACGGAGGGACTTTCTTTTTATTGGACGAACCTACATCAGCCATTGATCCGCTATATGAAAAAGAATTAAATGATCTTATTTTCAGACGTATAGGAAATGACAGTACGCTTATCATTATTTCACATCGTCTTAGTATTGCAAAAATGGCTGACCGGGTACTGGTGCTGGATCATGGTACAATAGCAGAGCAGGGAAAACATGAAGAATTGTTAGCAAATTCAGATTCACTTTATCAAAAACTATGGAATGCACAACTAAGTTGGTACGGAGAATAGATTAGAAAAATTTTTAACTTGTTTCCTTTTCAAAACCTCACGAAATATACATATTGCACAACCCATCCCTCTGTGCTATACTAAAACCAGTCAAAACCACCAAAACAACTTAAAGGAGGAACTAGAAATGGATGAAAGACTGGAAGACCTTCGCTCCGCTAAAAACCCAAAGGCGCGAATTAAAATTTTAAAAGGACACTTTGCAACAAGTCATTCCCACATCAACACCTACATCGACATGTCAACGGTCAAATCCCGTCACAACAACGCCCGTGAAACTGCAAAAGTTCTTGCAGCAGCTTACCTTTCTAACACAACGGTAGATACCATCGTTTGCATGGAAGAGACAGAAGTGATCGGAACCTTCCTTGCCGAGCAGCTTGCCGATGAGAACCAGTACTCACTCAGCAAAGGAAACAACATTTCCATTATTACCCCGGAGATGTATCAGGACGGACAGATCCTGTTCCGTGACAACAAACAGAGAATGGTTGAGAACAAACAGGTTCTGATCCTTGCAGCGTCCATCACAACCGGTAAATCTGTCAAACAAGCAATCGAGTCTGTTCTCTACTACGGTGGAAGAGTCTGCGGAATCAGCGCAATTTTCAGTTCAGTCAACAAGATTGCAGGAATGGAAGTCAATACGATCTTCACAAGCAGTGATCTTCCGCATTACAGAGCATATTCTCCGGAAGATTGCCCGAAGTGCAGAGAAGGACAGCGGATCGAAGCTATCGTGAACAGCTACGGTTATTCTAAATTATAAGAGAAAATCAGAAGACAAAAAAAGTCTGTACCGAATACAAGCAGCATTTCAGTACAGACTCTTTTTTGAAAGATTTATGAAAACAAAAAAGACAGCCACTGACGGGATGGCTGCCTTTTTATCATTCATTATTTATCTCGAAACCGGAATTAAGCAATTTCGTTAACAGCTTTTGTTAAACGAGAGATCTTTCTTGCGCAAGTATTTTTGTGGTAAACACCCTTGCTTCCTGCTTTGTTGATTACAGAGATTGCTTCTTTTAATGCAACCTTTGCAGCTTCAACGTCTTTCTTTTCAACAGCAGTTTCAACTTTCTTTACATAAGTTTTCACTTTAGATTTGATTGCTTTATTTCTAGCTGTCTTTGTCTCAGTTACTAAAATTCTCTTTTTTGCGGATTTAATATTAGCCATTTCCGACACCTCCAAATTATCATTTCATAAATTATATAATCATAATATTGAATTCGACGAAAAGTGACACGGAACATCCGTCGAACACACTTATTTATTTTAGGCGAAGAAAGATTGCTTGTCAATACATAATTCCAATTTTTTGCGAAAAACTAAGTGAATAAGACAGAAAATACAGAAATGGGAGAGGACTATGGTTGAAAAGTATAATATCAGGACGGATTTGGCGCTGGAAGAGAAGGAACGGTTTGAATCTGACCATGTTGAGGTCCAGGGTGTGATCTTGACGGAAGAGTATGATGAGGAAAATGAGATCCGCATCACGACCGTGAGGATTGAGACCGAAAACGGAGCAAAAGTGATGGGGAAACCGGTTGGCAGCTATATCACGATCGAGGCACCGGAAATGGCAGTTCCCGATGAAGGATATCATGAGGAAATTTCACAGCAGCTCCGGAAATTCATTGGAGAACTGCTTCCTAAAAGAAAGATGGGAAAGATCCTGGTGGTCGGTCTTGGCAACCGGCAGGTGACACCGGATGCACTTGGTCCTTATGTGGTAGACAACCTGCATATCACAAGGCATATTATTGAGGAGTACGGAAAGTATGCAACAGGGGAAGATGAGGTCTGGTCGGTCAGCGCGATCGTGCCGGGGGTTATGGGGCAGACCGGAATGGAGACTGTGGAGGTGATCCGGGGGGTGGTGGCAGAGACAAAACCGGATATCCTTCTGGTGATCGATGCGTTGGCAGCGAGAAATTCAAAAAGGCTGAACCGGACGATCCAGATTGCGGATACGGGAATCAATCCGGGATCCGGGGTGGGAAATCACCGAAATGCAATCACGGAAAAGACAGTCGGGATCCCGGTGATTGCAATCGGTGTGCCGACTGTAGTGGATGCGGCAACCATTGTAGGCGATACGATGGATAATCTGCTCAGTGCAGTGGAAGTATCTGAATCTTTAAAAGGCATGGCAAGTGTGATCAAAGGATACAGTCCGGCAGAAAAATATGAGCTGATCAAAGAACTGATCGCGCCGCATTTAAATGGAATGTTTGTAACACCAAAAGATATTGATGAGACCGTCAGGCGAATCAGTTATACGATTTCGGAGGCACTGAATATGCTTTTTGCAGCTTCAGCGACATAATCAGGCAGTGAGCTGCATATATTATGTCAATATGACACAAAAGGTCCGGGGCAGGATCCAGTCTAGAAAGATATGGTTTTGCTACAGCGATCTTCAGAAACTGGCAGGGAGGCGCGCAGATGAAAAAAGAACAGAGAATTTGTGTGCTTCTTGCCATTATGATTTTGGGAATCTGGGGACTGGAAGCAAAAAGCAGCGGTTCACTGATCCCGAAGTCCTGGAAGATCAGGATGATCCAGAGCGTTCAGGAGAATGCGGAGCGGCTTTATATGCCGGGAGTTACATATACGGAAAAAAAACAAGGGGAAATCCGGGTGACGGAGGCTGTTGTCCACATGGCATCTTCCCTGATTCCTCTTGGCAATTATGTGACTGAACGGGAGGCGGCAGAGCTTCTGACAGAAGATGAGGCTACCTATGCGATTCTTGCAAAAAAGCAGGCAGAAGAAGAAAATTCGGTGGATGAAAATGGACAGCTTATCGGGAAAGACAAAAGTGAAGAGACAAGGCAGGTGTCTGTACCGACGATGGATCTTTCGATGGAGCGGCTAAATGATTTTGAATATCTTGTGAGCAATTTTTATACGGTGGACAGCGTGACTTATATCAATCCTTCGGAATTGAACGCTTCGGAGCTGCTTGGAAAAGATTTGAGGATCAATCTGAGTACGGGCGGTTCGAAAATCCTGATCTATCACACCCATTCCCAGGAGACATTCGCAGATTCAGATAATGATCCGTCCACCTCAATTGTAGGGATCGGGCGTTATCTGACGGAGATTTTAAATAACAAATACAAGATTCCGACCATGCATCATGAGGGTGTATATGATCTGATCAATGGGAAACTGGACCGGAGCGAGGCCTATGAATTTGCCAAACCTGAGGTGGAACAGATCCTTGCGGAAAATCCGAGTATCGAAGTGGTGATCGATCTGCATAGAGACGGCGTGGCGGATACTACGCATCTGGTGACAGAGATAAATGGGAAACCGACGGCACAGATCATGTTTTTTAACGGACTGAGCCGGACGCGGGTAAACGGAGACCTTGCCGGAATGGCCAATCCATATTTGCAGGATAATCTTGCATTTTCCCTGCAGATGAAGATTGCGGCAGAAACAAAATATCCGGGATTTGCAAGGAGAAACTATCTTCGCGGCTATAAATACAATATGGATCTGATGCCGCGGATGCTTCTTATTGAAGCGGGCGCGCAGACCAACACGGTAGAGGAAATGCGAAATGCCATGGAGGTGCTGGCAGACCTTTTAAATAGTGTGCTGACCGGACAATAGAGGGAGTATTCTTATGACAGAATGGAAACTACAGAAGTTTAACGATATAAAATATGTTATAATGGCAGGAGAGGTCAATTTGGCTTGACAAGAGGATTGAAATTGAGATAGAATTTTTCTTACTGAATTGAAGAAACAGATCAGGGAATCCGGGAAATTGTAAGGAGGCTGCTGCCGCAGGATTTTACCTGGATATTTTAGGATAGATCATAAGAGGAGAGAAAGAAAATGGCAAAAAAGACTACATATGACGCGGAGAGTATTACCATTCTGGAAGGACTGGAAGCCGTCCGGAAAAGACCGGGAATGTATATTGGAAGCGTCAGTACCAAGGGGCTTAACCACCTGGTGTACGAAATTGTAGATAATGCGGTAGATGAGCATCTGGCAGGATTTTGTTCACAGATAGAGGTGACACTGGAAAAGGACGGTTCTGCAACGGTAACAGATAATGGACGCGGTGTGCCGGTAGGTATGCATGCAAAAGGAGTATCGGCGGCCAGAATCGTATATACCACCCTACATGCGGGAGGTAAGTTCGATGATTCGGCATACAAGACAAGTGGCGGTCTGCACGGAGTAGGTTCTTCGGTTGTTAATGCACTATCTACTTATATGGATGTAAAGATCAGCCGTGACGGTGCGGTCCACCACGACCGTTATGAGAGAGGAATTCCGGTGGTAGAACTGGAGGATGGGCTTCTTCCGGTGATCGGAAAGACCAAAAAGACCGGAACCTGTGTCAATTTTCTTCCGGATCCGACAATTTTCGAGAAGACGAGATTTAAAGAGGAAGAGATCAAGAGCCGACTGCATGAGACAGCCTACCTGAATCCGGAACTGACGATTATATTTACAGATAAAAGAAAGACACAGGAAGAGAGGATCGAGTATCATGAACCGGATGGGATCATTGGATTTATCAAGGATCTGAATTCCAAAAAAGAAGTGATCCACGATCCGGTTTACTATAAAGGAGAAGCAGAAGGTATCGAAGTGGAAGTTGCATTCCAGTATGTGAATGAATTTCATGAAAATGTACTAGGTTTCTGCAACAATATTTATAATGCGGAAGGGGGAACCCATCTGACCGGGTTCAAGACGACATTTACGACGATCATGAACCAGTATGCCCGTGAAATTGGTGTGTTAAAGGATAAGGATGCCAACTTTACCGGTGCGGATGTACGGAACGGAATGACGGCGATCGTATCGATCAAGCACCCGGATCCGAGATTTGAGGGACAGACCAAGACAAAGCTGGACAACCAGGATGCGGCAAAAGCGACCGGAAAGGTGACCAGTGATGAGATCCCGCGTTTCTTTGACCGGAATCTGGAGACACTGAAAAAGGTTCTTTCCTGTGCGGAAAAAGCAGCAAAGATCCGTAAGACCGAGGAAAAGGCAAAGACGAATCTTCTGACCAGGCAGAAATATTCTTTTGACAGTAACGGTAAGCTTGCCAACTGTGAGAGCAGGGATGCATCCAAATGTGAAATCTTCATCGTTGAGGGAGATTCTGCGGGAGGAAGCGCAAAGACTGCCCGCGACAGAATGTATCAGGCAATCCTGCCGATCCGTGGAAAGATCCTGAACGTGGAAAAAGCAAGCATCGATAAGGTTCTGGCAAATGCCGAGATCAAGACCATGATCAATGCATTCGGATGTGGATTTTCAGAGGGATACGGTAATGACTTTGATATCACAAAGCTGCGGTATGACAAGATTATCATCATGGCGGATGCGGATGTGGATGGAGCGCATATTTCCACACTGTTGCTGACCTTATTCTACCGGTTTATGCCGGAACTGATATACGAAGGTCATGTCTACGTGGCAATGCCGCCGCTTTATAAGGCAATGCCGAAAAAGGGAGAAGAAGAGTATCTTTACGATGATAAGGCACTGGAGAGATATAGAAAGACACATTCCGACTTTACCCTGCAGCGATACAAAGGTCTGGGTGAAATGGATGCAGAGCAGCTCTGGGAGACAACCCTCAACCCGGAAACTCGAATGATGAAACGGATCGAGATCGAGGATGCACGTATGGCATCCGGTGTAACAGAGATGCTGATGGGAACAGAAGTTCCGCCGCGCCGCGCATTTATTTATGAAAATGCGACAGAGGCAGAACTGGATATTTAAAAACAGATCGGAAAGGCATGGATTTTCAAAAGGGGAAAGTCTGTGTATCAGAAAACATAAACTAGAAGAGGTAAGAGAAAATGGAAGAGTCACAGATCATCCGGACGGAATATTCGGAGCTGATGAAAAAATCATATATTGACTATGCCATGAGTGTTATCATTTCCAGAGCCCTCCCGGATGTCAGGGATGGTTTGAAACCGGTACAAAGAAGAACACTCTATGACATGTATGAGCTGGGAATCCGTTATGACAGACCATACCGTAAATGTGCGCGTATTGTCGGGGATACCATGGGTAAATATCATCCACATGGAGACAGCTCGATCTATGAAGCGTTGGTTGTTATGGCACAGGAATTCAAAAAAGGAATGATCCTGGTAGATGGTCATGGAAACTTCGGCTCCATTGAAGGAGACGGGGCTGCAGCCATGCGTTATACTGAAGCAAGACTGGCGAAAATCACACAGGAGGCATATCTTGCCGATCTGGACAAAGATATCATTGATTTTGTACCGAATTTTGATGAGACAGAAAAAGAGCCGGCAGTTCTTCCGGTAAGAATTCCGAACCTTCTGCTGAACGGTGCGGAAGGGATCGCAGTTGGTATGGCAACCAGTATTCCGACACATAACCTGGGAGAGATTGTGGATGCGGTTAAGGCATACATGAAGAACAATGACATCACGACAAAACAGCTGATGAAGTACATCAAAGGACCGGATTTCCCGACAGGCGGGATTGTCGTCAATAAAGATGATCTGGCAGAAATTTATGAGACTGGAACCGGAAAGATCAAGATTCGTGGAAAAGTAGATGTGGAAGAGATAAAAGGCGGACGGAAGAAGATCGTCATTTCCGAAATCCCGTACACCATGATCGGAGCCGGAATCGGTAAATTTCTGAACGATGTCTGCAATCTGGTGGAGACAAAGAAGACCAGTGACATCGTAGACATTTCCAATCAGTCTTCCAAGGAAGGAATCCGTATTGTAATTGAAGTGAAGCGTGATGCAGATGTGGACAATCTGATCAACATGCTTTATAAAAAGACCAGACTGGAGGATACCTTTGGTGTCAATATGCTTGCGGTAGCCGATGGCAGACCGGAAGTACTGGGACTCAAACGTATCATCGAACATCATGTAGATTTCCAGTTTGAACTTGCAACCAGAAAATACAAGACGCTGCTGAAAAAAGAGCAGGATAAAAAAGAAATCCAGGAGGGTCTGATCAAGGCGTGTGACGTGATCGACCTGATCATTGAGATCCTGCGTGGAAGCTCGTCCATCAGGGATGCAAAAGAATGTCTGACAACAGGTGCGACAGAGAAGATCAAGTTTAAGTCGAAAAGATCTGAGAAGATGGCATCCATGCTCCGGTTTACCGACCGGCAGGCACAGGCAATTCTGGAGATGCGTCTGTACAAGCTGATCGGTCTGGAAATCGAGGCGCTGATGAAGGAGCATGAGACAACGCTTGCAAATATCGCAAAATATGAGGATATTCTGAATAATTATGATTCTATGGCGCAGGTGATCATTGATGATCTGGATGCGCTGAAAAAAGAATATGCCGTGAAGCGTAAAACGAAGATCGAGAATGCAGAAGAAGCTGTGTTTGAGGAAAATAAAGTACAGGAGCAGGAGGTTGTCCTTCTGATGGACCGCTTTGGTTATGCAAAGACGGTGGATGGATCCGTCTATGAACGTAACCGGGAAGCGGCAGATAAGGAGAATAAGTATATTCTGCGCTGCATGAATACCGGCAAGTTGTGTCTTTTTACATCGGATGGCAAGATGCATCAGATCAAAGTGATGGATCTCCCTTATGGAAAGTTCAGGGACAAAGGATTTCCAATCGACAATGTAAGTAATTTTGACAGTACAAAAGAAGAAATCGTATATCTGTGTGATGACAGAGAACTCTTTTTCTCAAAATTCCTGTTTGTCACGAAGCAGGGAATGATCAAAAAGGTGGCAGGAAGTGAATTCCAGGTAACTAAGCGGACAATCGCGGCAACGAAACTGCAGGATGAAGATGCACTGGTAAGTATCCGGCCGATCCGGGATGTGCAGGATGTAGTTCTGATGACGGAGAATGGATTTGTGCTCCGTTTCCCGGCGGAAGAAGTTTCGGAGAAGAAAAAGGGTGCAGTTGGTGTGCGCGGTATGAAATTACAGAAAAATGACAGCGTGGAAGAGGTATATCTGTTTGAAGAAGGAACGGAGAGCAAGGTGATCTTCCATGAAAAAGAAGTGACACTGAACCGTTTGAAACGGGCGAAAAGAGATGGAACAGGAACACGAATGAGAAAGTAGGTCGGTCATATGGCAACGGTAGGAATTGATCTTGGAACAACAAACAGTCTGGTAAGCGTGTGGCAGGATGATAAATGCACGTTGATTCCAAATAATCTGGGAGAATATTTAACACCGTCGGTAGTAGGAATTGATGAGAACGGTGAGATGCTGGTAGGGAGAACGGCGAAAGAGCGTCTGATCTCCCATCCGGAAAATACAGTGGCAAGTTTCAAGCGTTTTATGGGGACGGAGAAGACATTTATGCTTGGAAACAGGCGGTTTACAGCGGCAGATCTGTCGTCCATGGTCCTGCGTCAGCTGAAAGAAGATGCGGAAAAATACCTGGGTGAGCCGGTTGAAGAGGCAGTCATCAGTGTTCCGGCGTATTTTAATGATTTTCAGAGAAATGCGACGAAGATGGCAGGAGAGCTTGCCGGACTTACTGTGGAGCGTTTGGTCAATGAGCCGTCGGCGGCAGCACTTGCCTATCGCTTTGGAAAGACTAAGGAGGATCAGACCTTTCTGGTGTTTGATTTTGGCGGAGGAACTCTGGATATCTCGATCGTAGATGCATTTGACAGTGTGATCGAGATTGTGGCAGTTGCCGGAGACAATCATCTCGGTGGGGATGATGTGAACCGTGCAATTGCGGAAAAATTCCTAAGTGTCAATCGGATTGATGAAGGAAAGATCACTAATGAAGAAAGAGCCAGCCTGATCCGGGAGAGTGAGAAGCTGAAACGTACACTGACTGATGCGACGGAGGGCGAGATGGAGGTTGTGATCGGCGGACAGATTTACCAGATGAAACTGGATGCGAAAGGACTTCTGGAGGTGTCTGCAAAGCTGCTGGAAGGAATCGGGATTCCGCTGAAACGGGCGATGAACGACAGTGGTTATGGATGGGAGGATATTGACGAGATCATTATGATCGGTGGATCCGGTAAGATGAAGATCGTGCAGAATTATCTGCAGTTTTTGAGCGGCAAAAGACCGCGGTGTGAGATCGATCCGGATGTTGCGGTTGCGGTCGGCGCCGGAATGTATGCCGGGATTAAGGAGCGGCAGCAGGCAGTGCGGGATGTACTTCTTACAGATATATGTCCGTTTACACTCGGAACCGAGATCATTCACGGGGATCCGAAAGGACCGGCGATCATGTCTCCGATCATTGAGCGAAATTCGGTTCTTCCGATCAGCCGGGTGGAGCGATACTGGACGGTACATCAGTTCCAGGAATACTGTGATATCACGATTTTACAGGGCGAGCACCGATATGCAGACCAGAATCTGGAGCTCGGGCGTATCCGTGTGCCGGTGCCGCTGGCAAGAAGAGAGGATCAGAGGGAAGCGGTGGATGTCCGATTTACCTATGACATTAACGGAATTCTGGAAGTGGATGTGACCGTGGTGAGCACCAAGGAGCATTTCAGTAAGGTGATCGTCAACAAAGATATCCATCTGACACCAGAGCAGATTGAGGAAAGAAGAAAAGAGCTGCAGAAGATTAAGATCCATCCGAGAGAGCAGGAAAAGAACCGGCTTCTGCTGGAAAGAGGCGACCGTCTTTACGAAGAAAACACCGGAGAAATCCGAAAATATCTGGACAAGATCCTGGCAGATTTTTCAGTTGCATTAAATGCACAGGATCTGCGGACGATCGAGAAGGCGTATACAAGGACAAGTGAGCTTCTGGATATTGTGGAGAATACACCGAAGAGATCGGTGCCGGTCAAGATAGAAGCTTATCTGTATGATGAGTGGAGGAGGCAGCAGTGATGAATTGTTTTACGGTACTTGGGATTGAACCAACAACGGAAAAGAAAACGATAAAGCGGGCGTATGCGGCGAAGTCCCGGGAGTTCCACCCGGAAGAACACCCGGAGGAATTCCAGAGGATCCACGATGCCTATGAAGAGGCGCTTGCGTGGGCGGAGCGCAATGCGGGAAGAGAGGAAGAGCCACAGATGCCTGAAGAGCCGCGGCGGATGGAGATGGGAGCAGCGGAGCAGGAAAAAGCAGCGGAATCTGAAACATGGAATTATGCAGAGCCGGAGAGAAACCCGGAAGAGGCTTACATGGAAAATCCTCAGAAAGAAGATGTACAGTCAGAAGAATCTTCTGCGCAGTATGAAGAACTTCCTGTGCATTCTGACGAAGATTCTGAGGAAAGTTTCCGGGAAGAAGAGGCAGGAGAGCCACCTGTACAGTTAGAGGAAGATTTCCAGACATGGGACGGTGACTGGACCCGTCAGTTCCAGAATATGGCGGATGCTTCTGAGCGACAAGGCGCGGATGACCGTGAGGTCCGGAAAATCATGGAGCAGTGCATCAGTCTGTATTTGAATGAAAAGGAACGGAATAAGCTGTATCACTGGAAGGATATTTTGGAGGAACCGGCGTATAGAGAATATTTCCGAACAAAAACCTTTGTGGAATCCTGGTATCATTTTCTGGATACCCACCGGATGTTTGATGCGGCGATCTGGCAGTATTTTCAGTGGATTGATGGAAAATTATTTTCAGCTCTTGAAGCAGATGTGATGCCGTTTGCCTATCCGACACAAGAAGAAATCGAAAGAATGCCGCGGCAGGAGACACCGGAACAGACGCAGGAGAGGCGAACACCGGAGCCTGGTCCGGCACTTCCAAAGGTGAAAAAGGAGAAATCCAAAGCGGTGAAGGTACTCTTATATCTTGCGGCGCTTGCGGGAACCGGGATCGGCGGAATGATCCTTGGAATTATAGCAGGTACGATATTAGGGTAAGGAGGACGGAAGATGAAAAAGAAAAAATCCGGAAAAAGAATTTTTGCAATCGTTCTTCTTGTTGTGATTGGAATTGGCGGTTTTTACTTTGGATATGATATCGGAAGAATGGATCACGATGAGGAGAGAATTCGGGCAGAGCTGAAAAAGACGACTGCTGATTCAGAAATATCCATCCGCCCGGTTGCAAAGGGTGGTACTGGAAAAACGGAGATCGAAATCCTGACAGAATGTCTGGAGGATGCGAAGGACAGCCTGGAGAATCTGGAAAAATATAATGAACAGCTGCAGGCACTCGATGGAAAGACACCGGATACAGAAACTGTTGTTTTGATACAGGATCTGGATGATAAGAACGAAAAAGCATATGAAGTACTGAAAGATCTTACGGAAGACCCGGCGGGATACATCGCAGAAAAAGCGGCGGCGCGTGGCGAAGGTGATGAAGTCTGGGCAGATGACTGGGCAGCAGATATCCAGGTTGTAAAATGGCTGAAGGAGAACGACGGAAAGCGTCTTTACAAAGAGAATCAGGCATATATTTTAAAAATCCTTGCATTTCAGGAAAAGTAGTGCTATACTGTATGCAGTTACATAAGAAATCTGGCAGAAGAGTGGACGAAAGTTCACTCTTCTTTTTGCCAGTCATACAACCAAAATCGGACAGATTTTTGGAGCCTGATTAAGAAAGGAAGTTGCAGATTGTCAAAAAAAGAAGTATATGAACAGAAAACAGAAGAGATTCTGAACCCAATCGTGGAAAAGCATGGATTTGATCTCTGGGATGTAGAATATGTAAAAGAGGGCGGAAACTGGTACCTGCGTGCTTATATTGATAAGCCGGGAGGAATTATGGTCGATGACTGTGAGGTTGTAAGCCGGGAACTTTCAGACATTCTGGATGAGAAGGATTTTATCGATGAAGCGTATATTCTGGAAGTGAGTTCGCCGGGACTTGGCAGACCGCTGAAGAAAGAAAAAGACTTTGCAAGAAGCCTGGGAGAAGAAGTAGAGGTTCGTACTTACCGGGCAATCGACAGACAGAAAGAGTTTATTGGAATCTTAAAAGATTATGATAAAGATACAGTTACCATTGAATATGAAGACGGCGAGACGATGACATTTGATAAAGCAGACATCGCACTGATCCGTCTGGCGTTCGATTTCTAGTGACAGGAGGAAGAAGGAAATGAATACCGAATTATTAGAAGCACTTACAATTCTTGAAGAGGAAAAAGATATCAGCAGAGATACTCTGATGGATGCCATTGAGAATTCACTGATCAATGCATGTAAGAATCATTTCGGAAAAGCAGACAATATCAAAGTAATTATGGATAAGGAGACATGCGATTACACTCTGATCCAGGAGAAGACCGTTGTAGAAGAAGTAGAGGACAAAGTAGAACAGATCAGTCTTGCAGATGCGAAGATGATCGATCCTTCTTATGAGATCGGTGACATCGTACAGATCCCGGTTGAGTCCAAATCTTTCGGACGTATCGCAACACAGAATGCAAAGAACCTGATTCTTCAGAAGATCCGCGAAGAAGAAAGAAAAGTTGTATATGATCAGTACTTTGAAAAAGAAAAAGATATCGTGACAGGTGTGGTTCAGAGATATATTGGCAAGAATGTCAGTGTAAACCTTGGAAAAGCAGATGCGATCCTTACTGAGAATGAGCAGGTAAAAGGTGAGAAATTCGAGCCGACAGAGCGTATCAAACTTTACGTTGTAGAGGTGAAGAACACGACAAAAGGACCAAAGATCCTTGTATCAAGAACACATCCGGAACTGGTTAAGCGTCTTTTTGAGGCGGAAGTAACCGAGGTGCGTGATGGTATTGTAGAGATCAAGAGCATTGCAAGAGAAGCAGGTTCCCGTACCAAGATCGCAGTATGGTCTAACGACCCGGATGTAGATCCGGTTGGAGCATGCGTTGGTATGAACGGTGCCAGAGTCGGAGCCGTTGTAAATGAACTCCGCGGTGAAAAGATTGATATCATCAACTGGAGTGATAACCCGGCAATCCTGATCGAGAATGCACTCAGCCCGGCGAAGGTTATTTCTGTAATGGCTGATCCGGATGAGAGAACAGCAAGTGTAATTGTACCGGATTACCAGCTTTCACTTGCAATCGGTAAAGAAGGTCAGAATGCACGTCTTGCAGCAAGACTGACCGGATATAAGATCGATATCAAGAACGAAACACAGGCGATCGAGTCTGGCGAACTTCCGGCAGATTATATGAATATGGCTGAGAATTATGAAGATGATTATCAGGAGGAAGAGTATTCAGACGAAGAATATTCTGCTGATGAAGAATCAGAGGAAGAAGTAGCAGATGATCTTGATCTGTATGAAGAATAGACAGAGGTGATTATTTGAGTACGACCAAAAAGATCCCGATGCGTAAATGCGTGGGATGTCAGGAAATGAAGAATAAAAAAGAAATGCTGCGTGTTCTGAAAACAGCAGAAGGCGAATTCATTCTGGACGCAACCGGACGTAAGAACGGGCGCGGGGCATATCTGTGCTTTTCCGGAAAATGTTTGCAGGAAGCAATAAAGAATAAAGGACTGGAACGTTCTTTCAAACAGGCGATACCAAAAGAGATATACGAAAATCTGGAAAAGGAGCTGGAGCAGCTTGAACATGAATAGAGCATTATCGATGATCAGTCTGGCGACCAAAGCCGGCAAGACAAAGAGCGGGGAATTCATGACAGAAAAAGAAGTCAAGGAAGGACGCGCGCATCTGGTGATTGTGGCAGACGACGCATCGGACAATACAAAAAAGAAATTTCAGAACATGTGTGATTTTTATAAAGTGCCAATATACTTTTTTGAAGATAAAGATACCCTGGGCCATGCGATGGGAAAAGAGTTCCGCGCTTCGCTTGCAGTAACAGATGCAGGGTTTGCAAAAGGAATCAGAAAACATCTGGATATGGAAGAAGGATAATAGGAACTGTATACAGGAGGTAGATTTATGGCAAAATTAAGAGTATATGAACTGGCAGAACAGATGAATAAGACAAACAAAGAAATACTCTCTATATTAAAAGATAAAGGAATTGAGGTGGCAAGTCATATGAGTACACTTTCAGATGAACAGATTGATGCAGTAAAAAGTGAAAAAACTTCTGAAGATACCCCGAAGAAGAAAAATATCGTTCAGGTTTTCAGACCGCAGAACTCACAGGGCGGCGGAAGAGGCCGTAATGGTCAGGGACGCCAGCAGGGCAGTCGAAACGGACAGCGCTCGCAAGGCATTGGAAATGGTCAGGGACGCCCACAGGGCAATGGAAACAGACAGGAACGCCCACAGAATGGTAACAGCCAGGGACGCCCTCAGGGAAATGGTCAGGGACGTCCGCAGAACGGAAACAGACAGGAACGCCCGCAGGGTAATGGAAATGGCCAGGGACGTCCGCAGAACGGAAACAGACAGGATCGTCCGCAGGGAGAAAACCGTGATAACAACAGACAGCGCAGAAATCCAAATGGGCCAAGAAACGGTCAGGATCAGAGACAGGGACGCCCGGGTGATGGAAGAAGAGATGGCGGATTCCAGAACCGCGGAGACAGAAGAGATAATCGAGATAACCGTGATAACAGAGACGGAAGAGAGATGCGTGATGGCGGACGCCGTGACGACAGAAGAAAATCCAGCCCGTCTATTCCGGCACCTGCAATCGCAGAACAGAAACCAAGCCGCAATAAACCAAAAGATGCGCACAAGAAGAAAGAATATAACAGAAATGAAGAGAACGAAGACAGACTGCAGAAAGGCAAAAAGGGCAAAAACAATAACGCTCAGCCGAAAATGGTAAAACCACAGCCGAAGAAAGAGGTTGTGGAGGAGCAGATCAAGCAGATCACAATTCCGGAAGTACTTACAATCCAGGAACTTGCAGATGCAATGAAGATCCAGCCATCTGTAATCGTTAAGAAACTCTTCATGCAGGGCAAGATTGTAACAGTCAACCAGGAAATTGATTACGAGACAGCTGAAGAAATCGCTCTGGAATTCGATGTGCTCTGTGAAAAAGAAGAAGTAGTCGATGTGATCGAAGAACTTCTGAAAGAAGACGAAGAAGACGAAAAGAAAATGAAGAAACGTCCGCCGGTAGTCTGCGTTATGGGACACGTTGACCACGGTAAAACCTCTCTTCTTGACAAGATCCGTGATACCCATGTCATCGCAGGAGAAGCAGGTGGAATCACACAGCATATCGGTGCTTCAGTTGTGGAAATCAACGGTGAGAAAATCACCTTCCTCGATACACCGGGACATGAAGCATTTACCGCAATGCGTATGCGTGGTGCAAATTCTACCGATATTGCAATCCTGGTTGTTGCAGCAGATGACGGTGTCATGCCGCAGACTGTAGAAGCGATCAACCATGCAAAGGCAGCAGGGATCGAGATCGTAGTTGCGATCAACAAGATCGACAAGCCAAGTGCCAATATCGACCGTGTAAAACAGGAACTGACCGAATATGAACTGATTCCGGAAGACTGGGGCGGAAGCACCATCTGTGTACCGGTATCTGCTCATACAGGAGAAGGAATCAAAGAGCTTCTGGAAATGGTTCTTCTTACCGCAGAAGTGATGGAACTGAAAGCAAATCCGAACCGCCGCGCAAGAGGTCTTGTAATTGAGGCTGAGCTTGACAAAGGAAAAGGACCGGTTGCAACCGTTCTTGTACAGAAGGGTACACTCCGTGTCGGAGATCCGATCGCAGCAGGTTCTGCATATGGTAAAGTACGTGCCATGATGGATGACCAGGGACGCCGTGTAAAAGAAGCAGGTCCTTCTATGCCGGTTGAGATCCTCGGTCTTAATGATGTGCCGAATGCAGGTGAAGTATTTGTTGGCTGCAAGAATGATAAAGATGCAAGAAGCTTTGCAGAGACGTTCATCAGTCAGAACAAGATCAAGAAACTGGAAGAAACCAAGTCCAAGATGTCTCTGGATGATCTGTTCAACCAGATCCAGGAAGGCAACTTAAAAGAACTTGGAATCGTTGTAAAAGCAGACGTACAGGGATCTGTAGAAGCGATCAAGCAGAGCCTTGTCAAACTTTCCAATGAAGAAGTCGTTGTCAAGATCATCCATGGTGGTGTTGGTGCGATCAATGAATCTGACGTTACGCTTGCAGCAGCATCCAATGCGATCATTATCGGATTCAATGTACGTCCGGACGCAACTGCAAAGGAAACGGCAGAACGTGAAGGCGTTGATGTGAGACTGTACCGTGTCATCTACAATGCGATCGAAGACGTTGAATCAGCCATGAAGGGTATGCTTGAGCCTGTATTTGAAGAAAAGGTACTTGGCCATGCCGAAGTACGTCAGACATTCAAGGCTTCCGGAGTCGGAACAATTGCAGGATCTTATGTCCTTGACGGTACATTTGAACGTGACTGCCAGGCAAGAATCGTTCGTGACGGCGTTGTGATCTATGATGGAAAGCTTGCTTCATTAAAGCGTTTCAAAGATGATGTGAAGGAAGTTAAAGCCGGATATGAATGTGGTTTCGTATTTGAACGTTTCAACGATGTCAAAGAAGGAGACCAGGTAGAAGCATTCAAGATGGTGGAAGTTCCTAGATAAAGAAGGGTAGAAAATGAGAAAAAACAGCATTAAGAATACAAGAGTAAATGCAGAGGTACAGCGTGAACTGAGTACTATTCTGCGTGGAGGGATCAAGGATCCGCGTGTTGCACCGATGACTTCGGTTGTAGCGGTAGAGGTTGCTCCGGATCTTAAAACCTGCAAAGCATATATCAGTGTCCTGGGCGATGAAAAAGCCCAGGCTGATACCCTGAAGGGATTACAGAGCGCAGAAGGCTATATCCGCCGCGAACTTGCTCATACACTGAATATGCGTAACACACCGGAGATCAAGTTCGTACTGGATCAGTCCATTGAATATGGTGTCCGGATGTCAAAGAAAATTGATGATGTAACAAGAGATTTACGGGAAGAGGATGATTAGTATGTTATTAGATGCAATTTCTAAAGCCGGGACGATCGCACTTGGCGGACATGTCCGCCCGGATGGGGACTGTGCAGGTTCCTGCATGGGATTGTATAACTATGTCAGAGAGAATTTTCCTGAAAAAGAGATCGATGTTTATCTGGAAGAGCTTCCGAATACACTGAAGTTCATGAAAAATACAGATAAGATCCGGCATGAAGTGACGGAAGAAAAAACCTATGATCTGTTTATTGCACTGGATTGCGGGGATATGGGAAGACTTGGATTTTCGGCAGTCCTTTTCAAAAAAGCGGCAGTAAGATTCTGTGTAGATCATCATGTGAGCAACCAGAGTTTTGCAGATCAGAACTATATCATGCCAGATGCAAGCTCGACAAGTGAGCTGATCTACAATCTGCTGGATTATGGGAAGATGTCTGTGGAGACTGCCGAGTGCCTTTACACAGGAATGGTGCATGATACCGGTGTGTTCCGTTATTCCTGTACCCATCCGTCGACCATGCGCGCAGCAGCAGCACTGATGGAAAAAGGGATCGATTTTACAAAAATAATTACAGAGACTTTTGATGAAAAGACCTATGCACAGAACCAGATTCTGGGGCGTGCATTGTTGGAAAGCTTTCTTTTTATGGACGGAAGATGTATTGTATCTTACGTTACAAAAGAAGAGATGGATTTCTACCAGGTAAAAGCGAAACATCTGGATGGAATCGTAAGCCAGCTGAAACTCACAAAAGGTATCGATGTTGCAATTTTTATGTATGAGCTTGAACATGGAACCTTTAAGGTAAGTCTGCGATCCAGTGAAAAGATAGATGTAAGTGTAGTTGCAAGCTATTTTGGCGGCGGCGGACACGCAAGGGCAGCCGGATTCTCCATGACTGCCACACCACATGATATCATCAACAATCTGGCAAGAAGACTGGAACTTCAGTTTAACAGTGGGAGCGAAGCGGAATGATACATGGCGTGCTGAATGTATATAAAGAAAAAGGCTATACGTCCCATGATGTGGTTGCAAAGCTGCGTGGGATCGTAAAGCAGAAAAAGATTGGGCATACCGGAACCCTTGATCCGGATGCCGAAGGAGTACTTCCGGTCTGCTTTGGGAAAGCAACAAAGCTTTGTGACCTGCTGACAGATAAAGATAAAACCTATCAGGCGGTTCTTCTTCTCGGTCAGGTGACGGATACACAGGATACTTCCGGTCAGGTTCTGGAAAAACATAGCACAGAAGATCTGACCAATGAAAAAGTGGAAAATGTGATCCGCAGCTTTGAGGGAGAATACGATCAGATTCCGCCGATGTATTCGGCACTCAAAGTTAACGGGAAAAAGCTTTATGAGCTTGCCAGAGAGGGCAAAGAAGTAGAGCGGAAAGCACGAAGAATCACGATTCATGAGATCCGGATTCTGGAGATCAATCTTCCGGAGGTAAAACTGGAAGTGACCTGTTCAAAGGGAACGTATATCCGTACACTGTGTCATGATATCGGTCAGAAGCTTGGCTGTGGCGGATGCATGAAAGAGCTTTTGAGAACACGTGTAGAGCGGTTTGGACTTGAAGACAGTATCCGGCTCGGTGAAATTGCACAGCTTCAGAAAGAAGGGATTCTGGAGGAGAAGATTATCGCGATAGATGAAATGTTTCCAACGTATGCACAGGTCGTACTGCCACCAAAAACGGCCGCGGCAGTACGGAACGGGAATAGTTTCAGAAAAAGAGATATTTCACAGGAAACAGCATTAAAGGAGTATGAGAACGATGAGAGAGTCCGCGTGTACGATGAATCGCATCAGTTTATTGCGATTTACTGTTACTGCAGGAAAGACGATCTCTTCAAGATTGTAAAAATGTTTTTTGATGGAAATGAAAAAAAGTAATTAAAGAGGAAAGAACATGGACTATATCAGAGGTCTGGAAGCCTATCAGGATTCCAGAGAGGCAGCAATCACACTTGGCAAATTTGATGGAGTTCACAGAGGACATCAGAAGCTGATCAAAAAAGTATGTCAGCTGAAGGCGAAAAAAGGCGTTCGTTCTGTTGTGTTTGCATTTGATATGAATCCGCTTTATGAAAAGCTTGGAAAATCAAGAGAAGGGATCATGTCCAATGAGGAGCGCAGATGTCTTCTGGACGGGAAAGTAGATGTACTGCTGGAATGCCCGTTTTCCGAAGATGTCACAAGTATGTCGGCAGAGGATTTCATCAGGAAGATCCTGATTGAAAAAATTCATGCCCGGTATATTGTGATCGGAACGGATTTCCACTTTGGGCATGACAAGCGTGGTGATGCAAAAATGCTTGCAGAATATGCCGATGTGTATGGATATGAACTTTTTGTGATTGAAAAAGAGATGTACGGAAAACGGGAGATCAGCAGCAGCTATGTCCGGGAAGAGCTTCGGAAGGGAAATATGGAAGCTGTGAATGATATGCTGGGGTATGCATATACTGTACGGGGAAAAGTAGAGCATGGCAGGCAGCTGGGCAGAAAACTGGGATTTCCGACACTGAATGTACATCCGTCAAGGGATAAACTTCTTCCACCGAACGGAGTTTATCTGGATAGTGTGAGGATTGATGGAATCTGGTACAACGGAATCGGTAATGTCGGGTTTAAGCCAACGGTATCCGATGAGAACCGGATGCTGATCGAGAGTAATCTGCTGGATTACAGTGGTGATGCCTACGGAAAAGAGGTAGAGATCCAGCTTTATCATTTTAAGAGACCGGAGCAGAAGTTTGAATCGGTAGAAATGATGAAGGCACAGATCGATCAGGATATTGCTTACGCAAAAGAATTTTTCCGTTATCATCATAAGAAATAACAGAGCCGGTGAAAAAGCTCCGGAAATGCGATTATTTACAGGCAGCCTGTGAACAGGAATATGAAAACCTGCCAGATGCGGGAAAGATAAAATCCTTCTTGACAGGATTCGGGGCATATGGTACACTAGGCAAGTATGAAAAACCGATGTTCGGCAGATGGAATCTCCAACCACTGCTTAATATCAGGCAATTAACAGTATATTTAGGAGGTAGTGACAAATGATCACAAAAGAAATGAAAGAACAGATTATTAAAGAATACGGAAGAACAGAAGGAGATACAGGATCTCCGGAAGTACAGGTAGCTCTTCTTACAGCAAGAATCAATGATCTTACAGATCACTTCAAAGCTAATCCGAAGGATCACCACTCAAGAAGAGGACTTCTTAAGATGGTTGGACAGAGAAGAGGACTTCTTGCATACCTTAAGAAGAATGACATTGAAAGATATCGTTCACTGATCGAAAGATTAGGTTTAAGAAAGTAAGACGTATTTTACAGGGAGCGAAAGGCATCAGCTGGATGTCTTCGCTCCCTGTTTGTTTACGCAAACAATGAGCCGAACCGGTACAACATGCATCATCCATGCCAATCAGCATAGTGATTGACATGGGAGTGACCAATAACCGTGTTTTGCCACATTTTAAAGTTAGTTATATAGAATCTTGCAAGAGATGTAAGGATATGATATAATACAAAAGATTGTGGGTAGAGATTGCGTCCGAGACCACTGAAAAGTATATTTTGAGAAGTGTATTTTTCAGTAGTTTCGGAGATTTTACCCGTCAGATAAACAGATAAAAAAGGAGAACATTTATGTACAAAAAGTTTGAAATGGAACTTGCAGGCCGTACACTCCGCGTAGATGTTGGAAGAGTTGCCAAACAGGCGAACGGCGCAGTACTTATGCATTATGGTGATACAGTTGTGCTTTCAACAGCAACTGCATCCGACAAACCAAGAGAAGGAATTGACTTCTTCCCGCTCAGCGTTGAATACAATGAGAAGCTTTATGCAGTAGGAAAGATCCCGGGAGGATTTAACAAGAGAGAAGGAAAGGCATCAGAAAATGCTGTTCTTACCTGCCGTGTGATCGACCGTCCGATGAGACCGCTTTTCCCGAAGGATTACAGAAATGATGTAACTTTGGAGAACCTGGTTCTCTCTGTTGAACAGGACTGCTCACCAGAGCTTACCGCTATGCTTGGATCAGCGATTGCAACTGCTATTTCTGATATCCCGTTCGATGGTCCGACAGCTTCTACCCAGGTAGGACTTGTTGACGGAGAACTGGTATTCAATCCAACCGCAGAGCAGAAAGAAAAGTCCGACCTTGCACTGACTGTTGCATCTACAAGAGAAAAGGTAATCATGATTGAAGCCGGAGCAAATGAAGTACCGGAAGCTAAGATGCTCGAAGCCATCTTCGCGGCGCATGAAGTGAATCAGAAAGTCATCGCATTCATCGACCAGATCGTTGCAGAATGTGGAAAACCAAAACATGATTATGTAAGCTTTGCAGTACCGGAAGAACTCTTTGAAGCGATTCAGAAGATCGTAACACCGGAAGAGATGGAAGTTGCAGTATTCACAGATGACAAGCAGACAAGAGAAGAAAATATCCGTAAGATCACAGAAAAGCTGGAAGAAGCTTTTGCTGATAACGAAGAATGGCTTGCCAAACTTGGTGAAGCTGTATATCAGTACCAGAAGAAGGTTGTCCGCAAGATGATCCTCAAAGACCACAAGCGTCCGGACGGTCGTGCAATCGAAGAAATCCGTCCACTTGCCGCAGAAATTGACCTGATCCCGAGAGTACATGGTTCTGCTATGTTTACACGTGGACAGACACAGATCTGTACCATCACCACACTGGCTCCGCTTTCAGAAGCACAGAAGGTAGACGGACTGGATGAATCTGAGACATCCAAGAGATATATGCATCACTATAACTTCCCGTCATACTCTGTAGGTGAGACAAGACCTTCCAGAGGACCGGGACGTCGTGAGATTGGACATGGAGCCCTTGCTGAGAGAGCACTGGTACCGGTACTTCCGTCAGAGGAAGAATTCCCGTATGCGATCCGTACCGTATCTGAGACATTTGAATCTAACGGTTCTACTTCTCAGGCAAGTGTATGTGCATCTTCTATGTCACTTATGGCGGCCGGTGTACCAATCAAATCTGCAGTTGCAGGTATCTCATGTGGTCTGGTAACAGGTGCTACTGACGATGATTATCTGGTACTTACAGATATTCAGGGGCTGGAAGATTTCTTCGGAGATATGGACTTCAAGGTAGCAGGTACACATAAAGGTATCACAGCGATCCAGATGGATATTAAGATCCACGGACTGACAAGACCGATCATCGAAGAAGCAATTGCACGTACAAGAAAAGCAAGAGTTTACATTCTGGATGAAGTTATGGCTAAGACAATCGCTGAGCCAAGAGCACAGGTTGGCAAGTATGCACCGAAGATCATTCAGATGAATATTGATCCGGCTAAGATCGGTGAAGTTGTAGGTCAGAGAGGAAAGACCATCAACGCAATCATCGAAAAGACAGGCGTTAAGATTGATATCACAGATGAAGGAAGCGTATCTATCTGTGGCGTAGATGCAGACAGCATGGAACAGGCAAGAAAGATGATCGCTACCATCGTAACAGACTTCGAGGCAGGAATGGTTCTTGAAGGTGATGTTGTAAGCATCAAAGAATTCGGCGCATTCATCGAATTTGCACCGGGCAAAGAAGGAATGGTACACATTTCCAAAATCGCTAAGCAGAGAATCGACCATGTAGAAGATGTTCTTTCTATCGGAGATCACGTCAAAGTGGTTTGCCTTGGAAAAGACAAGATGGGACGTTTGAGCTTCAGCATCAAAGATGTTGCAGAATAAAGTTTTATAAAATCAGAAGGACTTTACCAGTATCGGTAGAGTCCTTTTTTAGTTCTATTTTTCTCCTGCCTTCCATATACATTTTTTAAAGAGAGGTGGACAAGATGAGAAGAGAAAAGAAAGATCAAATTCTGGCGGTGCTTCCGGAGAAAATCCGAGGGATTCTGTTGAATCATGGACTGGATTTTGAGAAGATCCAGGAGATCCGGCTTCGGGAAGAGCAGCCGCTTGCAGTGAAAAAAGAGGGAAAGGAAGAACTTTTTACTCATCGGGTGACAAAAGAAGAATTGCGTGAAACGATGGAATATGTATCCAATTATTCCCTGTATGCCTATGAAAATGAACTGCGCCAGGGGTTTCTGACGATTGAAGGAGGGCATCGGGTCGGAATTTCCGGGAAAATTATTTCGGAAAAGGAACAGATCCGGAATTTTCAGTATATTACATCGATCAATATCCGAATCTGCCATGAGATTACAGGTTGTGCGAATAAGCTGTTTCCTGTGATCCTTGAAAAAGGAAGACTTTGCCATACCATGATCATTTCCCCACCAGGTGGAGGAAAGACTACACTTTTGCGGGATCTGGTGCGGCAGATTTCGGATGGGAACCGCTGGGTGGAAGGAAGAAATGTGGGTGTGGTGGATGAACGTTCAGAGATTGGAGGATGCTACCGTGGCGTGCCACAGAACCAGCTTGGGATGCGGACAGATATTCTGGACAACTGCCCGAAAGCAGAAGGAATGATGATGCTGGTGCGGTCCATGGCGCCGGAGGTGATCGCGGCAGATGAGATCGGGACAGCGAAGGATGTAGAGGCAATCGAGTACGCCATGCACTGTGGGGCAACCATGCTGACGACGGTGCATGGTTCCGGTATGGATGAGATCCGTGAAAAGCCACTGGTCAGCAATCTGGTAAAGGAAAGATGCTTTGCCAGATATGTTGTGATGAAATCCGGGAAACATGTAGGAGAAATTGAAGGGATTTATAACGAACGGGGAGAAAAACTGTGTATCTGAAAATGGTCGGATGCCTGGGAATTGTGGCGGCGACATCCGGCTATGGATACAGCAGGGGAATGGAATATCAGAGGCAGATCACGGATACCGGAGAGCTGCAAAGAGTGATAAGGCAGCTTGCGGGAGAAATGGAGTATACTTATGCACCACTCGCCCAGGTATGCGCTTCTGTTTCCCGAAGATGCAGTCAGAACTACAGGATCTGGTTGGAACATCTGGCAAAAGAATTGGAGATGCCGTCAAGAAGTCTTGCAATAATCTGGGAGAGGTGCTGCGAAAGTGATCTTGAATGTCTGCTCCTTGGCAGGGAGGAAAGGGTACGTCTGCATGAGCTTGGGATGCAGCTTGGCAGCCTGGATAAGAAGCAGGAAACGCAGATTTTCTTGCAGTATGCAGAATTTCTGGAAGAAAAAAGAGGCGGTCTTTTAAAAGAAATTCAGGAAAAACGGAGGCTTTGCAATCTGCTGGGTGTTACAGCAGGGCTTTTCCTGACAATTTTGATTCTGTAAATAGGAGCGAAACATGAGTGTAAATCTGATATTTAAAATTGCGGCAGTCGGGATTCTGGTTTCTGTCCTGGGACAGGTGCTGAAACACAGCGGAAGAGAAGAACAGGCATTTCTCACAAGCCTTGCAGGACTGCTCCTGGTTTTATTCTGGATCCTTCCTTATATTTCAGATCTGTTTGACGATATCAGACGGCTCTTTGCTCTGTAAAGGAGGGAAAAGATGAGTATCCTTAAGGCAGCCTGCATCGGGATTGCAGGAACTTTCCTGGCATTACAATTTCAAAATACCAGAAAAGAGTATGGGATCTATCTGGGGATTGCGGTCAGCATTTTCCTTTTTCTCGGAATGAGCCGGAATCTGTCGGTGATCCGGGAAACTTTGGAATTGGTTGGCAGCTTTGTAAAGATCGATGCGGTATATCTGACGGCAATGCTGAAAATCCTGGGTGTGACCTATCTGGCGGAATTTGCGGCAGCAATCTGCAAGGATGCCGGTTATCAGACGATCGCCGGGCAGATCGAGGTCTTTGCAAGGCTCAGTATACTTGCAATAGGAATGCCGATATTAAAAGCACTGCTTCTTGCAATCCGCGAACTTGGACAGTAAAAGGGAAGAAAAATGAAACATTATTTTCAGAAATATGGCATAGCATGCATGATCGGACTTGTAATCTTCGTACTGATACTGCCGGTACAGGTATTTGCGGCAGGGGAAGATTCCTCTTCGGAAAACAACCGGACAGAAGATAATATGACAGAAACGGATCTGGAAAAAACACAGGAGGAAACAGAGCAGAAAATCTGGGAGCTGACAGAGGTAAAGGATCTGGATACGGCAATCCGAAAACTGTTCCCGGAAGAAAAACTGCATTTTCAGGATCTTGTTGAGTCTGTGATCCGGCAGGATGAGAACCTGTCTGCCGGACAGATCAGAAACTTTGTGACGGATCAGTTTTTCTATGTGCTGAAGGTCAATAAACCGGTGCTTGCATCTATCATTTTTCTGGTGCTGATCGCAGCGGTTTTTTCCAACTTTTCGGAAGTGTTTCAGAACTGCCAGATCTCACAGACCGCCTTTTTTCTGGTATACCTGTCTGTGATTACAGTCGGCATACGGAATTTTCAGGCAGCAGCCGTAGAGGTACAGCATGGACTCGAAAATCTGATCCTCTTTATGCGAGTACTCTGTCCTGTCTACTTTGTCTGTATGGCAGTCGCAGTGGGAAGTATTTCTGCGATCGCATTTTATAATCTGGCGCTTTTCCTGATTTTTCTTGTGGAACTTGTGATTTTGAAATGGATCGTTCCGTTGATCCAGATCGCACTTCTGATGGAAATCTTGAACAATCTGACGGAGGAGGAATTTCTTTCTAAGGCAGCGGAACTTTTGCGACTTGTAATCGGATGGAGTCTGAAAAGTCTGCTTGCCCTGGTGACGGGGATCGGGTTTATCGAGCGGATAATCAGTCCGGCGGCAGATCAGGTGAAAAGGAGTGTCTGGACAAAGGGCGTGGGAATGATTCCAGGAATCGGTGATGTAGTCAGCGGGACAAGCGAAGTCGTGCTTGGAAGTGCGGTCCTTTTAAAAAATGGAGTTGGAATTGCAGGGGCACTGCTTGTAACGGGAGTTGTGATGATCCCGGTCATCAATATGGGAATTCTGACGCTTCTTTACAAAGGAACGGCGGCACTTATCCAGCCGGTGTCTGATAAACGGATCGTGGAGGCCATCAGTTTTACCGGTGAAGGTTATCATATGCTGCTAAAGACGGTGCTTGCGACGGCGGTCCTGTTTCTGGTGACACTTGCAGTTGCGGCATCGGCAGCTTCGTAGGAGGAATAAAATGATACAGCTGGTTTACAGGTGGATGCAGAATCTCGCCGTTTATATGCTTCTTGTAACCGCATTTTTGCAGGCACTTCCAGAGAATAGCTACCGGAAATATGTCCGTTTTTTCTGCGGACTTCTTCTGACAGTTCTGCTTGCCCAGCCGGTTCTGGACCTTATGGGGGAAGCCGGACAGGTAACGGAGCTGTATCGGACGGCGGAGTATGAGCAGATGATAAAAGAGATGGAGTATGCGGCGGATTTGCTCGAAAAGGGCGGTGAATGAAGATGTTTGAAATCCGTAAAATAAAAAAAGACAAGTGGCTGATCATATTGCTTGTCGGACTGCTTCTGGTTGTGATCGCGATGCCTGTTTCCGATATAAAATCAGACCAGACACAGGATGAACAGCAGGTGCAGAAGGCGGAAAATGCATCGGAGGATACTTATGCAGATGCACTGGAAACACGGCTGGAAAATGCACTTGCAAAAGTAGAAGGAGTTGGAAATGTAAAGGTGATGATCACTCTGGCTTCTTCCTCGGAAAAGGTAGTGGAAAAGGACCAGGAGATGACAAGTGAGGTGCAGGAAGGGGAGAGCGGAGGAAAAAATACCAGTTCTTCAGAGACGGCAGTTTATGCAAACGGAAATGGAGAAGAAACGCCATATGTGAAACAGGAATTAAGTCCCCGGATAGAAGGTGTTCTCGTAATTGCAGATGGCGGAGATAATGCCATCGTGATTGAAAATATCACAGAGGCTGTGCAGGCATTATTCGGAGTAGACACGCATAAGATAAAAGTAATGAAGCATAACTAAAAAAGAATCTTATAGGAGGAAGGCTAGTGAAAAAAGTATTTAAGAAAAATCAGATTGTGATTGCGGTTCTTGCGGTGATGATCGCTGCGGCAGGATATCTGAACTATTCCGGAAAAATTTTTGGCTCGAAAAACAAAACAGCAGAGACGGGAAGCGAGATGGCAAATAAGGAACTTCTGGATATTTCGGATCAGGACACAGGAGGTGACAGCTCCCTCCAGACAGCGGATAACGATCAGGTGGACGGAAATCCGGGAGAGGCGGTGCTGACAAATGGATCAGTCAGTGCGCTTGTAGCACAGACAAAAGTGAACCGGGAGCAGGTGCGGGCAAAAAACAAAGAAACCCTGCAGGCGATCATTGATAATGCAGATATCGCAGAAGACCAGAAAGCAGATGCAGTTGCGCAGATGGTGGAGATGACACAGCGCGCCGAACAGGAGGTTGCAATTGAGACTCTGCTTGCCAGCAAAGGCTTTCAGGATGCGGTGGTAAGTCTTACCGAAGAATCCGCAGATGTGGTTGTTGATGTGGCGGATCTGTCGGATGCAAAACGGGCACAGATCGAGGATATTGTCACACGTAAAGCAGAGGTAAATGCTGCAAATGTGGTGATCACACCGATCCATGAAAGTACAAATACGAGTGAATCAGGGGATTGATATTATAGCAAAAATACCATATAATAAGAGTTTGAGTGACATTGAGAAAATAGTAGGAGTAGAATAACATGGCAGATTTTACGAATGAGATAAAGAAAAGAAGAACATTTGCGATCATTTCCCATCCGGATGCAGGTAAGACTACCCTGACAGAGAAGTTTCTGTTATATGGTGGGGCAATCAATCAGGCAGGTTCTGTAAAAGGAAAGGCAACAGCGAAACATGCGGTTTCAGACTGGATGGAGATTGAAAAAGAAAGAGGTATTTCGGTAACATCTTCTGTCCTGCAGTTCCAGTATGAAGGTTATTGCATCAATATTCTGGATACACCGGGACATCAGGATTTCTCGGAAGATACTTATCGTACTCTTATGGCGGCCGATTCGGCGGTTATGGTGATCGATGGATCAAAAGGTGTGGAGGCACAGACAAGAAAGCTGTTCAAAGTCTGCGTCATGCGTCATATTCCGATTTTTACATTTATCAATAAAATGGACCGTGAAGCGATGGATACCTTTGAATTACTGGATGATATTGAAAAGGAACTGGGGATCGCTACCTGTCCGATCAACTGGCCGATCGGTTCCGGAAAAGAATTCCGCGGCGTATTTGACCGGAACAGCAGAGAACTGGAGATTTTCTCAGATACCAAGAAAGGAACCTCGATCGGGGAAGTTGAGAAGGTTTCCATCGACAGTGAGGAAGCAAAGAGCATCGTAAGTGAAGCACAGTTTGCACAGCTGGAAGAAGAGATTGAGCTTCTGGACGGAGCGAGTGCGGAATTTGACCAGGAGATGGTCAGCAAAGGAGAACTCTCTCCGGTATTTTTCGGATCAGCTCTGACCAACTTCGGTGTGGAGACCTTTCTTCAGCATTTCCTTAAAATGACGACTTCGCCGCTTCCGAGAATGTCCGACAAAGGATTGATCGATCCGATGAAAGAAGAAGATTTCTCCGCATTTGTGTTTAAGATTCAGGCAAATATGAATAAGGCACACCGGGACAGAATCGCATTTATGCGTATCTGTTCCGGTGAGTTCAAGGCAGGCATGGATGTCTTCCATATCCAGGGAGGCAGGAAAGTCCGTCTGTCACAGCCACAGCAGATGATGGCGAGTGAACGCCACATGATCGATACCGCTTATGGTGGAGACATCATCGGTGTATTTGATCCTGGTATCTTCTCCATTGGAGATACACTGACCAATTCAGCGGAAAAATTTGCATACGAAGGAATTCCGACTTTCGCACCGGAACATTTTGCCAGAGTACGCCAGGTGGATACGATGAAGAGAAAGCAGTTCATCAAGGGAATCAACGAGATCGCGCAGGAAGGCGCGATCCAGATTTTCCAGGAATTCAACACCGGTATGGAAGAGATCATCGTCGGTGTAGTCGGTGTCTTGCAGTTTGATGTATTAAAATACCGTCTGGAAAATGAATATAACGTGGAGATCCGTCTGGAACCACTTCCATATGAACATATCCGCTGGATCGAGAATGAAGAAATCAATATGGACAAGCTGGTCGGCACATCCGATATGAAGAAGATCAAGGACCTGAAAGGCAGACCGCTTCTTCTGTTTGTCAACAGCTGGAGCATCCGTATGGTGCTGGAACGAAACGAAGGACTGAAACTTTCCGAATTCGGACGTTCCTAAAAAACTTTCCAATAAGGATCTTTTATGTTACAATGAACGCATAGCGACGAGCGCAGGACTGGGTGGAAAATGATCGGCTGCTTGCAGACGGATCATTTTCAAGCCAGGACTATGTGAGTGCAACGAACATCGAGGAACCGAAAGGTTCCGAGATGAGCGCGAGGAGCGGAAGAACCGCAGACAGGAGGACTTATAATGAGTAAAGAAGAGAGAAATACCTATAAGATAGAATCAGATGAGAACCTCGGAGAAGTACAGATTGCTGATGAAGTAGTTGCAATTATCGCAGGACTTGCAGCAATGGAGGTAGAGGGGGTATCTTCCATGGCAGGAAATGCAACCAGAGAACTGATCGCAAAGCTTGGAATGAAGAGCCTTTCCAAAGGAGTAAAGGTAGACGTGCTGGAAGGTATCGTTACCGTATCCCTTGCTCTGAACCTCAAATATGGTAGCAGTATCAAAGATACTACTTTAAAGGTACAGGAAAAAGTAAAGGCAGCAATCGAGAATATGACAGGTCTTACCGTTGCAGACGTAAACATCCGTGTTGCAGGTGTGGACATGCCGGAAGAAGAATAATTGGAGAGGGAACATGCGAAGAAGTAAAGTCAGAGAACATATATTTAAAATGCTCTTCAGCATCGGATTTGATGCGGCTGATGCAGACGAACAGATCGAACTGTATCTGGAACAGGTAGAAGAAGCGAGTGAGGAAGAACGCGGATATATGCGCAAAAAGGTCAAAGATATCGTAGCACACGAAGAAGAAATCGATGCGATGATCAATGAACATACAACCGGTTGGAAAACCGGACGTATGAATAAAGTGGATCTTTCTGTTCTTCGTCTTGCCGTATATGAGATGAAGTGGGATGACGAAGTGCCGGTCAAAGTAGCGATCAATGAAGCAGTTGAGCTGGCAAAGAATTTTTCAGGAGATGAGGGACCGGCATTTGTCAACGGTGTACTCGGAAAGCTTGCATAAGAATCAGAAATCATGCGAAATGTATATACTGTAAAACAGGTCAATGCGTACATTAAGAATATGTTTACGCAAGACTTTATGTTGAATCGAATTTATATCAAAGGGGAAGTGTCAAACTGTAAGTACCATACTTCAGGACATCTGTACTTTTCACTGAAAGATGAGTCCGGAACGATTGCCTGTGTTATGTTTGCCGGGCAGCGCAGCGGGCTTTCTTTTCGTATGCAGGAAGGGCAGCAGGTAATCGTGCTTGGAAGCGTCAGCGTCTATGAAAGAGATGGCAGATATCAGGTTTATGCAAAGGAGATCGTACTGGATGGTGCGGGACTTCTTTATGAAAAATTTATGAAGCTCAAAAAAGAGCTGGAAGAAATGGGAATGTTTGCGCCGGAATATAAAAAGCCGATTCCGAAATATGTGCGGACAGTTGGTGTTGTAACGGCACCAACCGGAGCGGCAGTGCGCGATATTATCAACATTACCAGGCGGAGAAATCCATATGTGCAGATTCTTCTGTATCCGGCACTGGTACAGGGGGATGGCGCATCTGAAAGTGTGGTACGGGGAATCCGTGCACTGGAGGAAGCTAAGGTTGATGTGATGATCGTTGGCAGAGGCGGGGGGTCTATTGAAGATCTGTGGGCATTTAACGAGGAAAATGTAGCGCGCGCAGTTTTTGAATGCAGTGTACCGGTTATTTCGGCAGTAGGACATGAGACGGACACGACGATCATAGATTATGTAGCGGATCTTCGTGCACCGACGCCTTCTGCTGCGGCAGAGCTTGCAATCTGTAATTACCGGGAACTTCTGGAAACGATCCGGACAGAACGGGAAAGGATGCACCGAAGTATGAGGAGAAAGCTGGAGGTTGCATCACTTCATACAGCGCGGTATGCAGAAAAATTCCGTTACTTAAGTCCGTCAGGGAAACTTAAGTCCATGCGCCAGCAGCTTGCAGACTATGAGGAGCAGATCCCAAAAGCCATGCATCAGCGGTTGGAACGGGAACAGGAGAGGACTCGGAAAGTGCAGGAGATGCTGCCGCTTCTGATGGAGCGGAATCTGCGGGAAAGCCGTCAGCAGCTTGCAATCCGGATCGAACGGATGAAGGGACTTTCTCCGCTTGCCAAGCTGAACCAGGGCTTTTCCTATGTACAGGGATCGGAAGGGACTGTAAAGAAAGTAGCGGATGTAAAAAAAGGAGACTGGCTTCGGATTTATGTGACAGACGGGCAGATCGAGGCACAGGTAACAGATACCAAGAAGGAGTAGGAAAATGGCAGATAAGAAAAACGAGATTGCAGAAGAAATGCCGGAAGAATCTCTGGAAGAGCTTTTTGCAAAGCTGGATCAGGTGGCAAAAGAGCTGGAATCGGGAGATACTTCGCTGGAAGAGTCCTTCGGACTGTATCAGAAGGGCATGGAAATGCTGAAGCTTTGTAATGAGAAGATTGATACAGTAGAGAAAAAAGTGCAGGTGCTGGAAGAGAATGGAGAAATACATGACTTTTAAAGAAGAAATGAAAGAAAGAACAGAAGTGATTGAAAAGCTTCTTGTAAAATATCTGCCGAAAGCAGAAGGTTACCAGAGCCAGATCATGGAGGCGATGGAGTACAGTGTGATGGCAGGCGGAAAGAGACTCCGCCCAATGCTGATGCAGGAGACATACCGCCTTTTCGGAGGAGAAGGAAAAGAAATCGAGCCGTTTATGGCAGCAATGGAGATGATCCATACTTATTCCCTGGTGCACGATGATCTGCCGGCAATGGACAATGACGAGTACCGTAGAGGAAGAAAGACAACGCATATCGTATACGGGGAAGCAATGGGAATTCTTGCCGGGGATGCACTTCTGAACTATGCGTTTGAGACGGCGGTAAAGGCATTTGAAATCGCACCTGAAAAGAGTCTCCTGATTGGAAAAGCTTTAAAAATCCTTGCAGAAAAAGCCGGTATTTACGGGATGATAGGTGGTCAGGTCGTGGATGTGGCTTCCTGCGGTGTGGGACTTGATGAAGGCATGCTGAACTTTATCTATGAACTGAAAACCGGAGCGCTGATCGAAAGTTCGATGATGATCGGGGCACTTCTTGCAGGTGCAGAGGATGCAGAGCTTGAGAAAGTGCAGAAGATCGCATCGGATGTGGGGATTGCTTTCCAGATCCAGGATGACATCCTGGATGTGACAAGTACTACAGAAGAGCTTGGCAAACCGGTCCACAGCGATGAAAAGAATGAAAAAACAACCTATGTTACATTAAAAGGTCTGGAAAAAGCAACCAGAGATGTGGAAGTTATTTCACAGGAAGCACTGGAGCTGCTTTCCGGACTGGACAGAGAAAATGCGTATCTGACACAGCTGATACGGGAACTGATACACAGGAAAAAATAAGCGGGGTGGATGAAGTGTATCTGGAGCAGATTCACGAAGCGAATGATATTAAAAAATTAAATGAACGGGAACTGGCAGGGCTTGCAGAAGAAATCCGTACTTTTCTTGTTGAGAAGATCAGCAAGACAGGAGGGCATCTTGCGTCCAATCTGGGTGTGGTAGAGCTTACCATGGCAATGCATCTCAGTTTTCAGCTTCCGGAGGATAAGATGATCTGGGATGTAGGGCATCAGTCTTATACGCATAAGATTCTGACCGGAAGGAAAGAAGGATTTGATGGTTTGAGAAAATACGGCGGTATGAGTGGTTTCCCGAAGAGGAAAGAAAGTGACTGTGATGCCTTTGATACCGGTCATAGCTCCACTTCGATTTCGGCCGGACTTGGATATGCCAGAGGGAGGGATATCCTGGGACAGGATTATTCCGTGATCTCTGTTATCGGTGATGGATCACTGACCGGAGGAATGGCTTATGAAGCACTGAATAATGCTGCGGAGATGAAGACGAATTTCATCATCGTACTCAACGATAACCATATGTCTATTTCCAAAAATGTCGGTGGAATGTCCAGTTATCTCGGGGAGCTGCGCACTGCCCAGGCCTATACCGACCTGAAGGATACCGTGGAAAATGTACTTGGCAGTATTCCGTTTGGCGGTGAAAAGATGGTGCGGCATATTAAGCGCACCAAGAGCAGCATCAAGCAGCTTTTGGTTCCGGGAATGTTCTTTGAAGATATGGGAATCAAGTATTTAGGACCGGTGGACGGGCATGACCTGAAGGCGCTGCGCCGTGCGTTTACCGAGGCAAAAAGGGTAAAAGGACCGGTGCTTGTCCATGTACTGACGAAAAAGGGGAAAGGGTATCTCCCGGCAGAAGAAAACCCTTCCCGTTTCCATGGAACAGGTCCGTTTGATATCCAGACAGGAGAGCCGATTTCCAAAAGTGGAAAGGATTCCTGCACAGATGTGTTTTCCAAGGTTATGCTGGATCTGGCAAAAAAAGATGACAGACTGGTAGCAATCACGGCGGCAATGGAAGACGGTACCGGCCTGGCAGCATTTCACAGATACTATCCGGACCGCTTTTTTGATGTGGGGATCGCAGAGGGACATGGCGTGACCTTTGCGGCAGGACTTGCTGCGGCAGGACTGCATCCGGTATTTGCTGTATATTCTTCGTTTTTACAGAGAGGATTTGACCAGATGATCCATGATGTCTGTCTGCAGAAGCTTCCGGTCGTATTTGCTGTGGACAGGGCAGGACTTGTGGGAAGCGACGGGGAGACCCATCAGGGGATCTTTGATCTTTCTTATCTGTCAATGATTCCGAATATGACCGTCCTTTCTCCGAAAAATAAATGGGAACTGGCGGACATGGTGCGGTTTGCGGTGAGACTTGGAGCACCGGCAGCAGTGCGCTATCCAAGAGGCAGCGCATTTGACGGATTCCGTGAATACAGAGCACCGATCGAGTATGGAAAGAGTGAGCCGGTCTATGAAGAAGAGGATATTGCGATCATCAGTGTCGGACATATGTTTGAGCAGGCAGTTCAGGTTCGGAAGCGTTTGAAAGAGATTGGATATAACTGTACCCTGATCAATGCCCGGTTTGTAAAACCGGTGGATGAGGAGATGCTCCGGAAACTGACGGTGGAACACCGGCTGATCGTGACACTGGAAGAGAATATCCGCAGAGGCGGATTCGGAGAATTTGTGACTGCTTATCTGGCAGGTCTTGAGACAGACGCAGAGGTTCTGAATCTGGCACTGCCGGATGACTATATCGAACACGGAAGTGTAGACCTACTTCGCAGTGAGGTGATGCTGGATATTGAATCCTGCGTGGCCAGGATTATCACTGCATATATAGCAGAAGAGAGCAGGAGGGATTGATAGAGAATGAAAGAACGGTTGGATGTATTACTTGTAAAGAGAAATCTGGCATCCTCCAGAGAAAAGGCAAAAGCGATCATCATGTCCGGCAATGTATTCGTGGACGGGCAGAGAGAGGATAAAGCGGGAACTTCCTTTTCGGAAGAGGTTCAGATCGAAGTCCGTGGACATGCACTTCCGTATGTCAGCCGCGGAGGACTTAAGCTGGAAAAGGCGATGAAGAATTTTGATGTATCCATGGAAGGAAAGGTATGTACCGATGTGGGATCTTCGACAGGAGGATTTACAGACTGCATGTTGCAAAATGGAGCAGTCAAGGTGTTTGCCATCGATGTGGGACATGGTCAGCTGGACTGGAAATTACGTCAGGATGAAAGAGTGGTCTGCATGGAAAAGACCAACATCCGTTATGTACAGCCGGAAGATCTGGGAGAACCGATTGATTTTTCATCGATTGATGTTTCTTTTATTTCGCTGACGAAGGTACTTCTCCCAATCCGCAATTACCTGAAAGAGAACGGAGAGATCGTTGCATTGATCAAGCCACAGTTTGAAGCCGGACGTGAGAAGGTTGGGAAAAAAGGTGTGGTAAGGGAAAAGAGTACCCATATCGAGGTCATCGAAAAAGTAACCAATTATGCAGTATCGATCGGTTTTGAAGTAGCAGCACTTGAATTTTCACCGATCAAAGGACCGGAAGGGAATATCGAGTATCTGGTACATCTGAAAAAAAGGCCGGAGGAAGAGGCAAGGATTGTGGAGAGCGTAGACATTCGGGGGACTGTCGATGCTGCTTTTGACACACTTGCGAAAAAGGATCCGGCTGAGGAGAAGAAATAAAAAGACATGGAAAAGTTTTACATTATCACGAATGATATGAAGGATGCAAATCGGAAGATCACCGTGAAAATAAAAAAATGCATTGAATCCTACGGGAAGAAATGTTATCTGGAAGAGCAGCCGGAAGAAGGAAATTTTTCAAAGATCAAGATTCCAAAGGATATTGATTGTGTGTTGACGGTAGGCGGAGACGGAACCTTTATCCAGGCATCCAGACGTCTGTTCGGGCGGGATCTTCCGATGCTTGGAATCAATATGGGTACCCTTGGCTATCTGACCGAGGTAGAGGTGCAGAATGTAGAAGAGGCTGTAAAACAGCTCGTAGAGGGCAATTATACGATTGAAGAGAGGATGATGCTGTATGGATCCGCTGCATACCGCAATGTAAGGGATGTGGCACTTAATGATATTGTCATGACGAGATCCGGCAGCATGAAGATTGTTCATTTTAATCTCTATGTTAACGGAGAGTTTCTGAACTCCTATGATGCGGACGGATTGATCGTGTCCACACCAACGGGTTCTACTGCGTACAATCTGTCTGCAGGAGGACCGATCGTGGAGCCGACAGCATCATTGATCGTTGTGACACCGATCTGCTCGCATGCACTCAATTCCCGCAGTATCGTTTTCTCGGACAAAGATGAGATCGTGATCGAGATTGGTGCAAAACGGGAAAATCAGATCGAGGAAGCAGTGATTGCATATGATGGTGCGGATGAAGTCCCGCTTCATACCGGTGACCGGATCCGGATCAAAAAGGCGTGGGAGACAGCGAAAATCGTAAAACTCAGCAAAGTGAGCTTTCTGGAAACATTACGTGAAAAGATGAAAGGAAACTAGAAGATGAAAGTAAACCGACATGCCAAAATTGTAGAATTGATCAACAAATATCAGATTGAGACACAGGATGAGCTTGCCGAGTATCTGAATGAAGCGGGATTTAAAGTGACGCAGGCAACGGTATCCAGAGACATCCGCGACTTAAAGCTCACCAAGGTTCCGGCAGAAAACGGCAGGCAGAAATATGCGGTACTCCAGAGTGCACAGAACGGAATGACTGAAAAATATGTGCGCATTTTGCGGGATGGATTCAGCTCTATGGATATGGCTCAGAACATTCTGGTACTGAAAACGGTATCCGGTATGGCGATGGCGGTGGCTGCGGCACTGGATGCGATGAACTGGAATGAGATTGTTGGCTGTATTGCCGGGGATGATACGATCATGTGCGCTGTGCGGACCGTGGATGATACGATTCTACTGATGGAAAAGATCAAGAAACTACTGGAACAATAGACAGGAGAAAGAATGTTACAAAATTTGCATGTAAAAAATCTGGCGCTGATCGATGAGGCGGAAGTGGATTTCTCTGGTGGACTCAATATCCTGACCGGGGAAACCGGTGCCGGAAAATCAATTATCCTGGGGAGTGTCAGTCTTGCCCTGGGCGGAAGATATTCAGCAGATATGCTTCGTAAGGGAGCCGATAAGGGACTTGTAGAACTGACCTTTTATGTGGAAAATCCGGAAACGGTACGGAAGCTGGAAGAGATGGATCTTTCGCCGGACGGAGGGCAGATCATTATCACCAGACGGTTTAACGGAAACCGAAGTGTGAGCCGGATCAATGGAGAGACTGTGACACTGGGGCGGCTAAAGGAAGCAGCCCAGGTTCTGATCGATATTCACGGACAGCATGAGCATCAGTCACTGTTATATAAAAAAAATCATCTGGCAATTCTGGATGCATTTGCAAAAGAAGCCGGAGAATGGAAGAAAAAAGTGGCGGATTCATACAGGGAATACCGCCGGCTGGAAAAAGAACTTAAGGAAGCCGATAAAGACGAGGCTGAGAGAGCCAAAGAGATTTCTTTTCTTGAATTTGAGATTGATGAGATTGAAAATGCAGGAATCACTGCGGCAGAATGCCAGTCGGTAGAAGAAGATTACCGGCGGATGATGCAGGGGAAAAGAATCGCAGAGAATCTGGAAGAGGCGTATCTGTATACAGCAGGAGAAGGCGGTATAAGTGCGGCAGAAGCGATCGGACGGGCAGTACGTGCGGCAACTGTGGCGGCAGAACATGATGACAAATCGAGAGAACTGTATGAACAGCTGGTCGAAGTGGAGAATCTGATCGGGGATTCCGGGCGCGAGCTTCGCTGTTATCTGGACAGTCTTTCCTTTGAACCGGAACAGTTCTATGAGACGGAGAGCCGGCTGAATCAGATCAATCATCTGAAGGTCAAATACGGAGATTCGGCAGAGGCAATCCTGCAGCATAAGGCGGATGACGAGGAGCGCCTCCTGATTTTAAAAAATTATGATGAATATTTAAATGAATTAAAGGGAAAACTGAAAAAATCAGAGGAACGTCTGCAAAAAGAATGCGAGGGTCTGTCGAAGATCCGTAAAAAAGAGGCAAAGCTTTTGCAGGCAAAGATCGCAGAAGGACTTCAGGATCTGAATTTCCTGGATGTCTGCTTTGAAATTCGGTTTTCAAAAACCTCCGGGTACACAGTAGAAGGAACGGATGAGGTGGAATTTATGATCTCCATGAATCCGGGTGAACCGACAAGACCGCTTGCAACTGTGGCATCCGGCGGTGAACTTTCCCGCATCATGCTTGCAATCAAGGCAGTCATGGCGGATAAAGATGAGATCGAGACACTGATCTTTGATGAAATCGATGTGGGGATCAGCGGTCGTACCGCACAGAAGGTTTCCGAGAAGATGTGCCTGATCGGCAGGAAACATCAGGTGATCTGCATTACGCATCTGGCACAGATTGCTGCAATGGCAGATACTCATTACCTGATTGAAAAACGGGTGGAAGATCAGATGACAAAGACCAAGATCCGGCAGCTTGACGGGGAAGAATCTGTGCAGGAGCTGGGAAGGATCCTTGGAGGCGCAAAGATTACGGATGCGGTGCTGGAAAACGCACGGGAGATGAAAATTCTGGCATCCGGTTTGAAAAAATAAGATTGAGCACATACTAGAGGCAGGAGAAAAAATCCTGCCTTATTTTTTGCGGAATTTTAGGGAGGAAAAAGGGGTGTGTAATGTCGGTTAGAAGTTATCGGAAAATGTTAAGTGTGTTATTAGCGGTAATCGTGGTTATAGGAGGCGGCTATTGCTACAGGGAATGGCGGGCTGAGAAAGCGGAGAGGGAGGCTTCGGTCAGTGAACTTTCGGGAAACCTTCTGATTCCGGGAGGGATGCCGGTTGGGATCTATATGGAGACGGATGGCGTGATGGTGCTGGGGACGCAGGAAATTAAGGGAAAAGATGGGATCGGTGTGAATCCGGCGAAGCATCTGGTGAAGGAGGGAGATTATATTGTCGGAGTTGATTCTGACAGTATTTATAATAAATCTGAGCTTATCGAACGGGTTAAAAAATTATCGAATAAGTCCGTTATCTTACACATTCGTCGAAAAAAAGTGTATATTGATGTACAACTTCATCCGACAAAAGATGAAGGCGGGGCATATAAACTTGGAATCTGGGTGCGTGATAACGCGCAGGGACTCGGCACAATCACTTTTCTGAATGCGGATAGTGAATACGGTGCGTTGGGACATGGAATACATGATGTAGATACCGGCAAACTGATCGAAATGTCAACGGGAAGATTATATGATACCAGCATTCAGAATATTAAAAAAGGTGAGAACGGAAATCCCGGAGGGATGGAAGGGATCATTGTCTACAATCATTACAATATTTTAGGTTCGATTACTACAAACACAGAGACAGGGATTTATGGGAAATTAGACAGGATTGAGAGAATATTTGACAGCAAAGAAGCTTATCCGGCTGTGGCAAAGGAAGAAATTCAGGTCGGAAAGGCGTATATCCGCTGTGCGGTAAGCGGAAAGACAGAAGATTATACAGTCAGAATCACAAAAGTTGACCTGGATGCCAGGGAGGTGAACAAGGGGATTGAAATTCAGGTTACTGACAAACGGTTACTTAAACTGACCGGTGGGATTGTGCAGGGAATGAGTGGAAGCCCCATCATGCAGAATGGAAAGATTATAGGTGCAGTGACACATGTTTTCGTACAGGATGCGACAAAAGGATACGGAATATTTATCGAAAACATGCTGGAAAATCTGAAAAAAGATTGAAATATGCGAACCTTGTCAGATTTCTGCGACACCATTTGCTTGTATTCGCAGAATACAGAAGGTTATAATAGGTTACATTCCAGTGCAAATTGTCACTTTAAGGAGGGGAAAGGCTTTATGGAAAAACTGAATGTAGCGATTGCTGACGATAACGAAAGAATGTTGAATTTACTAGGAGAAATTGTAGAAAGTGATAAAGATCTCAAACTGGTGGGAAAAGCCAGGAACGGAGAAGATATTTATCACATTATAAGAGATAAACAGCCTGACGTTGTACTTCTTGACCTGATCATGCCGAAAATGGATGGAATCAGTGTGATGGAAATGATAGGCGCAGATAAAACAGTAAAGAAACAGCCGAATTTTATTATTGTAACTGCGATTGGACAGGAGAGGATCACGGAAGATGCCTTCGAAAAAGGAGCAGCCTACTACATCCTGAAACCATTTCGCAATGAAACAATCCTTCAGCGGATCAAAAGCTCCGGACATGCGGAAAAGAGTGTAGCGCCTTACACAGATTATACCGTATATGCGGAACCTTCTGAGGAGGACCTGGAAACACAGGTGACAGAACTGCTCCATGAAATCGGAATCCCGGCACATATAAAAGGGTATCATTATCTGAGGGATTCCATTCTGATGGCGGTTGACGATATGGAAGTTTTAAATGCGATCACAAAGATCCTGTATCCGACAGTCGCGAAAAAGAACCAGACCACATCGAGCCGTGTTGAACGGGCGATCCGCCATGCAATCGAGGTTGCATGGAGCAGGGGAAAGCTGGATACCTTAGAAGCTCTTTTCGGTTATACAGTAAGTAATGGGAAAGGAAAACCGACCAATTCTGAATTTATTGCTCTGGTCGCAGACACGATCAGACTGAAATCAAAGCGCAGATAATTCTTTTCAAACTAATGAAATTGCGGTATAATTATAAATAAGCCGCGAGAGTAAGGAGGGTGTTAAATGAAAAAAGTATTATTTGTGTCATCTGAATCAGTTCCGTTTATCAAAACAGGAGGATTAGCCGATGTAGTGGGATCACTACCAAAATATTTTGATAAGAACAAATACGATGTACGTGTTATGCTTCCAAAGTATATGTGCATGAAAGACGAATGGAAAGATAAACTTTCTTACAGACTTCATTTCTATATGGATCTGAACTGGAGACAGCAGTATGTAGGGCTTCTTGAACTTCAGTACGAAGGAATCACTTTTTATTTCATAGACAATGAATATTATTTTAATGGTTCGAAGCCATATGGTGATATTGCATACGATATTGAGAAGTTTGCATTCTTTTCAAAAGCAGCCTTAAGTGCACTGCCACTTCTGGATTTCAGACCGGATATCATTCACTGTCATGACTGGCAGACCGGGCTTGTTCCGATTTATCTGGATAATTTCCGCTATAACAATGAGTTTTTCCGTGGAATCAAGACTGTGATCACCATACATAACCTCAAATTCCAGGGTATCTGGGATAAGAAGACGGTTATGGATATCACCGGACTTCCGGCATACTATTTCTCACCGGATAAGCTGGAAGCATATGACAATGCCAACTATCTGAAAGGCGGAATTGTTTACGCTGATCGTGTGACAACGGTAAGCAGCAGTTACGCGGAAGAGATCAAGACACCGTTTTACGGGGAGAAGCTGGAAGGACTGATGCAGGCAAGAGCAAACTGCCTGTCAGGAATTGTCAATGGTATTGATTATGGTGATTTTAATCCGGCAACAGATACCAACATTGCAAGAACTTACTCTGTCGAAAACTTCCGCAAGGAGAAAGTGAAAAATAAAATGGCGCTGCAGGAAGAACTCGGACTGGAGAGAGATCCGCACCGTATGATGATCGGTATCGTATCCAGACTGACTGACCAGAAGGGCTTTGACCTGATCGACTGTGTGATGGATGAACTTTGCCAGGATGCGGTTCAGATCGTCGTACTCGGTACCGGAGATGAGAGATACGAGAACATGTTCCGTCATTTCGCATGGAAGTATCCGGATAAGGTATCTGCACAGATCTATTATTCAGAGCCGATGTCTCACAAGATCTATGCATCCTGTGATGCATTCCTGATGCCGTCATTATTTGAACCATGTGGACTGAGCCAGCTGATGAGTCTGAGATATGGTACGGTGCCGATCGTAAGAGAGACAGGCGGACTCAAAGATACTGTAGAAGCTTACAACGAATACGAGAAGACTGGAACCGGATTCAGCTTCACCAATTACAATGCGCATGAGATGCTTGCAACCGTAAGATATGCAGAACAGATTTACTATGACAAGAAGCGTGACTGGAACAAGATCGTAGAGCGTGGTATGGAAAAAGATTTCTCATGGAAGAATTCAGCCAAGCTTTATGAAGAACTTTACGAAAATATGTAAAATGCATTCTGGTAATTTACCGGAAAATATGGTATCATGAAATGAAAAAATTTACAGAGGAGAAACATTCGTTATGAGGATTATAGACAAAATTAAAGCAGACGGAGTACATATTTCCTTTGAAGTGTTTCCACCGAAGACGGATGCGGGCTTTGAATCCGTGTTAAAAGCAACGGATGGGATCGCAGAACTTACCCCGTCATTTATCAGTGTTACCTATGGAGCCGGTGGTGGAACCAGTAAGAATACGGTTAAGATTGCAAGTCATATCAAGAATGACCTGAAGATTCCGGCACTTGCACATCTGACCTGTGTGTCCTCAACCAAGGAAGAGGTACATAAGGTTATCGGACAGCTTCAGAAAGAAGGGATTGAGAATATCCTTGCACTCAGAGGAGATATCCCGCAGGATGGACAGTTTCCGCTTCCGGGACAGTATTCTCATGCCTGTGAACTGATCGAAGACATCAAAAAAATGGGAGACTTCTGCATCGGAGCTGCATGCTATCCGGAAGGACATGTAGAGATGGAACACAAGAAAGATGATATCCGTTATCTCAAAGAAAAGGTAGATTGTGGAGTGGATTTTATTACCACTCAGATGTTTTTCAATAATGATATTTTCTATAATTTCCTGTATCGTATCCGTGAACAGGGAATCATGATACCGGTGCTTCCGGGAATCATGCCGATCACAACGAAAAAGCAGCTCGCAAGAAGCTGTGCCCTTTCAGGAACTGCTGTTCCGCAGAGATTCCGTGCGATCGTAGATTATTTTGGAGATGATCCGGCAGCGATGAAGCAGGCGGGAATTGCATATGCGACCGACCAGATCATTGACCTGATCGCAAATGGAGTCCGCAATATCCACGTATATTCGATGAATAAACCGGAAGTAGCTGCTGCAATCATGCAGAACCTTTCAGAAATCGTAAAATAAAGGAACATAAGAATGATGACAGATGCCAGAACGAAAGAAGCAATTCGTTATCTGGGATATGGAAGACATGCGGTAGATGAACAGACGCTTGCGCTGATCGATGTTTCCTTCGGGGAGCTCGATCAGACTACGCAGGCAAAATCCGTCTATCGCATTTTTGACTGTAAAGTTACAGGAGAAGACCAGGTGACGATCGGAAAAATGAATATTAAAAGCAGAAGTCTCGGAAAGAATCTCAGAGGCTGCAAAGAGGCAGTTGTATTTGGCGCAACACTCGGTACCAGTGTCGATATACTGATGAAACGTTATTCACTGACAGATATGGCGAAATCTGTCGTATTGCAGGCATGCGCAGCTGCATATCTGGAGGAGTACTGTGACGATCTGCAGCTTTCGATCGGAGAAGAGTTAAAAGCACAGAATAAATGGCTCAGACCGAGATTCAGTCCGGGATACGGTGATTTTGATATCCATCATCAGGACGATATCCTACGGATGCTGGATACGGCAAAGAAGATCGGACTTACTATGACAGACAGCTATATGCTCACACCGACAAAATCGGTGACTGCAATCATTGGGATCAGTGATACGCAGGAAAAATGCCACATCAAAGGCTGCGAAGTGTGTGAGAAGAAGGACTGCATTTACAGAAGAAATTAAGGAGCGTAGGGTATGAATATCAGAGAACGTTTGGGAAAAGAACTTTTATTTTTAGATGGAGGAATGGGAACTCTTCTGCAGGCAGAAGGACTTGCACCGGGAGAACTTCCGGAGACCTGGAACATCGAACATCCGGAAAAGGTGGAAGCGATTCACCGCAGATATTACGAAGCAGGAAGTGATGTGGTTCTTGCAAATACCTTTGGCGCTAATGTCTGCAAATTTCATGATGACAGATATACGGTTGAAGAAGTGATCCGTGCAGGGATTGCAAATGCAAAAAGAGCAGGGGAGCAGATTGGAAAAGAGACTTATGTGGCACTGGATATGGGACCGACCGGAAAGCTATTAAAACCAATGGGAGATCTGGATTTTGATGATGCTTATGAAACATTTGCAGAAGCCGTCCGCTATGGAGAAAAGTACGGTGCAGACCTGATCCATATCGAGACCATGAGTGACACCTATGAAGTAAAGGCAGCCATTCTTGCAGCAAAAGAAAATTCTTCTCTTCCGGTATTTGTAACCATGATCTTTGATGAAAGAGGAAAGCTTCTGACAGGTGGGGATGTCCCTTCTGTTGTGGCAATGCTGGAAGGACTCCGCGTAGATGCACTGGGGCTGAACTGTGGACTTGGGCCGAAACAGATGCTTCCAATCCTGAACGATTTAAGAAGATATACCTCCCTTCCGATCATTGTGAAGCCAAATGCCGGACTTCCGAAGCAGAAGAACGGGGAAACGTATTACGATGTAGAGCCGGATGAGTTTGCCCGGATCATGCAGGAGGTTGTAAAAGGAGGAGCCTGTGTGATCGGCGGATGCTGCGGAACGACACCGGAACATATTAAAAAGCTGGTAGAAGAATGCAAAGATCTTCCGCTGCGCGAGATCGAGAAAAAGCATGATACGATCGTATCTTCTTATGGACAGGCTGTGATCCTGGATGATATGTCGCGTATCATCGGAGAAAGAATCAACCCGACCGGAAAGAAAAAATTCAAAGAAGCACTGAAAAATGAAGATATGGACTACATTCTGAAAGAAGCGATCACGCAGCAGGATAAGGGCGCGCACATTCTGGATGTCAATGTAGGACTTCCGGATATTGACGAAGTTGCCATGATGGAAAAAGTTGTAAAAGAACTGCAGAGCGTGACCAGTCTTCCACTTCAGATTGACACAGTAGATGGAAAGGCTATGGAACGTGCAATGCGTATCTACAATGGAAAGCCGATGATCAACTCTGTAAACGGAAAGCAGGTTTCTATGGACGAAGTCTTTCCTCTGATCCGGAAATATGGCGGTGTGGTTGTCGGACTGACCATTGATGAAGAGGGGATTCCGAAGGATGCAGAAGGCCGTGTGCGTGTTGCAGGTAAGATCATCAACGAAGCAGCCAAATACGGAATCGACAAGAAAGATATCGTGATCGATGTGCTGACCATGACCATCAGTTCGGAAAAAGACGGGGCAAAGGTTACCCTGGAAGCATTGAAGAGAGTACGGGAAGAATTCGGGGTCAGAACCGTTCTTGGAGTATCGAATATTTCTTTTGGACTTCCAAGGCGCCCGATCGTCAACAGCTATTTCTATGCGATGGCAATGCAGAACGGACTGACGGCAGGAATCATCAATCCATCCTCAGAAGATATGATGAAAGCTTATCGTTCTTATAATGCACTGATGGGCTTTGATGAAAATTGTACGAATTATATCAGTACTTATGCGGGAACCACAGAGACGGTGACAGTCCAGGCATCGCAGGCAGCTGCAACAGCCGGAAATGCACCCAAAGCTGCAGGCGTTGAGATGACACTCAAATATGCAATTGAGAGAGGGCTGAAAGAAGAGGCGCATCATATCACCCGTGACCTGATCGGTACGAGGGAACCGCTGGATATCATCCAGGAGGAACTGATCCCGGCACTCAATGTAGTCGGTGAAGGTTTTGAAAAGGGAACCGTCTTCCTTCCGCAGCTTCTGATGAGTGCGGATGCTGCGAAGATTGCCTTTGCAGTTATCAAGGATGTGCTTGCTTCATCCGGACAGGAAGAAGAAAAGAAGGAGAAGATCATCCTTGCTACCGTAAAAGGTGATATCCATGATATCGGAAAGAATATAGTGAAAGTTCTTCTTGAAAATTATGGTTTTGATGTGATCGATCTTGGAAAGGATGTGCCGCCGGAGGCAATCGTAGAAAAAGCAGTTGAGGAGAATGTCACTTTGGTAGGCTTAAGTGCGCTGATGACCACAACTGTAGTCAGCATGGAAGAGACGATCAAACTCTTAAGAGAGAAAAAACCGGACTGTAAAGTCATGGTAGGCGGGGCTGTTCTGAACCAGGATTACGCGGATATGATCGGGGCAGATTTCTATGGAAAAGATGCCATGCAGTCCGTACACTATGCGCAGAAATTTTTTGGCATGGTGGAGTAGGAACTGCAAGGCAGATACAAAAGGTCGAAATTGTATGTGAAAATGCTAAAAAAGTTTGGAAAATTTTTTTGTATATGCTATAATATGCATAAATCAAGGAGAAAAGAAAATGATAGCATGGGAGGCATGACAAGATGGCATTTTTTTCAACACTGATCTCTACGGTATTGAAGATGCTCTTTATCGGAGTGTTTGCAGTCGGAGGAGTTTTTGCAGGCAAGAAGCTTCGTGAAAGAAAAGACGCAAAGAATTCAGAGACTAAGTAGAATGGAAAAAAGAAGGAATCGCAGAAAATGCGGTTCCTTTTTAAATTCCATTATATTGACAAGCCATCAAAATCTCTTTATAATTAGAATTTAGCTGATAGAAGCGAGGAGGATAAAGATGAAAGCTTACGGAGTTAACGAACTTAGACGCATGTTTCTTGACTTTTTTGAGAGCAAAGGTCATTTAAAAATGAAAAGCTTTTCGCTGGTGCCGCACAATGATAACAGCCTTCTGTTGATTAATTCAGGAATGGCACCGCTGAAACCATATTTTACAGGACAGGAGATCCCACCGAGACGCCGTGTGACAACCTGTCAGAAATGTATCCGTACAGGAGATATCGAGAACGTAGGAAAGACTGCACGTCACGGTACTTTCTTTGAAATGCTTGGTAACTTCTCATTCGGTGATT